>Ga0209373_10004463_pt1 | contig 12055 bp, 10 predicted proteins | sample Higcelweek5metaG_FD_187173 | JGI IMG/M metagenome (GOLD analysis project Ga0209373, IMG submission 187173) | Freshwater pond sediment microbial communities from the University of Edinburgh, under environmental carbon perturbations - High... | ecosystem: Environmental > Aquatic > Freshwater >... | reverse complement strand
GACTGTATGGGTGCCAATTTTTTTCTGAAAGGATTCAATCAGTTGACGAGTTTTTGGCTCCTCAAGTTCTTCCCACAACGAGGTACTTTTGGTTTTGGCGAGTTTCAACAGTTCTAACATATGCTTCGGATCACATCCAAAGACGGCGTTTTGCGACAGTTGAAATAGCGACAGACCGTCAGCGGGATCGATAAGGACTTTGAGAAAGGTGACCAAATCGCTAATTTCTTCCTGATCGTATAGGCCGCGATTGGCCACCAACTGATAGGGAATCCCCGCTGCTTTGAGGACATTGGCATAGGGTTCCAGTTGACCATTGGACCGAGTAATAATGGCGATATCTTTGTAACTCAGGTTTTCTTTGGTAACGAGTTCAATAATCTGTTGAACCGTGCCGTTGACCTCATCCTCAATAGTGTCGAATTGGAGAGCAACCGGATAAGCTTTGGTTTCCGGTTGGGCGGTTAGTTTCTTATTGATATGGAGGGTGGCTTCCAGGCGGTCCGGATTGTTTTGTTGAATACTTTGATAGGCTACATCTAGGATTGGTTGTCCGGATCGATAGTTTTCTGATAAAACGATTTCTTTGGCTTTCGGATAGATATCTTTGAATGCCAAAATATTACTAATTGAGGCACCACGAAACTTATAAATTGACTGATCATCGTCCCCCACTACGGTGAGGTTGGGATTTAATTCTGGAGGAGCAAGCAGCTTAATCAGTTCAAACTGGGCATAGTTGGTGTCCTGAAATTCATCGATCAAGATATGCTGAAACTGTGTTTGATATTTCTTCCGGATATTTGGTCGTTCACGGAATAGTCGCAGGCTTTGATTAATTAAATCGCCGAAATCAAGCACGGCATATTCATGCTTAAGGTGGTGGTACTGCTGACAGACGGTACCCAATTCTGTCAGGCGTTTGGCCTCGGTTTCATCGGCTTCGGTGGCGGCGTGTTGAATCAATGTTTCTGGAGTAATGGTTTCATCGGCTAACCGGGAAAAGAATTTAATCAGGGACGAGATATATTTGGATGGATTTCCCAGCGGGCGATAATATTCCAAATTGAATTCATATAAATGCTCCCGGATAAACATCCATTGATCCGTTTGGGTCATGATTTTGAAATTCGGATTGATACCGATTTCCAACCCCTCAGTCTGCAAGAGTCGCTGACACAGACCATGGAAGGTCCCCAACCAGGGCTCGAGATACCCAAACGGCATAACCGTATCTAATCGAGACCGCATTTCTTCGGCTGCTTTTTCGGTAAAGGTGGCAGCAAAGATATGATACGGATCAATCGACTGTTCTTCGATCAAATACTTGATGCGCTCAGTCAGGACGGTAGTTTTGCCGGTGCCGGCACCGGCCACAATCAACAGCGGACTGTCCGCGTGGTGAATGGCAGCTTGCTGGGAAGTGTTTAATTTCATGGTAATTCGTGTTCGATGCCGGATCCGAGAGAGTTGGTGAGATTAATTTTTGATTGCAGTTTGTTGAAGTCATTGGTCACCGTCGTCACATTGTTGTAGGCATTGGTAACGTGACGGGATAAGGTTTCGAGCCGTTCGGAAAATTGAACCGAATCTTTTTGAATCGTCCGCAATTGGCTCAAAATTGCTCCGGCTTCCTGGGCAATGCGTTGACCTTCAAAACTAACCAAGATGGTTCGCAAGAAAGCGTAAAAGGTAGAAGGAGAAACAGCGAGGACCCGTAAGTCTTGGGCATACTGAGATAGTTCTGGTTGATTGGCGGTAATCTCGTAATAGACAGACTCAGCTGGAACATACATCAAGGCAAAATCAATCGTTTGCTCGTTGGTTTTGATATATTTATCCGCGATCGCTTTGATGTGTTTTTTGACGTCGCTGACGAATATTTTGGAGAGTACTTCCTGATCTTTTTTGTTGTCTGCCTGCATCAGTTTGGCAAAATTCTCCATGGGAAATTTAGAATCCACGGGGATAAAACCGGCTTTGGTTTTGATAACCGCATCGACCGTCTCCCCTGAATGAAATCGATATTGGGTTTGATAGGCACCTGCTGGCAAAACTTGTGCCATTAAGTCTCCCAGGATTTGCTCGCCAATATTCCCCCGGAGTTTGGGAGAGTTTAAAAAGTCCTGGAGCGATTGCATGGAGCGACCGATTTCAGAAAATTTGCCAGTTTCGTTTTTTAACTCACCAATTACCCGGGTAGCGTTATCGAGTCGTTCATTGAGGGCGCCATAACTTTTTTGTAAGGTGTCGGTGACGTTTTTGTCTGATTGTTGCATGGAAGCCTGGGTGGATTTTAACCACTCAATGATGGGCGTTTCAGATGATGCCTGGCGTTTCATCCGCTCCATAAATTGCCAGAGAATTACTCCCATACCCAAAACGAGGAGGAGGAGAATGATTTCGAACAGTGTCATATACCGTCGATTATATCGGTTACAATCAATGTATGTTAGCCTTGCCTCACAATCCATACCGAAAGCAATTATTGGTCATGGCGACAGGAACCTGGGTTTTTTTTGGGTTGTTTTTGCTCTATATCCGACCCCAATTTGTTCAAAATGTGGGGCGGGAAAATAGTTACTTGCCTTTTTTTGTGATTATTTTCGTGGGAATGCTCTGGTCTTGGTGGGGAATAACGGGAAGGTGGAAACGGAGCCTGTTGTGGTCTGGAATTGTCGCATTATCTGTCTGGCTTAGAGTCAATTCACTTCTCTCGATCATTAATGTTGTTTTACTGCTCGGGTTTGGTGGGGCATGGGAATATTACTGGCACCTGTGTCGTCAGCCCAAGTCCGATTAGCATATTCCATTGTTGACTCAGTGTTTTTTTGGTGTGATAGTACGGGTAATTGCTATGCAGGTATCCAAACAAGACATGTCGCCAAAGTTGAGCCGAGAATTATATCGGAGTCTCTGTCATGTGATTGCGGATATTCGGACCCCTGAAGAAGCACAGGAAGTGCTGCAGGAACTGCTGTCAGAAACTGAGCGGGTTGCCATTATGAAGCGACTGGGTATCGCTGTGCTTTTGAATACCGGTACCAGTTATGACAAGATCCGGAAAATGATCAATGTATCTTCGGCAACGATTGCCAGTATTCAAGAACGGATGGGACGAAAAGGACTACAAAACGCTATTGAAAAGATTCGGATTAATTCGGTCGCTGACGAGTGGACTCAGAAAATTTCCGGTATTTTTTCATTTCTATCGGGCAGAAAACGCAAGTAATCTGGTACAATACCAGAGTATGAAAACGTTTTATCTCACCACCACACTCCCGTATGTAAATGCCGATCCTCACATTGGATTTGCTCTAGAAATTGTCGCGGCAGACACATTGGTACGACTCCAACGCCTCGAAGGTGATGCGGTCATTTTCAATACCGGCACTGATGAACATGGGTTAAAAATATTTCAAGCAGCAACCGCGAATCACCAAACCCCTCAAGATTATGTAGATGAATATGCGGCAAAATTTAAGGATTTAGCCACGCTCCTCAATTTATCCGTAACTCATTTTGTTCGAACGACTGATCCGCACCATATTGCTGCCGCACAGACATTTTGGAAGCGGTGTATGGAAAAGGGCGACATCTACAAAAAGATGTATAAGGTGAAATACTGCGTGGGTTGTGAACTGGAAAAAACGGAGAGTGAATTGGTAGACGGAAAATGTCCCCTTCATCCTAATAAGGATATTGAAGTCATCGAAGAAGAAAATTACTTCTTCAAGTTTTCCGCCTATCAACAACCGTTATTGGATTTGTATAAGCGACAGCCAGATTTTGTCCAACCTGCTAGTAAAATGAAAGCAATCGTGTCATTTGTTGAACATGGCTTGGAAGATTTCAGTGTATCTCGACTAAAGTCAAAAATGCCCTGGGGTATTGAAGTGCCAGGAGATCCTGAACAAGTGATGTATGTCTGGTTTGATGCGTTGATTAACTACATTTCTACCTTGGGCTGGCCAGAAGATACTTCTACTTTCGAGGCGTATTGGCCGGGAACCCAGATTGCTGGCAAAGACAACTTGCGTCAACAATCCGCTATGTGGCAAGCAATGCTGATGTCAGCCGATCTTCCCCCATCAAAACAAATTCTCATTAATGGCTTCATCAGCGTTGAAGGGCAGAAGATGAGTAAGTCGATGGGTAATGTAATCGCTCCCAAGGACATGGTTGCCCGCTACGGCATTGATGGGACCCGATATCTCTTGCTTTCTCTTGGGCCCGTTTCCGGCGATATGGATGTGTCCTGGAAGCAATTTGACACATCCTTTAATGCATACCTGGCTAATAGCTTGGGCAATACCGTCCAGCGAGTCGCTACCTTGGCCACCCGATCAGGCTTCTCGTTTGCGCTCCAACCGGTTGCTATGAATGCCGTAGTGATCGACTTGATTCATCAGTATCGATTTTCTGAAGCTCTGACAGAACTATGGGGCATGATCAGTCGATTGGAAAAGCAAATTGGTGAGGTGAAACCCTGGACACTGACGGGCGAACCACTGCGTGAATTTCTAGCACAAGCGATTACTGATTTACGGGTGATCGGATTAACGCTTCAACCATGTATGCCCACAACTGCTGACGCTATCTCAACCCTGTTTGGTCAGGAAGTGATTCCAGCACAAGCATAGTTATTTCCTCGGCTATAACTATGCTTGTTGATACCCACGCTCATCTCAATTTGGACCCCTTATATGAGCGATGGCCAGCTGTACTCAAAGATGCATTGGAGGCTGGAGTGGAACGATTAATAGTTCCCAGTGCTGATAATGATTCGAGTGATCGCTCTGTATCCATTTCTGCAAACGAACCATTAGTTTTTTCTGCAGTCGGTATTCATCCGGAAACGCTTTTGGCATCTACTGATTATGATTTGACCCATATAGAAACACTGCTATCTCATAAAAAAGTGGTTGGAATTGGCGAGATCGGATTAGATTATTTTCGAGAGCATGCTCCCATAGAAATCCAACGAGCTCTCTTTCGGGACCAATTGTCATTGGCACGGAATCATTCACTTCCGGTGATTATCCATTCGCGCACCGATGAAGCAATGATGAATGCGGTCGAGGATATCCGATCGGTGTATGGAAAGCAGCAATTTCGAGGTGTATTTCATTGTTTTAGCGGATCAATTGGCTTTTACGAGACAGTTTCGGCACTGGGAGCAATGATTGGAGTGGGCGGCATGATTACCTATGATCATCAGCTACCGCTCCAACAAGTGGTATCGACTATTCCGCTCAAGTCGATTATTCTGGAAACAGACGCACCTTGGTTGATGCCACAACCAAAACCACGAGGAGTGAATTCTCCGGCAAATGTTACAATAGTGGCCGTCAAGCTGGCAGCATTATTACAAGAAAAATTATCGAATATATTGGAGATAACGGGAGAAAATGCACTCACGTTGTTTCCTCAAATGAGAATAACTGTATGAGTCCAATGAGTACATGGGTCAAACGTCACCCGGTTAAGTCGCAACGGATTTTGGAAATCTTACCTGGTACGTTTTCATGGTTTTTGATTTTGTTTCCGGTATGGGGATCCTTTGTAATCCCAGAGGTGGTTGCGTATTACATTATTGCGTTCAACATATACTGGCTTTACCGGTCGATTTCCATGGCAGCACTGGCAATTGTGGCACATTTTCGACTCAAAGCTTCCGGTGCTTATGACTGGATGACTGACGTTCGCGAATTTCCTGATTGGGAAAAAGTACATCATGTAGTGGTGATCCCGACCTATAAGGAGCCATTGACTACCTTGGAGCGGACACTAAACACACTCGCCAAACAAACATTCCCGTTGAAGAATTTGGCTATTATGGTGTCGTTCGAAGAAAGAGAAGGAAAAGAAATTGAAGTCAAAGCTACAGCATTGAAGGAAAAATATGGCTCCGTTTTTGGTCACTTTTGGACAACCTTTCATCCTGATATTAAAGGAGAAATCAAAGGAAAATCATCCAATACATGTTGGGGTGCTCGAGCTGCCAAAAAACATCTAGTGGATGAGGAGGGCATGTCGATTGATTACATCACGATCACTAGCGAGGACTCAGATGCACTCCTTGATTTTCAGTATTTTGCAGCACTGACTTACCAATTTTTAGATTCACCCAAGCGATACCGACTTATCTGGCAGGCAGGAATCATGTTTTACAACAATATTTGGCAAGTACCCGCTCCAGTTCGAGTCCTTGCATCAACCTTTTCGGTGTTCCAACTCTATGTATTGATGCGACCGGATAACTTGATCAATTTCTCTACCTACTCCGTCAGTTTAAAAATGATTGATGAGATCGGATATTGGGATACCGACGTGATTCCGGAAGATTATCGACTGTTCTTTAAAGCGTATTTCGCTACCAAAGGCGAAGTGTCGGTAGAGCCAATTTTCTTACCCATTTCGGCGGATGCGGCAGAGGCAAGTGGTTTTTGGAGCACCATGATAAATCAGTATGAACAGATCAAACGATGGGCCTGGGGTGTTAGTGACGACGCATATGTGATCAAACAATGGATCACCGTTCCCGGTATCCCTTTTTGGGAAAAGTCGATGCGGGTATTCCATGTATTGGAAAGTCATTTTTTATGGCCAGTGAACTGGTTTGCGGTAACTGTCGGAGCCTTGATTCCACCTCTGGTTAATCCTAAGTTTTCGCAAACTATTATGGGAAAAACACTGCCTCAAATTTCGAGTGGCATTATGACCATTGCCTTATTAAACTTGATTGTATTGTTTGTGATTGATGCAAAAAACAGACCACCGCGACCTCATAAGGTATCAATAATACGACGAATGCTTCAGCCGGTTGAATTTGTATTAATGCCGGTAGTTGGATTTTTCTTCTCAGCTTTGCCTGGTATCGACGCTCACACTCGGCTCATGCTGGGAAAATATATCGAATATCGAGTTACTGAAAAAGTGTAGCTATGTCAGAACGATTGTCGCACCTAGATGGACTTCGGGGAATCGCAGCACTGTTGGTGGTCATCCATCACTTCATGGTAGCTTTCTATCCAGCATCATATTCAGGCACGCTTAATGATATTCATACTCGCTTTCAACTGGAACAGTTGTCACACAATACCCCCTTAGGGATAGTTATTAATGGCGGTCTGGCCGTAGCGATATTTTTATTGCTGAGTGGGTATATGGCAGCACATCAGGCACAAAAAAAGACTGATCCTGCCTTATTTACTGCATCCGTCATAAAACGATTTTTCCGGTTTTTATTGCTAATACTGAGCTGTAATATGTTGGCACTATTACTCATTTGGGGCAGACAAACGTGGAATGTTCAGGCAGCAGTACTCACCAAATCTTGGTGGTGGTTGGGAAATCAATGGCAGATGCAGCCATCGTTGGTGACTGTTCTGCATCAAAGCATTTCGAGTCTATTTCAAACGTTTTCGATTCAAGACTATTATAATAGTTCTCTATGGACGATGCCGTTGTTTTTCCTGGGAACAATTTTTGTTTCAGTCGTGTTGTTTTTTATCCAATCATTTCCTAAACGCTTGATTTTGTTGGGAATTATTCTTTGGCTCACTATCGGTAGCTATTATTATCTATTGATAGTAGGAGCGATTATGTATGAGGTGCAACAGCTCATTGCCCGGGAACGATTACCTTGGTTTGTCATGATTCTATTGCTGATCGTGGGGGTGTATTTTGGTGGTTATCCTCAATCATATGCCACCGCCGCACTATCAACTTGGTATCGTTTTTTACCCATTCTTTCTTTCACTCAAACCTCGACTCTATACCACGGCATTAGTGCTGTCTGTTGGCTAGGGCTTATCTTGTATAGCGGGCTGTTACAACGATTACTGGCAAGTAAGTGGTGCATTTATTTGGGTCAGCGATCATTCTCGATTTATGTGGCTCATATTGTGGTAATTAATTCATTGGCCAGCTGGTTATTCATCAAGCTGGTTCCGCACGTTTCATATACACTCGCTTTTTGGCTCAGTTTTGCGGGATCATTCCTGATTATTCTATTATTAGCAGAGGAGCTGTACAGTTTCGTGGAGTCCCGAGCCAAACCAATTAGTTCTGGGTTGGTTCGGTGGTTGTCCCACTCTAAACTGATACAATGAAGTCGATATGGCACTTATGAATCGTTCCCCATTATTGTCTGAGTCGAAACGTACTGGGTATGGGTATGGACTGATTTTGGTGCTGTTAAACGTGATGCTGACGGCAGTGTTTTGGTGGCAATTGCCACCGCAAATTCCTCTGTTTTATAGTGCGAATTACGGCGTCAATCAATTGGCGGCCCGGGAGTGGTTTTTTATTTTACCGGTAGCATCAGTGGCAATCTGGTTGACTTTTTTTCTGGTGGTTCGGTGGAAAGTTCAATCAGCGATTTATGTCAATATTATTAAATGGCTGCACGTCTTATGTTTGTTCTTACTCAGTCTTTCAATTATCCATATCTTACTCATAATGCTGTAGCTCTATGAATCCAATGCAATTTACCCAACTATGGCACTTACTCGGGTTGCCCTTTTTATTAAGTGTGATCGTTACGGTAATTGCAGGATCATTGGTGCAATGGATATATCTTCGGCATAAATGGGTGGATGACCCAAAGAAACAGACTCATGCAAAAGTGGTCCATCACTACCCCGTCCCTCGAGGTGGCGGTTTGGTTATTGCTGCCGGTTTGATTATCGGCGTACTATGTCTGGTTGGTATCGATAAACATATCATTGGGATTTTGCTTGGAGTTATCGTCCTTGCCATCGTTGGATTCTTGGATGATATCTACAATATCCATCCCCTTATTCGTCTGGGAGCAGGATTTTTGGCAGCAGCGTGTGTAGTGGGAGCTGGAATTGGGATTGCGTATATTACCAATCCACTTGGTGGAGGCGTCATTCATTTGAATCAACCACAAATTCCCATTTATCTGTTTGGTAAACTTCGCACGATATGGGTACTGTCAGATCTTTTTGCCATGGTATGGATTGTGTGGTGCATGAATATGTTGAACTGGTCAAAAGGGGTTGATGGCCAACTACCCGGGATTGTGGTGATTGCCGCCTTAGTAATCGGAGTGTTGTCGTTGCGGTTTTCGGGAGATCCGACTCAATGGCAAGTGACTCAGTTGGCAGGAATTACGGCTGGTGCGTTTTTAGGTCTTTTGGTGTGGAATGTGTACCCGCAACGGATGATGCCGGGATATGGAGCCGGATCTTTGGCGGGATATTTATTGGCATTATTGTCAATTCTGTCGGGAGCCAAACTGGCGACTTTGTTGTTGGTTTTGGGCGTGCCTATGATTGATGCAGTCTACGTGATGCTGAATCGCATCATGAAAGGAAGGTCTCCCATATGGGGTGATCGGACTCATTTACATCATGCATTGATGGATTTGGGATGGGGCAAGCGACGAATTGCAGCCTTTTATTGGTTAGTTACGTTTCTTCTTGGTACAATTGCCTTACAATTAAACCCCGAACAAAAAGCGTTTACGATTGTATTGATTGGTTTAGTTGTCGGAGGAATCGGTATATGGCTACGATCGCTTATTATCTCCTCAAGACCGCTCGCCCCAGACAATGGGCAAAAAATGTAGCTGTATTTGCAGCACTCGTTTTTAGTGGTTTTTTGTTTTACCCTGGTTACTTTGTCCGCGTTTTTGAAGCATTTTTGATTTTTTGTGCCTTGGCATCGTCGGTCTATATTTTCAACGATGTGATAGATGCTCCTCAAGACCGGAAGCATCCGTTTAAGATGAAGCGGCCGCTCGCATCGGGTGATTTGCCAGTTCCGGTGGCTCTATTTACCGCCTTTGTGCTCCTGATTGGTAGTTTGGCTATCGCCCGAACCTTGTCATTCTTTTTCTTTGTGACCTTACTTGCCTACTTGGTATTAAATATTGCCTATTCGGCAAAACTGAAGCGGGTACCTATTTTGGACGTGCTCACCATTGCCGCTGGATTTATCCTGCGCATTTATGCCGGTGCGTCTGTCGTCAACTTGCATATGAATGTCTGGTTTTTGTTAACCGTCATTAGTTTTGCTCTGTTTTTGGCCGTCGGCAAACGTCAAAGTGAACGAACGCTCCTAACTGGACTCAAAGTAGGCCTAGAGGGGCAACGTGCTACCTTGTCGCACTATACCCAGCGGTTGTTGGATATCTATACCGGTATGTTTGCAACCGCTTCTTGGTTTGCGTATGCATTATTTTCCTATCAACAGCAATTTACCTTTGATGAGGGTCCAGTGCCTACCTTTTTGGCCATGATTCCTCGGACGTTCCGGTTACAAAAATGGCTGATGTTTACGGTTCCGTTTGTGATCTATGGGGTAATGCGGTATTTGCAGCTTATTTATGAACAAAATAAAGGCGAGAGTCCGGAACGAGTGCTGTTGTCCGACAAGCCCTTACTTGCCACCGTGATCCTATGGGGCATCTTTGTAATCTTCATTCTCTACGGTATTGGGGGTTAACTTTTCGTCATCCCGGTTATTTCCGTCATCCTCGAGGAGGCCAACGGCCTGCATCGGGGATCCATGTTATATGGAATTATTTATATAGATTCCCGATCAGGTCGGGAATGACGAAGAGAGCCTATTGAGGATGACGACAAACCTCAAGGGTTCAGAATAGCCAGCAATTTCTTAGTGCCTTCACTGAGGTGCTTGGAGGTGTTTTTCAGATCGGTTACTGACACATATTCATATGCATCAAAGCCTGGCTCGAGCACAATACGTGCATTCGGCGGTATTGTTGCCGTGAACCAAATATAACGATATTCTTGTTCTTTTTCTACAAACGTACCTTCACCAATTTTTTCGCCAAGGATTACTTCTACTCCAATTTCCTCGAGCAATTCTCTTTTTGCGGCAGTTTCGTCGGATTCTCCTGGTTCAACTTTTCCACCAGGAGTTTCCCACTGTTGTTTGCCATTTTTATCACGATGGAGGAGAAGAAATTGATTCTTTTCGTTTAGTACCACGCAGCCTGCAAGTCGAATTGTCATACCGTAATGCAGGTTAATCTCCGAAACGTTGGTCGACGAGACCGCCGCGGTAGTCGGCTTGGTAGATAAGGGTACCGTTTTGGGTGATTTGCTCGGTTCCGGAATAGCGGTCAACAGTGCCTTCCCAGGTGTTGGTGTATGCAAATCCATCTTCAGTTAGTTCTCTCGGCCCACGAAATGGAGCTTCGGCAGGCATATTCATCAGAGCACTCCGAAGGATTTTGTAGACCGGATTAGGATCAGCACCTTCAGCTACCCAGCCGTAATACACCATCATCCAAACAGGTTTATCTTGAAATGAAACGACAAGTCGACCACCGTATGGTTCCCCACCGAAAAAATTATCGTGCGATTTCCAGTCATCTTTGGTATAAGGAATAGTGGTTGAACCATCCGGTTCTTTGATCCATTGTTTTTCTTCGCCCCCTGCATACCCAGCTTTGTTTGAGTCGATCAGGAATTGATGAAGTGCGTTGCTATCCATAGTTATTTCACCAGTTTGGCGAAGGTGGCGGCGACCCAGCCTTGTTTTCCGGCAGCGTATTCTATCTTGTACCAGCCGGTATCATTCGATTCAATAAAGGAGAAGGTTTCGCCAGCATTGACTTTGGCGACTTCATTTTCTACCAATCCATTGGGTTCGGAGCGGACACGAAGCCAACCAGTAGGAGTGGTGAGAATCTCAACATAGGGTTTGGTGAGGGTAGCTGAAGCAGTCGCAGTAGGCTTGGGAGTTGCGGATGGTTTTGGTGTGGGAGAGGTTTTCGGAGAGGCTGAGGTTTTTGGAGTTGGAGATGCGGAGGGAGTTAGGGTTGCTGAGGGAGTAGCAGAAGCGGTGGCGGTGGGTTGCAAAGACAAGGCTTTGCCTAATTCTGCCCGTAAAATGACTCGATATCCGGCAGTCGTGGTAATGGAGATATTCTGGGTTTTGTATCCCGGTACGGTCAGGGTAACTTTGTGTTTGTCGGGAGTAATATCGAGACTTGTCAGGGGAGAAAAACCTTTGGGTTGATCATCGAGACGAACAATGGCGTTTTCGGGGG
>Ga0209373_10004462_pt1 | contig 12057 bp, 9 predicted proteins | sample Higcelweek5metaG_FD_187173 | JGI IMG/M metagenome (GOLD analysis project Ga0209373, IMG submission 187173) | Freshwater pond sediment microbial communities from the University of Edinburgh, under environmental carbon perturbations - High... | ecosystem: Environmental > Aquatic > Freshwater >... | reverse complement strand
TTTATGGCCAGTGCAAGTTGCCCGTGGCTGTTCGATGCAAGGCCAAACGCAAAATCAGCCAGGGTAAAAATGGCGCCCCCCTGAACAACATTGGCCGCATTCAGGTGCTTATCTTCGATGACCATCTTTGCTTTGCAATAGCCTTTTGAAGCTTCAACGACCTCGATACCCGCAAGAGCTGCAAAACGGTCATTTTTAAAGAAGGTTTTTAAATTTTCAATATCCATGATTTATGAATTAAGATTTTCTTTGAATTTTTCCATGTCAAAATCCCATTCGCAGAAGAATTGGAAAAGGAATTGTTCCATGAATTTGTGTCTTTTTAAAGCTATTTTTTTGGCTGTTGCTGTATTTAGCCGCTCTTTCAGTAAAAGAAGTTTCTCGAAAAAATGGTTTATTGTTGGGGAATCTGATTTTTTATATGTTTCAAAAGAATCATGAAGAAAAGGTTCGATGTCGGGATCGTAAATGGCCCTTCCTTTCATTCCCCCATAGGCGAATGTACGGGCGATCCCAATAGCGCCTATCGCATCGAGCCGGTCGGCATCTTGCACAATCTTTCCTTCAATGGTTTTCATGGTTGTATCAACGCCTGCGCCTTTAAATGATAGGGAATCAATAATTTCAACAACCTGATCGATTGTCTGATTGGGCAGGGAATATTCTTCTAACATCGATCGGGCAATTCTTCCTCCCGCCAATTCATCGCCGTCGGAATATTTCCAGTCGGCAACATCGTGTAAGAGGGCTGTCAGTTCGATAACAAAAACGTCACCCTTTTCAATTTCAGCGATACTCTTTGAGAGTTGCCATACCCGGTAAACATGCCACCAGTCATGACCACCGCAATCACCGTTTAGTTTTTCCTTAATTTTCAGGGCAACCGATTGAATAATGTCCTTATGTTGCATGTAATATCTAATCTCAAATTTTTCGAAAAATAATCAATAATCAGGAATACTTTCGAATGAAAAGATTCATTTTTCAAGAAGTTGAATTTGTCAGTTCTTTCAATCTGAATGTTTTAACAATCTTTAAGCTCATTTCTAGTGGAGTATCCGAACATTTTCGTATTTATTTAGTTCCTTTGTTAGATCAAAAGTGAAAGGGGAAAATTAATGGTTATTAGTACACTAGGGGAACTTATAAAAAGTTCTTCGGAAAAGTTTGGAAATAGTCCGGGCTTAGGTTTTGTGGGAGAGACTTCGGTTACGTACAGTGAAATTAGCTCCAAAATCGACAATATTATTGCACTTCTTGAACGTCAGGGGATTGAACCTGGCGACAAAGTTGCGATATTAAGCGCCAATCAACCCAATTGGGGGATTGCTTATTTTGCTCTTGCAACGATGGGGGTAACTATTGTTCCTCTGTTGCCCGATTTTTTAGATTCCGAAATAGAAAATATTTTGATTCATTCAGAAGCCAAAGCCATTTTTGTTTCGGATAATATGTTTCGAAAAATTACAAAACGTTCATTTGAGACTCTTCGTTTCGCTGTGCTAATCGAAAATTTCTCTTTAATCCCGGATGGCGCTTCTGAAGAAATTTTCTCTTCGTTGTCGACATCATTGAATGAAACCGATTTGCCTTCGAAAAGTTATTCTGTTTCACCCGATGATTTGGCTTCGATAATATATACCTCGGGGACGACCGGAAAATCGAAAGGGGTCATGCTTACCCATAAAAATTTAGTTTTTTCCGCTAAGATGTCCGGAAAGATCCACTCGATGGACACTTCAGACCGGATGTTATCGGTGTTGCCACTTTCGCATACGTATGAGAATACGATAGGATTAATATTGCCTTTAATGTATGGGGTTTCAATCAATTATTTGAGGAAACCACCTGTGCCATCTGTTTTACTCCCTGCATTAAAGTTGGTGAGACCTACCATAATGCTTACAGTGCCGTTGATTATGGAGAAAATTTACAAAGGAAAAGTTTTACCCGGAATCAATGAAAAGTCCATTACCAAGTTCTTATATCAATATTCTATAACCCGCAAGGTTTTAAACAAAGTTGCAGGTAAAAAACTGATGGATACTTTTGGCGGACAATTGAAATTCTTCGGGATAGGTGGAGCGAAAATCAGCCCTGAAGTGGAACAATTTCTGATTGAAGCCAAATTTCCGTATGCCGTTGGCTATGGTTTAACTGAAACATCACCTCTGTTAGCCGGATTCGATTCATTCAAAGGAGCCTATCAAACAACCGGTCCTGTGATGGAAGGTGTGACTTTGAAAATCAATGATCCCGACCCGGTAACTGGAGAAGGTGAAATATGGGCAAAAGGCGACAATGTGATGAGAGGTTACTACAAAGAACCTGAAATTACAAAAGAGGTTTTAGTTGATGGGGGTTGGTTTAGAACAGGTGATCTGGGTTGTTTCGACAAAAAAGGTTACCTGGCGATTAAAGGCCGCTTGAAAAATATGATTGTAGGTGCCAGTGGTGAGAATATCTATCCCGAGGAGATTGAAGCAATTATCAACCGCTTTAAATATGTGCTTGAATCGGTTGTGGTTCAGAAAAAAGGCAAACTGGTTGCGATGGTTCATTTCAATATGGATGAATTGCAAAATAAATATTCGAGTCTGAAAGAGCAGGCCAACCAATTGGTTGATAGTTATCTTGATGAACTCGCAAAGGAGTTGCAAGAGTATGTCAATTCAAAAGTCAATAAATTTTCAAGGGTTCAATTAGTTATTGCACACCTTGAACCATTTGAAAAAACTGCTACCAAGAAAATTAAACGGTTCTTGTACTACTAGAAATATTTTGAACTCATAAAATAATGAAAGCTGACCGTAAAGTCAGCTTTTTTTGATAGCCATTGGATTGAATCTTATTCTTTTAGAAAATCAATGATTAGGGAATTTACATTTTCAGGTTCTTCCATGCTAATTAAATGACCAGTATTCAAGGTAATTACATCAATATTCGTAATTGTCTTTTTGGCGAATTTGACATTCTTCTTTGTGGAACCAACGGGATTATCTTTTTCTCCAAGTATCAGTAACGTTTTTGCTTCAATTTTCTTTAGTTGCCCTTTTTTAATCCTTTTCGGAATAGGAATCTTCCCTTCACAATTCATGGCAATATTCATATATTCAGACATTGAGGCATTTACATTTTCATCATCACCTAAAGTCCATTTTGTAAGTTCTTTTTTGTTTTTATCTGATGGGTTTACAAGTATCTTTGAAAGTCTTCTCATTACACCAAAAGTATTGGCTTTTATTCCCATAGGTCCAATCAATATTAGATGTTTGATTTTATCTGTTGAATTAATTGCAAAATTCATTGACAACCAGCCCCCCATAGATGCCCCTATAACATCTAATTGGTTAATATTCAACTTTAATGCAATTTCATTCAGCCAGTTGCTATAATCAAGGCCACATTGAGGATAATGTTTTAAACTTATTAATTCACTGTTACCCAAATCGCCAATTGTATTTATTGCATAAAGTCTGTAATGTTTGCTTAATTCTTCAACATTGGGAAGCCACATTGTTGCAGTCACACCCATTGCATGGATCAAAAAAATGGGTGGATTTTCCACTTTTCCACTTGCAATTAAACTTGTTTTACCATATTGGGTTTGTACATCAATAATTTCATAATTTACAGGCCAATTTTCAAGTTTTTTATTATACATACTGTCAATCAATACCTTGTTTCTATCAGTTTTATAAATAGTTCCATTTGACATCTGTTTTGTAGAAGAGCAGCCAGCGATTAATACAATAGCGCCAATTATAATATATTTTTTCATAACTGATTATTGGTTATTTGGTTGTCGTATAGTATGTTATTGAAATAGAAATCTACATGTTCAAGAATCTGTTTTTTTATTTCTGATAATTGACCATTATTGATTTTAGCCACTGAGTATTCGTAAACCATTGCAAATACTGGATAATGAAATTCACGGGCCAATAAATTGTAATCGGGAAACCTATCCTTTAACTTTTCTTGAAAAACGGCAGAATAAAAAGATACAGGATCGTGCATTAAATAGTTGATGATAATATTTCGGGCTTTTTCCACCCTGAATTGTTCATTCATTAGAATTCTGAATATTTTTTCCAATCTGGGAGTTTCCATGTCCCTAAAGAAATTCTCAATTGCAATCCTTAAAAAGGGAAGTAGATCTGTTTGCGTGACCTTTACTTGTATTTCTTCTTCAGTCAGATTTGTTTGATTATAGGATTTAATAAAAATTTCGAAGATGTTATCTAAAATCTCCTCTTTGCTTTTAAAGTGTTTGTATAGAGAGCTTTCCCTGATTCCAACTAATTTGGTTATATCTCGAATAGATACTCCATTGTAACCGTTATTTGAAAACAGTTCAATGGAAACATCAATTATTTTTTCTTTTGTCCCCATATTTTTAGCTAACACTTGTTCGCCACAAATATAGGAGAACAAGTGTTAGCCCGCAAGTATATCTTTAACTATTTTTCGAGTTTATTTATAACTCAGAAATAGTATTTGCATTTTAATAAATGAATACTTGCATCCTATAGGAAAAGGAAGTAAGTAGTATATTGGAAATAACCATTTTTAACGTTGTTTTACAAAAAGTAACATTAAATTTATTTTCCTTTATAGTCCTAGTTACCAACAAACTTATTAGCCATGAGAATATCTCAGATTATTGTTTTTGTTCTTTTATCCATGCAATTATTTTCACAGGGGGTTGTCAGAGGGAAAGTGACTGATCTTTCAGGTGAACCTATTCCATATACCACAATTTTTGTCAAAGAGATATCGCTTGGAACAACGGCCAATAGTAATGGGAATTATGAGATACCACTTTCTTTGGGCACTTATCATATTCAATATCGTAGTATGGGTTTCGTTCCAACAGAGAATACCATTAACATAGATTCAACGATTTTAATTGAAGATATGGTATTGCAAGAACAGGTTTTTCAGTTTCAGGAGGTCAAAATTTATGTTCGAAAAGAAGACAGGGCATACCCAATCATGCGAAAATCAATTTCTATGGCTCCATACTATCTGAACCAGATAAAGAAATATACAGCCGATGTTTATATTAAAGGAACTGCTAAATTGGAGAAAGTCCCCAAGATTTTAAAGAAGAGTTTTAAGGTAGGCATAAATGAAACGATGCTTAAAGAGGGTGATATTTTTGTTGGAGAAAACTTTAGTGAGATTGAATTTGAATCGCCCAATGTGTACAAGCAAAAAGTAGTTTCATCGAACATGTCGATGATGGACGGTCAAAGTCAGACATTCGATATGGGCCTTATAACCAATAGTGTATATTCCCCTGAAATTGATAATATGATCATGCCCCTTTCTCCAAAGGCTTTTTCTTATTATGACTTTAAATTTGTTGGCTCTTCAACGGATGGAGGTTTTTTGATCAATAAAATTAAGGTGATTCCCAAACGGAAAAGCAAACAGCTCTTTGCCGGATATATTTATATTGTCGATGGTTTTTGGTGCTTGAATAGCCTGGAGCTGGAGTCTGATCAGGTTTTTGGTAAAATAACAGCTAAAATTCAACTGGGAGAAATTAAAGATCGGGTATGGTTGCCTCTAAGTCATAACATTGCAATTGATGGGGGAATGATGGGGATTAAAGGAAAGGCAAATTACGTAAGCTCTGTAAAGTATAAGCTGATTACAATGAATGAAAACTTAGAGATCCCATCTTTAATAACTGAGTTTATCGCTGAGCAGAAAGTCGATGAGGAATTTGCTGTAAATCAAAAGAGCAAGCGTCAGCAAAAAATTGAGACAATCATGACGAAGGAGGAGTTGTCGAATCGCGATGCCATAAAACTTGCCCGGTTGCTTGATCAGGAGGCCAAAGAATTGCAGCGCGACAGCCTGGGCAAACAACCGCTTGAGATACCGGAAACATATCATGTGGAAAAGGACGACAGTGCAACCCTCCGGCCTCAGGAATACTGGGCAAATATGCGCCCTAACCCGCTTACAGCTGAAGAGCATTTAAGCTATACAATGAACGACTCATTGGTAAGGTTGAAAAGCGAGAAAAGCGATACAATAGTGAAGAACAATTCCTGCAAAGAGGTAATCTCAGGTATACTTATAGGGCATCAATTCAGATGGCGGGGTGATTCTATCATGTTAAAATACAAGGGCTTGATCAATCTAAAGTTATTAAGTTTTAATCCTGTTGAAGGATGGAAATATAGACAGGAACTGGAGTTTAATTCTAAACTTTCGAATCAACGTTTTTTTAATAGCTCAGCATGGATTGGATATGCGTTTAATCGAAAACTGTTGCAATGGAACCTGTACTCGCGTTATCAATATTCCCCGTTGCATCCGGGTTCCTTAAATGTTTCTGTTGGAAGCAATGTGGCTGATTACATGGGAGGTGACGGGATTAATCCGTTCGTAAATTCAGTTGCTTCTCTATTCTTCAAAGAAAATTATGCCCGCTACATTCAGCAGAATTACATTCAATTTGAAAACATCAAAGAAATTGCCAACGGGCTTAATTTGAACGTGGGATTTGCATATTATAACCGACAGGCATTGCAAAATGCAACCAATTACTCCTTTTTCAACCGGGGGGCAACCTATCATTCAAATGAAATAACCTTGTTTGATGGAACTACTCCAGATTCAGACGAAGGAAATTCATCGGTTTTGTCATTGGGCCTCAGTTACAGGCCCCGCCAACATTATCGGATTAAAGACGGACGGAAGATTCCCGAATGGTCCAATTGGCCTGAGTTTACCGTCAATTACAAAAAGGGGATCAATAACCTGTTTGGCGCTGATGCCGATTGGGATTATTTGGAGTTGAAAATCAATCAGGAGATCAGTACCGGGGTGAACAGTAATTTTACCTATAAACTCCGAGGAGGCCTTTTCTTAAATGCCCAAAAAGTTTCACTAGCCGATTTTGCTACGTTTAAAACTTCGCCATCTCCCGTTTCTATTGGAAGTTATGCAACCATGTTTCACTTGTTACCCTATTATTCTTACAACACCAACAAACACTTTATTGAAGCACACTGTACTTACAGTAGTTCCAATATCCTTCTGAAATATTTGCCATGGTTTAGTGAGCAGGGGTGGAACGAAAACTTGCATTTAAGCTATTTGTCGCTTCCCGGGTTTAAGAATTATGCCGAAGCGGGTTATTCTCTTAGTAATGTGTTTTTACTTGGCGATATAGGTGTCTTTGCCGGATTTGAGAATGGAAAATACACGCGATTGGGATTCAGGGCAACATTGAAATTTTAGTGTACACAAAAAAAGCCTCACCTTGGGTGAAGCTTTTCCTGTAATATCTTTAGTATTGCTTACTAGCGATTTTCCATGTGTTTTTTGTACCTGTTCATGAATTTGTCAACACGTCCTGCTGTGTCAACCAATTTCATCTTACCCGTATAGTATGGGTGCGATGAACTTGAAATTTCCAATTTGAACAAAGGGTAAGTTACACCATCAACCTCAATAGTTTCTTTCGTTGAAGCAGCTGATTTGGTAATAACCACTTCCTCGTTCGACATATCTTTGAACGCCACTAAACGATAATTTTTTGGATGTATACCTTCTTTCATTTTCTTGACTTATTATTTCCAGAATTATAACGGGTTGCAAAGATAGAGATTCATTCAAATTATCCAAAATATTTTTCAGAAAACATTTGTGTTTGTTTTTGTCTGATTTTGTATTCGACTATAATACTTGTTATTCAATGATTTTACTTCGTTCAAAAGGTTTTTCACGGTCGAAAAGATACCTCATTTGGTAATGGGTTTTCGTGTGTACTCCCCCGGTAGATTTGTAAAGTGAAACAATCTTGGGATTAAAATCGCCAGCCCATGAAAGTTCAATTTCTTTGTACTGGGGTTTCTTGGGCATTACCTGATTGTCGAGATGCCAGAAAATAGCGGCATCGATACCTGATCGTTGATACTTCTCAACCACTCCCATAATGAGAATTCGGGTTCTGGTAAATTTCCCCATTTTAATGAACCTCATCAGTTTCATCATATTCCACCAGGTAAGTTTCCCGTTTTTGATATGCCTTAGCGCTTGGTTAAAATCAGGTATCATCACAAAAAGTGCGATGGGTTCGTTTTCGCAATAGGCAAACCATACAAATTCAGGATCGAGAATCATTTTCGAGGATTCCAGAAAATTTCTTAACTCATCGGGATCAATTGGTTTGTAATGTTCGTGTTTTCGCCAGGCCCCGTCATATACTTTGCCAAAGTCGCTGATAAAACGGTCGGTTTGCGACCAATCAAGATGCTTGAATGAATATTGAGGCTTTTTCGCAACCCATTCAGCCACTTTCCAAAACCGTTCAGGGAATGGCTTTGTATAATCTATATGGTAACAATATTGTTCGTAATAAACCTCGAAACCATAACTTTCGAAAAGTTTGAGATAATAGGGCGGGTTGTAAGGCATTCCATATCCCTGGGGGATAAATCCATTCACCAATAGTCCGTGGTTCATATAGTTTTCACCCAGGTTGGCTGGTCCGTCCATCGCTTCCATTCCTTGTCCGGAGAGCCAGGCTTTGGCCGTATCGAAAAGAAATGTTGCAGTTTCAGTATCATTGATGCATTCAAAGAATCCAATATTCCCTGTAGGTTGATCAAAAGAATGTGACTTTTCGAAATCGATGAATGCGGCTATTCTTCCAATTGGTTTATTGTTAGAATCGACCAAAACCCAGCGGATTGCTTTCCCGTGTTTGAAGAATGCATTTTTTTCAGGGTCAAATGTTTCTTCGACACTTTTGATTAGTGGGCACGCAAAATTCGGATCATTCCCATAAATGATGAGCGGAAGTTTATTGAAAAGATCTTTGGAGGATTTATCTGCAACTTCAATCAGCTTCATTCGGTCTATTTTTTATTAGTTCCAATTTCAGGTGTTAAAAACCAACTCCTGAAATTGGAACACTAATATACGAAATAATATTTTCAGCAATTCTTCCTCTCTCAGGAAGTAAAGGGTTAATCTCTGCTTGAAAAAATGGACAATAGCCTTAATATATTAACGTAAAGCCAAACCAGCGAAACCAACAGACCAAAAACACTAAACCACTCCATATATTTGGGAGCGCCTGACTGAGCGCTTTGTTCAATAAAATCGAAATCGAGTAAAAGGCTGAATGCTGAAATCCCGGTAACGATCAGGCTAAAGATCAATCCAAAGGTGCCACCACCTGAAAGGAATGTCAGTGGGGCCCCAAACAGAGAAGAAATAAAACCAACCAGATATACCAGCATGATGCCAAAAATAGCAGCGATCATTCCTTTCCTGAATTTACCGGTCACTTTAATAATCCGCTGTTGATAAATCAATAACATACCCAGGAATACGGCAAAGGTTAAAGATACCGCTTTGATGACCAATCCGGGATATTGAGCCTCGAACATGGCTGAAATTCCACCAAGGAACATCCCTTCAAGAATGGCATAAATTGGGGTAAGGAAACCCGATTTACGCGGGCTGAAAGAGGCAATCATTGCAATGATAAATCCTCCAATCCCTCCAATAGCCATGTATAACTTGATTGAACTCATCCCTGCCAGAGGATTGGCCGGCGAGTAAGCTTCGAAAAACCGTTGCCAGGTAAAGAAGGCCGAAGCCAATACAAACAGAAGGATCAGGAATGTTTTATTCATGGTTCCCCTTACGGTCATTGTACCTTCATCATACGAGGCAGACATTGCCTTTTCAAAAGTATTTCTGCCAAAAATTGGATTTGATGTACGTGCTAAGTTCATAGTAGAAATTTTGTAAAACGTAACGCAAATAGATCAATTACCATGCAAATCTCCAAAAAATGGAGGTTATAAAAGGGTTAATTTTTAATAAATGATTTGAAATCTTCCGAAGTAATTTCCTGAAGAAGTTCTTCTCCAATATTTTGGGCGTTCTTTTCATCTAGCAATAGAAGGCTTTTGGCAAAATCGACACAGATTTCATGAACCTGTTGGCTCCTGCGTGACAACTGACAATATGACCTGTAAAATATGGTATTGAGCGCCGGGTCTTTTGCCAGCGGTGTTAAAACCTCGAAAAACAGCTCAAACATTTCATCAATATCGTTTTCAGAAGTCAAGGCCAAACGTCCCATCATGAGCAGTCCGGCATATTTAACCAGAAATTTCTTTCCCCTGCACCATTCAAGCGACATCGAAAACGCAAAAGGCGTTTGGGTAAACAGGTTTGTTACCATTTGCTCAATAATCTCGGTATTTTCAGCTGTTCTTACCCAGAAATTCATCTGTTCTTCGGTAACCTCACCGGGTACATCGAGCATTGTCGCCATAATCATGGTTTCGCGCCAATGTTTATTCCAGAGTTTCAGGGCAAGCAAATGATTCTTCTCAACCTTTTCGGTATAACCTTTCAGGTCGATAAGCGATGCGCCCCAGTTTTTTTCATATTTTATTCCGCGTTGTTCCATGCTCTCGGCAGTCACCCCATTTTGAATCGAAGAGATAGACCGGATAATCTGCCTGAAAACTTTTTCCGTTTCGCTGTTGTCGAGTAAAAATTCCATATTTAGTAAACAATGAATTCAATGAATATAAAAGTAAGAATTAACAACGTTGTCGAGAAAAAATAAATTTTGAGGGGAAGATATTTTACGGGTGAAATGTTGAGAATTTTCTTGCAGGCAACCATCAAGAATATTTTTTCGAAAAAGTATGCGATTAAGGTGCCATAAGCTACACCCACTATCCCAAAGATATTGGACAGCCATAGGCTAAACCCGACATTGATGCAAATCTCGAAAAACGAAGCCCATACAAGAACCTTGTTCATCCTTTTTGCAATCAACAAGGTTTGAGGAAACAAAACTCTGCTAATGACTAATAGTAACGAAATGTTAAAGATGATGGCGCTGGCTTCGAACTGAGCGTTAAAAACAATAGGGAAGAACCAGTGCGACGTTAATAGAAGAAGGATGGATATTGGAAAAAGGAGCCAGTGTAACCTGTACACTTCTGAGCGGAACTCGGCTAAAGGCGATTCAATATTCTTTTGGGCGAAGCGGGGGAGCATGGCCATGCTCAACGAGTTTGATAGCAAAAGGGCCAAAGGCAGTTCGCGGGCACCATATTGGAAAATGGCAAAATCGTCGGGCGAAAATTTGGCCGTGACAATAAACCCATCGATGTAACTGGCCGATGAACCAAGCAGGGTAGATAAAACCAAAGGAGCGCCAAGAACAACAAACTCTTTCAGCATTGAAAAGTCAAAATGAACTTTTGAATATCGTTTCATCACAACCAATAACCAAGCGAACTTTATGATGGTAGTGAAAAATAATCCAAGCAGTATGGTGTTAAGACCGAACCCAAGAAATGGTGGAAGGCCCACCGCAAGTACCTGAAAACCGAATATGACCATCCCGTAAACCATGATGCTTTTAGGTCGGTTGTTAATGAGGTAAATGTATTCGATCATCAATGCCGGGCTGTTAAAGAGGATATATCCGCCTAGTATCAGGGGCATTGGAACTTCGTTTCCGTTTAGTAAATACTCGGAAAAAGGACGGTTCAGAAAAAATGAGGCGATGGCAGTTAATAGCGAAAAGGAGAATAGTACCAAAAAAGAATTGAAAACCAGAATGCCCTTTTTTTCTTCGCCAACTTCGGCGGAAAGCGGCATCATAACCTTCAAAAAACCATTGACCCAAAAGAACGTAAATGCGCCGGCAATCAGCAAAAAAGTTTCGTAGTGGCCGATGTTGGTTTTGCCCAGTTGCGATTTGGAAAGCAGGATGCCAATCAGGATCAATGCCCCGTAACGAACCAGTTGAAAAAACTGGAGTGCATTCACATTTGTTATCGAAAATTTCTTCAAAGTAACCGATATAAGAATGTCACAAAAGTAAAAACAAATATGAGAAGTATTTATTGTAACGACAGGAACATGCTTTGAAACAAGCTCAAAATTTGGTTCAAATTGGCAAAAAGGTTGGATCGAAAAGAAATAAAATATTATATTTGCACCGCAATTGAAATCCTGATAGCTATCGGGATGCAAAATGGT
>Ga0209373_10004461_pt1 | contig 12058 bp, 6 predicted proteins | sample Higcelweek5metaG_FD_187173 | JGI IMG/M metagenome (GOLD analysis project Ga0209373, IMG submission 187173) | Freshwater pond sediment microbial communities from the University of Edinburgh, under environmental carbon perturbations - High... | ecosystem: Environmental > Aquatic > Freshwater >... | reverse complement strand
CCTCTCTCCTGCCCCTCGTGTGCCCATTCGAAAAGATTTTTCGCGGCCGGTACCCGTCCACCATGGGTATGTACTTCCCATCCATGGGTTTGCTTAGCATCAATGGCCAGTACCACAAACTGATTGCCAAAACTTCGTGCCAGGCGGTCGATGATCTCCGGATGGCTGACCGCTGCTGAGTTCAGACTGATTTTATCGGCACCGGCCTCCAGAAGCGTCACGGCATCATCATAAGTGCTGATTCCGCCTCCAACCGTAAAGGGAATATTTAAAACCTTTGCAATCCGTTTTACCAGCAGGGGAAAGGTCTTCCGGCCCTCAATGGTTGCCGTGATATCCAGAAATACCAGCTCATCAGCGCCCTCTTCGGCATACCTGATGGCCAGTTCAACCGGGTCTCCGGCATCCCTGATGTCAACGAAATTAACCCCCTTCACTGTGCGGCCGTCACGGATATCCAAACACGGAATAATCCGTTTGGCCAAACCTCCTTTGGGAGCATTCAGCCGCAGCGGATAAGAGTCGCCAAGGCGGCCTTCATAGATAGCTTTGCCTACAATCACCCCACTTAAACCCGCATCATTCAGCTGATCGATATCTTGCTGATCTGAAACGCCTCCACTGGCGATCAAACTAATTCCGGGGAATTGCTGCATCATCCTTTTATACAGATCGATCGCCGGCCCTGTCAGGGCTCCATCGCGATCAACATCGGTGCAAAATATCCGGTCGATGCCCTTTCCGAGCCAATACCCGATAAACTCCTGCCAGCCTATCGCCGACTCGCTTTGCCAGCCGTGGTAGGCTACTTTTTCATTCTTGACATCCACCCCGAGAATAACCCGGTCAGCACCAAATTCCAACATCCACTCTTCCAGTTCATTTGGCTTTGTAACAGCCAGACTGCCAATACTTACCCTGTCGGCACCCGCCTCCAGAACCGCTTGAAAAGAGTCATGTGAGCGTATTCCTCCTCCAAAATCAACCTGCAATCCGCTGATTGCAGCAATATTCTTCAACAGTCCGATATGTTCAGGCTTTCCGGTACGGGCACCATCCAAATCAACCAGATGGAGATATCTGACACCCAGATCGCGGAACTGGCAGGCCAGATCGACCGGATTATCTGAATAAATTTTCATGGTATCGAATTTGCCCCCGTGCAGGCGGACACATTTTCCATTGATCAGGTCGATGGCCGGAATGATTTCTATCATAGCCCGATGAAGTTTTTCAAGATTTGTTGCCCGATTTTCCCGCTCTTTTCGGGGTGAAACTGGGTCGCATAAAAATTATCGCGGTGAAGTGCCGCGCTGAATGGAATTCCATAATCGCATGTAGCCAGAGTGGCCTCCCCCAACTCTGCATAATAAGAGTGCACGAAATACACATAACTCCCCGGTTCCAGATTGCTCAGCAGTCGGTTCGGCTCAAACCGGATAGAATTCCAGCCCATGTGAGGAACCTTAACGGGTCCATGAAAAAGCTTAACCTTCTCCGGGAAAATTCCCATTGATGTGGTATCACCTTCCTCCGACCAGCTGCACATCAGTTGCATGCCCAGACATATCCCCAGAACCGGTTGTTTAAGGGCAGGAATCACCAGATCCAATCCCTTTTCTTTCAGATATTTCATCGTGGTGCTTGCTTCTCCCACTCCCGGAAAAATCACCTTATCGGCACCTTGAATCTTTTCATGGTCATCGGTCACCGTGCATGCCTGCCCCAATCGTTCTAACGCATTCGCCACGGAACCAATGTTGCCGGCGTTATATTTTATGACTACAATATTCATTTTGTTGCTAATCAATAGAGCCTTTAGTACTGGGGACTGACCCTTCGGCATCGCCGGCCAGGGCCTGTTTTAATGAGCGTGCCAGCGCTTTGAAAATAGCTTCGATCTTGTGATGTTCATTTTCGCCGGTTGCCTCGATATGCAAGGTGCAACGGGCGCCATCGGTAAATGATCTGAAGAAATGGGGAAACAGTTCCGTCGGCAATTCCCCGACCTTTTCCCGTGCAAATTGTGCGTTCCAGTTCAGGTAGGGACGTCCGCCCAGATCAATGGATACGGCGGCCTGTGAATCGTCCATCGGCAGAACAAACCCATACCGGTTCATCCCCCTCAGATTGCCCCAGGCCTGCCTGAATGCCTGTCCAAGTACGATAGCCGTATCTTCAACCGTATGATGTTCATCGACGTTCAGGTCGCCATTGACTTTAATTTCAAGATCGCACCCGCTGTGGCGTGCCAGCTGATCGAGCATGTGATCGAAAAAACCGATGCCCGTTGATATATCGGATTTCCCTTCTCCGTAAACAATCACTTTCACCCGGATATCGGTCTCTTTGGTAACACGGTGGATTTCGGCCAGCCTCTCCCTCTTGATCAGGAAATCAGCAATCTCTTTCCAGGATTGTGCTTTAATCGCGCAATGCGCTTCATCACCTGGTTTTGCCTTGCAGTCCCACCGTTCCTGAGTACCGATAAATATCCCCCGACAACCCAGGTTAGCAGCCAATAGAACATCCGTTGTACGGTCACCGATCACAAACGACCCGGCAATATCATACTCTCCGTTCAGATACTGGGTAAGCATGCCGATACCCGGTTTACGGGTGGGCAGATTATCCGCCGGATAGCTCCGGTCGATATGAACATCGGCAAAATGGATGCCCTCTTGTTCAAAGGTTTCAATCATACGATTCTGAACAGGCCAGAAGGTCGTCTCCGGAAATGCCGGAGTGCCCAATCCATCCTGATTTGATACAATTACCAGTTCGTATGGCAACAGCCTGGCAATTCGCCCGAGGTGTGTAAATACACCCGGTAAATATCTGAAATCCTGAAAGTTATCAACCTGCTCATTTTTCGGTTCATAGATTAAAGTGCCGTCGCGATCGATCAAGAGTAATTTCTTCATTTCTGTTTCTTAAGTACTTCAAATAATTTGTCATTTTCCTCCGGTGTGCCCACAGTAATCCTCAGGCAGCCTTCACAAAGCACCTGTGTCGACCTGTCACGCACAATAATCCCATTATCAACAAGATACAGATAAGTCATCCTGGGATCCGAGAATTTGACAAGCAGAAAGTTAGCTTCCGAAGGATAAACCTTCTCCACTCCGGGCATTCCTTTCAAGCCTTCAGCCAATCTCATTCTTTCAGATAAAATCAGTTCTATATCCGGACCTCTTCTCCAATCCTGATCCGGGTTACGTTGTTTTGCTCCGACTCCTTCCCTGACGCTTTTGATACGCTCCAGTACTTTAGCTGCGGTCAGCACATTAACGTTATAGGGATATTTCACTTTGTTCATGATTCCGATGATCTCGGTATCAGCGAAGGCCATACCCAGGCGTACACCAGCCAATCCCCATGCTTTCGAAAATGTCTGAAGAACGACGATATTACGGCACTCCTTAATCAGGTTCAATGCCGACTGCCCCTGTGCAAAATCGATGTATGCCTCATCCACCACTAAAATGCCGTTAAACCGGTCGGCCAGGTACTGAATCTCATCAAGCGGGACCTTGATGCCGGTCGGGTTGTTTGGTGAGCAGAGAAAAATCATCTTGGTATCGAAGCGCACTGCATCGAGAATCTCTTTCGTGTTTAATGAAAAATCAGGATTCAGCACAACCTTGTCAACCTGAACATCCTGCACAGCAGCGCAAACGGAATACATTCCGTACGTAGGACTCATGGTAATGATTCTGCTCATGCGGGGTTCGCAAAAAATGCGTATCAGTAAATCGATAGCCTCATCGCTTCCGTTGCCCAGAAAAACCTGAGTGGGTTCCACGCCCTTCACCCAGGCCACCGCTTCGCGAAGTTCTTTCTGGCGCGGATCGGGATATCGGTTCAACCCGGTATCATTCGGATTCTCATTTGCGTCGAGAAAAGTTCCTTCACTGCTGGAGAACTCATCCCGTGCAGAAGAATAAGGAACCATAGCGGCGATGTTCGGTCTGACGTATAAGATCGGATTTGTCTTGGTTACCGGCACCTCAGGCTCTTCGGGAACCAGCCGGTATAGCAGGTTCTGTGGATTTATCTGGCTGTCGGGATCTAATATATTCAGCGGATATAATAAGTTCAGCGGATTAACATAGGTCAGGAACTGGTGCATGATTTCCTTTTCAGCTTCCCTCCGCTTTGAAGTTTTATCAGTCTTCTTTGGAGATGGATTATTATCCGGCTCAGCAGGAGTTTCACCGTCTCTTCTGATATTAGCAGCTCTGGCATGCCCGGCAAGGCCTTCGGCGAGCGCCATCAGCCGGATGGCCGGTTCGATAGTCTGAAGCCCTCCCGCCGAGAGTTCCTGAAAAGTAACCGATTTCATGAATGAATCGAGCGACAATCCGCTGTATGCTTTTGCATAACCCGAAGTAGGCAGTGTATGGTTGGGGCCCGAGGCATAATCGCCGGCGCTTTCAGGAGAATAGGGTCCTAAAAAAACGGAACCGGCATGATGAACCTGTTCGGCCAGCTCGTTGTAATTTTCCGTAGCCAGGATGAGGTGTTCAGGCGCATATTGATTGACCATTTTCATGATGGCGACATTATCCGCCAAAACGATGAGTTTACTGTTTTCCAATGCTTTTTCAGCAATCTTCTTACGTGGCAGCTCGGTTAATTGCAGCTCCACTTCGTTATGAACCTCCTCTGCCAATTCCCAGCTGGTGGTCAAAAGAAGCACCTGACTGTCAGGGCCGTGTTCTGCCTGAGAGAGCAAATCGGCGGCCACAAAAGAGGCATTGGCTGATTCATCAACCACCACGAGTAGTTCTGATGGTCCGGCTGGCATATCTATTGCTACCCCTGAGCGGCTGATCAGCTGTTTGGCCATGGTTACCCATGAATTTCCCGGGCCAAAGATTTTGTCAACCTTGGGTACCGGCCCCAATCCGTATGCCATTGAAGCAATAGCTTGCACTCCACCGACTCGGTAAATCTGAGTGATTCCACAAAATGCAGCTGTGAACAGTACCGACGGATGGACTTTCCCCTCCTTGTTTCCCGGTGTGCAGAGCACCAGTTCCCTGCATCCGGCAATCTGTGCAGGAATGGCCAGCATCAGTACCGTAGAGAACAGGGGCGCCGTACCTCCCGGAATGTAAAGGCCGATTCGCTCAATGGGCATCCATTTCTGATAGCAGGTGATCCCCGGAGCCTGGGTCACCAGGTTTGTTTGATGAGCCTGTGAAGCATGAAAGTTCTTGATATTATTGGCAGCCATCGCTATAGCGAACTTCAGCGAGTCCGGCAGCTGCCCGGCGGCTTCTTTCATCTCTTCTTCGGATACCAGGGCAGGTTCCGGAGCGTATCCATCAAACTGCTTGCTCATCCTGCATACTTCGTCCCAGCCATTCTCCTGCAACGCAGCAAGCATTTCTGACACTTTTTCTTCTGTCGCTGAATTCTTCAGTTCAGGACGTTTCAGAATCTCATCCCATTGTCCCAACGGGGGGTTAATCAAAATCTTCATGATGAAAAGATTTATAGTATCATTTTTTCAATTGGTATCACCAGTATCCCCTGTGCACCGGCAGCTTTAAGCTGATTGATGATGCTCCAGAACTCGTTTTCACTTAATACGGAATGAACTGAACTCCACCCTTCCATAGCCAAAGGCATTACGGTCGGACTCTTCATGCCCGGCAATACCCTGCAGATCTCATCCAGCTTATCATTCGGCGCATTCAACAGTATGTATTTGGTATCCCTGGCAACCAGCACCGACTTTATCCTGAACAGAAAATCCTCCAGAACGGCACGTTTTTCATCTGACAGTCCCGGAGCAGCAACCAGCACAGCTTCCGACTTCATCACCACCTCTGTTTCCACCAGACCATTGCTGACCAGCGTACTCCCTGAACTGACGATGTCAAAGATACAATCCGCCAAGCCAATAGCAGGTGCGATTTCAACAGAACCGTTTAAAAAATGTATTTCGGCTTTAATTCCATTTTCGGCTAAAAAAGCGTTGAGGATATTGGGAAAGGAAGTGGCAATTCTCTTACCGCTCAGCCATGACAACCCACTGTAATTCTGCTCCTTAGGCACTGCAATACTCAGGCGGCACTTACTAAATCCCAGACGGTGTACAATCTCAAGCGGGTATTGCGACTCCCTCAGAACATCTTCGCCGATGATGCCGGCATCAGCCACTTTATCAAAAACATACTGAGGAATATCGTCGTCGCGAAGGTAAAGTACTTCCAACGGAAAAGTCGATGATTGTGCCAGGAGGGTACGTTTACCGTTGGTTAAGGCAATACCTGCTTCACCCACGAGTTCCAGCGACATTTCGCTGAGTCGTCCTGATTTCTGAAGAGCAATTTTTAATGTTTGCATTATACTGGTTAAAAACAGAAAAGGCCTGCAGATCTGCAAGCCTTTCCGGTGTTAATGATTACCGATATCTTACTTCTCTGCATAGATTTCCTGCATCATAAAATGATGGTGATGAGGAGCCTGATTCAGAAAATTATTATTCATAATTCAATTTTACGGGTGCAAAGATATAGATAAAATTATCAATTATGCATCCCTACGCCACCAATCTTTAGGCACAGCCTGTTTTTTCAGGCCCGGTCCTTCAACCGCAACAGCAAAAGCAAAATCACTTGAACCGTTGTAATACTGTACCTTAACCTTGTGCAATCCGGCAGCCAGCTTTACGTATCCGGCTTCTTCGCTTTCTCCGTGCGCGCCATCGTTATCGGTGATCAGCACTCCGTCGATCATGAGAGATGAGCCGTCATCCGATGTGGTATAAAAGGTATAGTTTCCGTCAGCAGGAACGTTAATATATCCGTCATAAACCACTCCGAAGAATTCCGGAGCATGGTTAACAGGAAGTTCAGGAGTCATGGAGGTACCGGTTTTTAACGGGGTCAGTTTCGACCAGTCAGGAAGCCTTCTCCAATGGCCTTCAAAATAAGCCCATTTCAGTCCCGGTTTTAAACCGGTATCTGATTTGCTTGCAGGCATTGCTTTCACTCCTTCGAATGAGACCGGTTCATTGATCTTCTCTGCAACCGCTTTAGCTTTAGCCAGATCGCGTGGGAAATCAACGCTGATCTGAGCGGCAGGCTTCGACAGGCGGTTGGCATCATCGGATACGGTGATAGCGGCAATACGAAGTCCCTTCATATCCGGGAGTTGCAGCGTTTTGGCCCCTACAGGAACATCGATGGCAACGGTGAAGAGATATCCGAAAATGTAAGCTTCGTTTTTATTGGTTTTGCCTAAATGACGATGCGTGGCAACATATCCGACCGGAACATGCTTAACAAAAGCAGGTAAGGTGGCAATCGGACGCGGATGAACAACTCCGTTGATCCTGACCGATTGTTTGAATCCGCGGCTCAGATCGCGATTGTCCCATTGCCCGATATTACCGGAATAGTAAGGAATACTAACCTTAACCGGTTTACCGTCAACCTTGAATTCGGCATTGACGTCGCCATCAGTTGATGAAGCCAGGATATAAACCGTATTGCATTTACCTTCGGGCAGATTAACAACCTGACCTTTGGCGCTGACAAAGTTTTTCTGTCCGTCAGCAGCGGAACCCATTTTAAAAACAACATCATTAGCAACGATCTCCGGCATCCACAATTCGGCCGGGTAAGTATTACCCTTACCGTCGAAATCGCCATCGGTGCGGTTAGCGTCGTAACTGATACCGTCAACATCATAGTTCAGAGCAAGCCATTGAGAAGTTTTCTTGCTCAGCGCGGTTGTTGGTTTATTAATGGTTACAGCAAATGTTTTGGGTTCATAAGATTTCATATCGAATACCAGCTGTCCGTTCTCCACAACAGCCTTACCAATCGTTTCCTCGATTCCGTTCACTTCACGGGCAGAGATGATACCGGTTGGGAAAGTTACTTTTACCTGTTTGACATCCTTGCCAAACAGTTCCTGAACACGGACAACGATTTCCTCTGTCAGTTCAGCCTGTTTCAGCGCTTTTACAGCAACCTGGCTGTTGCTGACTTTCAGCATGCTGATGGATTTTCCAAGCGAACCTTCATGTTTGGGCGCATTGAAAGCGACTAAAGGTTGGTTCAAACGGGTTGCAGCCCATTGAGAGCCACCCTCGCGCCAGTCACCTTTGTGACCACCAATGGCATAAGAGAAAGTATGGAATCCGATATCGTTGGTAGCCTGATCCATATATCCGCGACCAGTTGAAGGAGTGTGTACAAGTGTTAATCTGATCTGGTTATCGGCAGGTTTATCCCAGCCAATCTTATAGTCACTCATTACTGTAACACCATAGCTATTATCGGTATTGGTCAGGTCGGCCCACTGCTGAGCAGGGACTTCATATAATTTCTGCTGATTGTTATCGCGTTTGATGGTCCCGATACCCAGGTCATAGGTTGCCTGCGGATTAGTTACGGCCAATGGGAATGCCGCTTTCAGCAGTGTTCCTTGAGTGTTCCATTCCAGCTCATTGCTGAATTCAACCCGATCGCCGGCAGCGCCGGTAGCCAGACTGATATATTGTTTCAGTTCTGATCCGTCCTTGGTGCGAACAACACACAGAGAGATTCTGGCCGGACCATTTTCAGCGATGGTAATAACCGGGCGATCGAAACAGGTTCTGGGTGCTTTGGTTACCGCTTCATACATAATCTCCCATGCCGGCCATGCAACGGATTTGTTATCCAGCATTTCCAAACGGATCGGAGATTTCAGCAATTCGCGTTTTGCTTGTTTGTCGAAAATGGATGAAACATCACCATTTTTATCGATGACCACTTTATATCGGTTATTCTCGAGCTGATTTTTCTTTACTGACAGGCCGGTTGCTATCGTGCAGGCTTTTGCCGACGGAACAATATCATAAACCTGATAGCTGACCGGCAGGCAATGAGCAGCAATAATCACCTTTGCCATCCTGCCATTCATGCTGATCACCTGGGCCGGAACTTCTTTTCCGGTTTCATCATAAACCCTGACCTCGGTAAACTGTCCGGGTAACTCTACGTTTGCTTCAACGAGATCTTCCCGGTCAATCGAGAGTGGGTTGTATATCACTACCGGAATACCGCCGGTGCGGGTATCCAGGCCACGGATCACACCGCCGGCCGAATTTTCGAGAACACCTGCAAATTGATTTTGGCTCAGCAGTTCATCATTCCATGAAAACTCGTATGCCTCAGCAATACTGGTACCGGTAAGATCATCATGAAACTGATGCCACAGAAACCGTGTCCAGGCCTCCTGCAAAGTGGATTTCGGATAATAAGTTGAACCTAACCAGCTTGACATTACAGATGATCGTTCGGCGGCATCCGCCAGAATTTCGTTTTTGCGGTTCAGCAGTTTCATCGCAGCCTGCGACGAATAGCATCCGTTTCCGTGAGGAGAGGTCAGCAGTTCCCCATTGAACTGAGGAAGTTTATCGAGCTGCTCTGAGGTCATCTGGCGGGCCATCAGGTCTGCCGGTGCGCTAATCACTTTCAGCGGGCCATCTGAATGAATTGCTTTTTCAAGATAGTATACGGATGAATCCTCTGGTGCACCACCAACGTCACCGGTTCCAAAATACCGGTATCCCAAATAGACACCTGATTTTTGACCGGTTTTATCAACTGTTGCATTCCATTTTTCATCTTTTGATAAATCACCGCGAAGTTTGGCTCCATAAGAACCTGCGTTCAAACCGGCAAAAACACGGGAACCGTCAACGCCGGTCCAGGTACCGATATCGAACGGCACACCAAAAGGAGCACCCCAGGTCAGCTTTTGGGTAGAAAAGCCCTTGAGCCCGCAATGGTGCATGATTGTTGGCAGTGCATATCCAAATCCGAAACAGTCAGGAAGAAATATATCGTAACTCTTTACACCGAATTCTTTCTTAAAATAATTCTGACCGATAAGGATGGTACGGATAACCGATTCCGGCGACGGGATATTGACGTCGGTGGCATCCAGTGAACTACCGCAGATGTTCCATTGTCCACTGGCGATGTACTCCTTAACACGCTGAAAAGCTTCAGGATAGTACTCCTTCATCAGCGCATACTTGATTGATCCTTCAAAGCTGAATTTATAATCCGGATACTTCTCGAAGAGTTTGAAGTTGTCATTAAAGGTATTTGGAATATACTCATTAATGGATGTCTGTATCGTCCACTGCCATTGTGTATCAAAATGGGCAGTACCGACTACATGGAGCGCCTTGTTTTTGGCATTGCTCCCATCCTGTGACCAGGCTTGCCCGCACAGGGCACTCAAGCCGATCACGGAAATCAGTAAACTCTTTGAAAGTCTTGTCATAATGAAATATTTATTGAATTAATGGAACGTAAACATAGCCTTATCGATGATGAATAAAAAACCAGATAAGTTAAAAAACGTGAAACCCAACCCATATTAGCTAACCTTGTAATGGTCAGAGAGTATCCATGATATCAGCCAATGTGGCAGGAAAGGTTTGAGGTGGGCAATGAAACGCTGATCCAACCGGCCAACGATATACCGGAAAGAGGGATTTTTTTTACGGACAATTTTCAGGATAGCTCGGGCAAGAATCTCCGGTTTGAAACCACCATTCTCGTCGCTTTCCATGATGGCAACAGCACTTTTAAAATTTTCATCGTAATCGCTGCCCCGGGTGTCCTTATCCGTGAAAACCCTGCTGGAGGTGAATCCTGTTCTAAAATCGCCCGGATTCACCACAACCACATTAATATGGTAAGGTTTGACCTCGATGGAGAGGGCTTCACTATAACCTTCGACTGCATATTTGGCAGCGGAGTAATGACCCTGAAACGGCAATCCCATAAGGCCGCCGATAGAACTGATATTGATTATTTTGCCGGATTTTGCTGACCGCATGAAAGGCAGTACCATTCGGACCACCCTGGTCATGCCGAAAAAGTTGGTATCGAATTGTCTTTGGGTCTCTTCAGCTGAAAAATTCTCAAGCGCCCCTCCGATGCCCATTCCGGCACAATTGATCAGTACATCAATCCTTCCTTCTGCAGCAATCACCTCACGAACACCGTTGATAACTGATTGTTCATCAGTAACATCCATACAAACAGGATGATAAGGGACATGGTTTGCGCCGGGTTTACGGCTGGCACCATAAACGATGTGCCCATTGGCCATGAGTAATTCAGCCGTTGCTTTTCCAAGGCCTGAAGAAGCTCCGGTAATCAAAATTATCTGCGCCATATCAAAGGATTAAAGAATCCCCAGTTTTTTCGAGTGAGTATATATGGCATCTATGGCCCTGTCAATCTGCTCATGCGTGTGTGTGGCAATCAGTGAGAACCGGATCAGGGTATCGTTTGGCGGAACTGCCGGGGGCACAACCGGGTTGATAAAAATGCCCGCTTCAAGAAGCTGTTTGGTCAGGATCAGCGTCTTTTCATAATCTCCCATTCGAAGAGGGATGATTGGGCTCTCAGCCAGACCTGTATCGAATCCGAGCTGTTTGAATGCATTGATTGAATACCGGGATATTTCCCAAAGATTGTCGATGCGTTCCGGTTCAGATTGCATCACTTCCAGTGCGGCCAGCACGGTGGCAGTAGAGGCAGGCGTCATGGATGCGCTGAATATCAGTGCCCTGGAATTATGTTTCAGGTAGTTAATGGTATCAAAATCACTGGCAATAAATCCACCTAATGAGGCAAAGGATTTACTGAAAGTACCCATAATAATGTCCACCTTATCGGTCAATCCGAAATGGTCCGCCGTTCCCCGTCCGCCTCTTCCGAGTACACCGAGGGAATGGGCATCATCGACCATAATGGATGCGTGATATTTCTCAGCCAGTTCAACGATTTCAGGGAGTTTGACAATATCGCCCTCCATACTGAAAATACCGTCGACGCAAATAAATTTCAATTTGCCATGCGGGCACACCCTAAGACGTTTCCTCAGCGAATCCATATCATTGTGTGCATACTTCACCGTCTTGGCAAATGACAGACGTGCTCCCTCAATGATCGAAGCATGATCGAGTGCATCCAGCAGGATGAAGTCGTTACGCTGCGGAATACAGCCAAGGACACCCAGA
>Ga0209373_10004460_pt1 | contig 12059 bp, 10 predicted proteins | sample Higcelweek5metaG_FD_187173 | JGI IMG/M metagenome (GOLD analysis project Ga0209373, IMG submission 187173) | Freshwater pond sediment microbial communities from the University of Edinburgh, under environmental carbon perturbations - High... | ecosystem: Environmental > Aquatic > Freshwater >... | reverse complement strand
TTCACCTGTCTGCAACAGGCAGGCCTGCGGTAAATACTGATTCAGGGTACGTTTCAGAACGTTGCCACAAGGCCACGAAGGCACCGAAGACACAAATCATTTTTTACCATGGCGTATCAATTCCCGCGCTTGACGCGGGATCTCCTGGAAAACCTTCGCAGCATCTCCACTTTTTCTTCCGCGAATTAAAATAATTGTGTTTCGTGCAATACGTGGTCATCATTAACTTTCGACTTATTTCGTGCGTCTGCAAGTCCCGACCGACAGCGTCGGGATGCGCGGCTGCAGCCGCGTGGCTATACAATTCAAAGGAGCTTCGCGTCTCCTATGCCTGCCTGGCCTGCCTATTGCAGTTAAACTGGCAGACAGGTACCTGGGGCGGAGTTTATCCCGCACGGCGGGATCCAAGGCTATTATTATTCGATCAGCGTCTGCTGATCGCCTCAAAGGAACCAACTATGGTCATTTTTGAGGTAAACGTGTATGAACTCGAGATCCGCCGCGGCGGACCGATTCAGGGTACGTTTCAGAATACTGCCACAAAGACACAAAGACACAAATCATTTTTTTACCATGGCGTATCAATTCCCGCGCTTGACGCGGGATCTCCTGGAAAACCTTCGCAGCATCTCCACTTTTTTGTCCACGAATTGCTGCTTCTGTCACTCAGAGCCCTGCCTGCTGTCATGCTGAGCCCTGCGTTCCGCAGGATAAACTCCGTCGAAGAGTAGACAGGCGCCGCGACTCAACGAAAACCACCACTGAATCTCCACTTCTTTGTCCACAGATTACACGGATTACACTGATTTACACAGACCCGCCTGCAAGTTTAACTGCAACAGGCAGTCGTGCAGATTCAATTCCCTCAGCAGGTCTTTGGATTTTAAACGGATGAAATGTCTTTCAGTCTGCGACTGAAGCCATTTCCACGGATATGCGCCGCTGTCATCCAGAGTGTTTGAACTTACGACTCGAAAATTATAAAAGACTTCAAAAGTATCCCCGCCTGCTGCGCAGCGGGCAGGGAAGGAGGCAGCGGTCTAACCTCCATCTAGCAATTACCAAAAACCCAGCGCTGTGCGGAGATACCCCAGCGCTGTGCGGAGATTCCATCTCCGAACACCCCAAGCCACACCCCGCACCCAAAGCCCAAACCCACCTACCCCCACACCCACAGCACCCACCCACAGCGACCAAAAATATTTTCTACCCCCACAGCGCCCATTGATAGCACTTTCCAACCCGCTCATCGAATATATTTCAAAATTATTTCGTTATAATCTTTTCCTTTAACAAAATAGTTTATATATTTGGCGGTGGAGAGATGTGGGGGGCAATAACTATGGTTTTTACAACGAAAAAAGGGAAAACACTTTTACTAAAAAAGATGGAAATGTAAATGTTGGTGGATTTAAACATCATACATAACAAATTAAAACTTGAAAAAAACATGAAAAGATTAGCATTACTTATTGGCAGCCCTTCACACCCAGAAACTCCAAAGGCTGGCAAATTTTTAGAAGGAGTTGAAACAGACATTAAAAACATTTATGGATTTCTCTCCTCGTCAATTGGTGGCAGTTGGAAACAAGATGAAATTAAAACATTCTCGGAAAATCCGAGTTATGATGAAGTCCTGCCCTATTTAAAGGCTTGTCAAGATGTTGATTTTGCATTTGTTTATTTTTCAGGTCACGGATATACTGACAATAACGATGTTACAAGAGTTAATTTTAATGAAACCGAAACACCTGAAGTAATAAAACATTTAGCAAATAGAGCTAAGCGACAAATAACAATTATCGATGCTTGCAGAAGTTTTCCACAATTTATTGGGTTTGACGGATCAATTTTACTAGAAGGTATTAGCTTCCCAAATCCTAAACCAGAATTTGCAAGAGCACTTTTCGATAATTACACATCTAGACTTCCTTCAACAAGAGTGTTGCTTTGTGCAACATCAAAAGGACATGCCTCTATGGATTACGGTAAAAATCAAGGTGGTATATTTTCATCAAGTTTACTAAGTGTAGTAAAAGACAAATTGGAAAATGAAAATAAACCCGTTTTCACTGTTGCTGAAATTTTTAAAAAAGCAAAAATCAATACTCAGAAAAACGAACCTAAGCAACGACCAGAAATTTTCATCAATGATGAGGCTGCATTTAGATTGCCATTTGCAGTAAACCCCAATTACAAACTCCAACAATTGAAGAAATTTGACCAATTTGTCAATGAAAATAAAACCGAAGATATTGCAAAGGGTTTATTAGTTGGAGCAGGAATAGTTTTGACAGGAATTATTATTGGTTCTTTATTGTCAAAAAACAAATAGCAAATCCAATGAGCCAATGCTTTGTAGTAAAGAAAATTTGTTGGACGCACAAGTTAATGCACAAATCAAAACTGCAAAATACCGCAATTATGCAACTCGCATTTAACTATTAATTCTTCACTTAAATACCAAAATATATGTGGGCAGATAATGAAACAACAGAAGACTTTTTAGGTTTTAAAGTACACGCGGATTTACTGGTAGATGTAATCAACGATGATAAGGTGCTACCTGTAACCATTGGAGTTTTTGGTGATTGGGGAAGTGGTAAATCAAGTATTCTAAAAATTGTAGAGCAAGAACTAACAAAAGGCGAAGAAGACGGTATTAAAGACGGCACTCTTGTACTATATTTTAACGGATGGGTCTTTGAAGGATATGATGATGCAAAGGCAGCGTTATTAGAGTCTATCATTGAAAAGTTTGCCCAGCATAAAACAATTGGGAACAAGGTAAAAGATAAAACAACAAAGCTCTTGAAATCTGTAAAGTGGATGCGTTTGTTAGGATTGAGTTTTAAAAAAGTAATTGTTCCTGGAGCAGCGGCTTACTTTACAGGAGGTGCTTCCTTAGCACCTTTTCTAGTAAATGAAATTTCGCGGCTTCAACCGGAAGATGTTGTGAAAAATCTTACTGGGGAAGGTGCTAAAGAATTTCTACAAGATATAATCAAAAAAAATGGAGATGATGACTTAACAATAGTTCGTGAGTTTCGTGATGATTTCAAAGAAATGATAAACAAGTCGGAAATAAAGAAACTTGTTGTAATCATTGATGATTTAGACAGATGCACACCTGACAGACTTATTGAAAATCTTGAAGCAATAAAATTATTTCTAAATGTTGAGAAAACAGCATTTTTAATTGGGGCAGACCCAAGAATAGTGAGACGAGCCATTGAACACCGATATAAAACGGATAGTATTGAAAATGCGGATGACCCAGAAGCTAGAAATAAACGAATCGTAAGCGACTATTTAGAGAAATTGATCCAAATACCTTACTTTTTACCAAAGCTAACAGATAACGAAGTTGAAACTTATCTAACTTTGCTATTCTGCAAGAAGATTATGGGAAAAGACTTCTCAAAAGTAATGGATGCTTTCAAAAGAAACAGAGAAAATAACAGGTATGATGTTTTTGGGTTTGGAGATATTCAGGAATTAGTGACAGATGAACAAAGAAAAGAACTAATGGAAAGTGTTTCCCTGATAGCTTCATTGTCGCCCATTATTACTGAAGGACTGAAAGGAAATCCTCGACAAATTAAAAGATTTTTGAACACTTTCATCTTAAGAAACAGACTTGTAAAAGTTGCCAAATTATCAGATTTTAAAATAGATGTTTTGGCAAAACTAATGGTGTTAGAATATGCTTCTACAAATCTATTCAAGGATATATACAATTGGCAGTCTTTGCAAAAAGGAGAACCAAAACAAATTGTTGACCTTGAGAAGTTAGCAGGAGTAGAAAATACAGATGAAATAAAAAAACAGTTTTCATCCGAATGGGCTTCAGAAAAAGTAATAAAATGGCTCAATGCTGAACCAAAACTTGCAAACGTTGACTTAAGAGATTATTTTTGGATTTCAAGAGATCAGCTTACTACGACAATCAGTGGAGCATCCTTGATACCACCACATATTCGCCAGTTAGCTAAAAATCTAATTGATCACGGTTCGGGAAGTATTTTGACAAAAACTATTACACAAGAAGTAGTTGGAAAGTTGACAGAAACAGAAAGCGAAATATTGTTATCTTTACTAGAAAGTGAATTGATAAAGTTTCCACAAAATGATTGTATTCATAAGGTGTTTATTGAAATGATGTCTCACAATGTATCGTGGGCAATTGAATCTTATAGTAGAGCAATAACAAAAATGGATAATAGTAAAATCCCGTTTAGTTTACGCAGTGATTTTACACTTGCACAGGTGAAAAATGAAAACATAAAACTTCTATATTGTCAGTTTGAAAAGTCGTCACAAATTTTTAAAGCATTAAATCCTAAAAAATAATGGGAACAACTCAACGAATGACTCCAGGCGTTTCAGGTGAACCAAATTGGGGCAACTTGAATAAATCCATTACAAATATTTCCAAAACAGTTGAAAAGGAAAAAGAACTTAATAATAAAGAAAACATTACCCCTCAAGACGAAGCGAAGCTTTTTAAGCACATTTATGACATGCGTTCAGCTTATTTAAAAGCGGCATTTAAGAATCTTGTAAAAACAGGTGGTGGTAGGTCAAAAATCAGCAGTGGTCAATCATCTTCTATTGGGAAGGCGGGTAGAAAAACAGCTGGAAAGATAAGTAAATTCTTTGCAAGTGTTGGAAGTAATGGATTGCAACAAACATTTGTTGATCTTGGTTTTGGATCATTGCAGGGAAAATCTTTTCAAGAGGTTCTTGATTTTCTACATATATTTTGTTCAGAGTCCAATGAAGGTATGGATGAAACAGCCGCCAATAATGCATCCTGCGAAATCATGAAAGAACTCGCCATGTTGGCTGATAATGATTTGAATAAATTCGAGGAGCTTGTTAATGAATATATTGATGGAAGTGGGTTGTCGGATTTGCTTTGCAAGTTTTGGGGCTTATACATTTTCGAGCACTTATCTCAAAGATTTGAAGAAAAGATAAAACAACAAAGAGGCGTGGAAATTGGGAAAGAAACTTTTAAAATAATTAAAGCTGATATAATTGGCCAGGTGAGGGTTTTAAATACCCATAGACCTGTTACGAAAGTTGATTGGAAAGGAAGTGCCGGGGAAAAAGAGATAGAAAATATTTTTGATTCTGTCATTAAAATCATTTGCGATGAAAACAATTAGGGTTGGTAAGCTTGACTACGATGAATCTACAGGCTCTGGGATGATAAATGTTGTAGATACCACTGGCGGAAGTTCTACGCTTTATTTTGATTTGGAGACTCTATTGCCATTTATCAATAACGTCAGTTCAGAGGTTTTTGATTTTTTTACGCTAAGTGCCTCTGTATATGGAATCGATAGGTTTGTTGAAAGAAAAAAACATTCAGTTGATGGATGGTCAAGAGAATTAAAAGTTAACTTTCCAGTTCATGATCCGTTAAAATGGAATGCATGTAAGGTAGAACTGAATGGATTATTATCTTTCTTAACCGGAGACTATTGGGATGTTGAATTTAGACAAGAAACATTTAGTGTGCCGAAAGCGACCTTAGGCGAAGAATATTCCCTTTCATTTGCACAAGTAAATTTGATATCAGGTGGTTTAGATTCACTCATCGGTGCGTTGGACTTTCTCAAACAAAATCCTAAACAGAAGGTTCTATTTGTTTCTCATTATGATCCGCAAATGCATGGTCCAAAAGGTGACCAAAAAGATTTAATTTCAGAGATCGAAAAGATATACCCAATGCAATTTGCGTATATACCCTCAATTCGAGCATCGTTAGATCGCACAAATGTTAATAGAGAAACAACATTTAGGAGTAGATCCCTTTTATTTGTGGGGTTAGCATTATTAGCTGCACAGGCAACAAATACGCATAGTATAATTGTTCCTGAAAATGGGACCGTCTCATTAAATTTTCCCCTTAGTGCTTCAAGAAGAAGTTCCTGTAGTACAAGAACAACTCATCCGTTCGTTTTAGAAAATATTCTTTTAGTTTGGAGATTGCTATCAATAACAACAGACATTCGAAATCCATATGAATTTCAAACTAAGGGAGAAATGGTAAATTCTTGCAAGGACCAAACTAATCTTTCAAAATTAGTTGCAATGTCAAACTCTTGTGGAAAACGAGGACATCGAGCACACTGGCAAATACCGAGGGCTTCACATTGTGGCATATGTATGCCGTGCATTTATAGGCGTGCATCACTATTAAAAACCACAGATGAAACCTCCTATGGTAACACTATAAATTCCTTGGTTCCATTTCTCAGTAAAAAATCCCATGATGCTGGAGCTTGTTTAGATTATTTAAAAAGTCCAATCACAAGAGAAGAAATTAAACAAGAATTAATTGTAAACGGCGTGAAAAACATATTTAAACTCAATCAATATGTAGATGTCGTATGGCGAACTAGGGAAGAGCTAAAACAATTAGTTTCAAGTGAAGGTAATTTCTATGTAAAAAACAAAGGTGGAGTTTAATGCTAATTGATACACACTGCCATTTTGATATGTGTGATAATCCAACTCAGATTATTCAGGAATGTGAGAAAAACGAGATTATTACAATTGGAATGACAAATTCGCCAAGTCATTTTGAAATGGGATTCCCTCATTTAAAGGGATATCATTTTGTTCGAATGGCTTTAGGGTTACATCCTTTAATGGCAAATGAACATAATAAAGAATTGATCAGATTTAAAAGAAATATAGACAAAACATCATACATTGGTGAAATAGGGTTAGACTTTTCTAAGGAGGGAATTGCTACCAAAGATATTCAGATAAAAAGCTTTGAGTATGTTTTAGAATCTATTAAAACTAAAAACAAAATTATCAGCCTACATTCAAGAAGAGCGGAAAAAGAAGTATTTGAATTATTGCTGAAACACAAAATAAACAATGCTATTTTTCATTGGTATTCTGGTGGCATAACCATATTAAGAAAGATTCTGGAAAGCGGCTATTATTTCTCAATAAATCCTTCCATGATCAATAGCCTGTCCGGTCAAAAGTTGATTGCAGAGATTCCTCTTGATAAGATTTTGACGGAAACTGATTCTCCCTATACAATGATTGGAAATCGAAATACAAGACCAATTGATGTAACTGTTGTAATAAACTATTTGGCAAAAAGTAATGGATTATCAGTTGAATTTGTTGAAAATAAAATATATTCGAATTTCATGAGCTTAATTAATAACATTCGATAAAATGAATATCAACATGTAATTCATTCCAAAATTCAAACACCTTACAAGTAGTCTTATCAAAAGAATTGACCTTATCCCCCTTTTCAGAAGTCTAACAAAAACATTTTCGATAGAAATCTTGTTTTTAAGAAATTCAATGTATATTTGCGGTGTGAGTTTAACGAAACTGCGACTTCACAATAGCAGACAATGACTTTTGACGTCAGATTGAATTTGTTTAATAAGATTGGGGCTATCTGTGAGAGAAAGAACATGTGTTCTTGATAACGGTTTTGTAAAGTTTGATGTTAATTTCAATTTTGGACAAATAGAAGGCAATCCCTTATGAAGAATAGTCAGTTATGCATTGATTTTAAATTGAACAGACACCCTCGCATTGGTAGAATATATGGGTTAAACATGTTCTTGGCAGAGCAATAAGCCGCAATAAATAAGAAATGAAAAAATATATTAGGAAAGACTTTTATAAATTAATTAGACTTTATTACAAGCAAAAATGGCTTAGAGAAAGGAAAATGGAAGTAGAGGAATTATTAAAGTTCTGCGACACTGACATTCAGAAAGATATAGTTATTGATCTTCTTGAAGAGTTTTCATTCTTAAACCAAGTTACATATCAAGATAACTTGAATAAAGTTTGTGATTATATTATTAATAAAAGCGGTTTTAGTGAAGAAACAACACAAATAGTTGCATTAACCAAGTCGGAATCTGCCGATAGTGGACAGGCCGTATTATATCATCTTCGTAATTCTCTATTTGGGTTAGGTTGGAGAAAATATAAAGACGTCAATAAACTTGGCTCTGCAAAGAAAATTTACAATCAAGGATTCAAACAAATAATTCTTTTCGATGAATTTATTGGAAGTGGTCAAACAATAATTTGCCGAGTAAATGAATTAAAGGGTTTAATTGGTGAACAATTTTCTTTCAGCTGTTGTTTTATTGCAGGAATGGATTATGCAATCAGCAACATTCAGAATTTTGGAATTCCAGTTTTTTGTCCATTAAAACTAAAAAAGGGGATTTCTGAAAGGTATTCTGGTAGTGAGTTAAGACAGGCAGAAGATGAAATGTTGAATTTAGAATTGAAACTTGCTCCATGGATAAATAAAAAGGAATTATATACATATTCATTTGGGTGGAAAGGCTCAGAAGCATTGTATTCTCTTGAAGGATGCTTTGGAAATACCCCGAATAATGTTTTTCCAATATTTTGGTGGATGAAAGATATAAGAGATAGAGATAGAAAACACTTACTTACAAGGGTTGAATCTGGTTTTTAAAAAACAAATATGAAGAGGTTTGAACGTAAAATACTAGCTGATTTATTTAAAAGCTCGAATGGTCTTTTTGCTTACACGTTTTTTGAAAGATATAAAGTTAAGCCCGATGAAATTGCTACATTTATTGAGAAATATGAATCACTAAATCTTATAATATTTGTTGAAAACAAGCTTCTCCTCACTGCAAAGGGTAGAGAAGAATTGAAAATTAGTAAGCGAAAAGAATCTACAAAGAATATGGGGTTTAATATTCCTGAGGAGTTTACTGTGAATCGAATAGGAATAAATGAATTATATTTGCCAGATATAACGAAACTTTCAAAAAATATATTAATATTGCAAAATAATGGTGATGGGGAAGAAACTTGCACTTAGAAGGTGTAGTCGCCTTCGTGAAATAAGGCTTAATATAGCCAATGGACTAAAGTTGTCCCAACTTTAGTCCAGGTTCGCTCAGCAGAGCTGAGACTCACCCACTTAATACTACAATTAAGTGGAGCGTCTCCACTTAATTGTAGTATTAAGTGGATTGCTAAAGATAGAGAAAGAAGTCCCCCATCACCTTTTACTTTTTACACAATGGATAAACAACAAATAATCGAGAACTGGAAAACGTTTTTTGTCAGTAAAGGCCTAAAAAAAGAATATCAAGATTCTTATTTGGTCTTCATTGCCAAGTTGTTATCAAAAGACCTACCTGTTATTTTTGAAATAAAACATCTCTCTTTATTACTTGGGAGATCTATGAAATATTTGAATTCGGTTTCGTTTTCTCCTGAATCACATTATAGAGAGTTTAAGATGAAAAAAAGAAGTGGTGGTTTTAGGACTATTGATGTGCCTTATCCTGCTTTATTAGAATGCCAAAATTGGATTTATAAAAATCTATTAAGTAATATCAAGTTAAACTATTGCGCCCATGGTTTTGCAAAAAAAAAATCTATAATCACAAATGCAAAAATTCATTTGAATCAACCAGAACTTTTAAAAATTGACCTTGAAAACTTTTTTCCTTCCATAAGTAAAGACAGGGTAATTGCATTGTTTCATAGATTAGGATATTCAACAGAAGTTTCGTTCTATTTAGCTTCCATTTGCTGTTTAAATGGTTGTTTGCCTCAAGGAGCTCCTACAAGTCCTGCTTTAAGCAACATTGTATCCATCAAGCTTGACAATAGAATGCTTTCTTTTTCAAAGAAGTTTAATTTAAGGTACACAAGATATGCAGATGATTTAGCCTTTTCAGGTGAAAAAATCCCAACAAAATTTATTGATTACATCACAAAAATAGTAGAAGATGAAGGATTTAAAGTCAATTCTCCCAAAACACAATTATATAATAAAAAGGGTAAACGTATTCTTACAGGAGTTTCAATTAGTACCGATAAAATAAAAGCTCCCAAAGAATACAAGAAAAAACTTTTTCAGGAATTATATTACATTAATAAGCATGGCCTAAATTCTCATATGACAAAGAAGAAGATAAGAATACCATATTATGTAAACTCTTTAATTGGGAAATTAAATTTTATTTTAAGTATTGAGCCTGAAAACACAAAAGCAATTGAATATAGAAAGCAATTAATTGAGATTGAAAACGCACACAATAACATAGTTTTAGAATAAATGTTTTCTATCTTTTTGATTCATTCTGTTTAGCCTTTACTTCAAATCAGACAGGCTGGGCTAAGGCTAGAAACAACTAACACAACTTAGCATAGAGCTATACTAGGCGCGAACAACAGGCTGAAATTATTCTTCAATTCTCCCCAAAACCCAAACAGATTACAAACAGTCTTCTCAAAATAAAAACCAGAAATAATTTGCCTAATATTGCATCACAAATCCGCCCCTTTCAGGTGGCGCTGATTGCACCGGAATGGTGGCGCTGAATCAGCGGAATAAATCAGTTGTCTGAAAAACGGATAGAAATACCACCATATTTAATCACAAAACTCAACCCGAAATGGCAGAAATAATTAGCATAGAGATCATTGATAATGACATGGGCGGCCATAGAGACTTGTTGTTTTCCATCCCTGATCTGGTTGAAGACCGCGCGTTTGATACTTATTATTTCGCCCTGGCTGCTGAGAAAACAGAAGAACCTGATGATATAGAAAAAGCTGTGGCTCAATTGATCCAGTTCTGGATTGACAAAGCGATGGAAATGAAAAACGACGAAATCATATATTTGCCAATTGATTTTTCGGACCAGTACACAGGCTGTTTGCGCGTGTACAAGCAAGGTGAACAATTGGTTTTAACCTATGGTTATTCCATGGTTGAAGGCTTTTCAATAAATCCTTTGAACCCTGAAGACTATTACAAGGATATAACTGATTTCAAAGCCACATCTAAAAAACAAATATCCGTTGACCATTCCATTTTTGTTTCAGCGCTGAATGAACAAAAAAGGCAATTGTGTTGTAAAAAATAACTTTTGTAAAAGCAACAATAATAAGTGGCTCTGCACTATTGCAATGATTGGTGAATGTCGCACCATATTTCCATCAATTTGCAAACACAATAATTAAAGGGCAACTTTAAAAACCGCATTTTGTATGCGATCAACAAGTCGGTTTTAGGGGCTGGTACGACTGTCTATATTTCAATGGAGTTTACCCTGCTGTACGCAGGGCTCCTGACTTCGGCACTTTGAAATCTTTTTTTTAACGCTTGATAGTGCATTATGTGATTATCAGAACACCTAAATGGGTGTCCCAGCAAAAAAGACATTGTGTTTTTTATTGAATAATATTGACGTCCGGAGGATGTCAAACAATAATAGCATCCGGCGACAGCCGGGTGTAAAAAAGCACAAAAACAGGACCCCCGGCTGGCGGGTCCAATCCACCTGCTTTTGAAAAACATTGTTTCAATATTTTCGTTTTATTCGACCTCTCCGAGGTCGGTTTTTTTTCTATCTTATACCCGGCCATTCTGGCCGGGCTATTATTGTTTGACCTGCGCTGCAGGTCAGGAGAAATTCATAATAAACATTTACTCGTTTCTATTTGTCTCATTGAATACCTCCCTCAAAAATTTCAGAAAAAACATGGGTGTCCCAGTGGCGAAGTCAGGGAAAACGAATTTTCAAAAATGCTGTTACCGGAAATAGCGCAGCGCTTTTTTCACCATGTTGTCGGTTGTGGTGATGACTCGGTAATACGCTTCGGTGCCGTACAGTTCGCGCGCGATATTGGCTTTGACAAATATCGTGGCGGTCTGATGATCGGTTGCCGGATAGTCGCTCCGCTTCATGCCTGCAGCTGCATACAAGGAATTCATTACACTTTCGGGAACCTGAAAACCGGACTGGAAGCGCTGTATATTGGGATATTGCTGTTTTAATATTTTCCGGTTGGCATCGACATACTGAAACACCTGCTCGAACAACTGACCGGATGCGAAGAATGCATTCTGGAAAGCAACCGAAAAATCGTAGTCGTGCAGCACGAGCGAGTCGGGAATGATTCCTCCGCCGCCATACACCGGACGGCCTTTTTTGGTGCGGTAAACAACGGAATCATTTTTCTTCATGTTGTATTCAACCGCA
>Ga0209373_10004459_pt1 | contig 12059 bp, 8 predicted proteins | sample Higcelweek5metaG_FD_187173 | JGI IMG/M metagenome (GOLD analysis project Ga0209373, IMG submission 187173) | Freshwater pond sediment microbial communities from the University of Edinburgh, under environmental carbon perturbations - High... | ecosystem: Environmental > Aquatic > Freshwater >... | reverse complement strand
ATAAATTGTATTACTAATCAGAAAGAAGGAATTAGTGTGACGAAAGTATCTACTCTGCTTCTTACAACAGTATCAATAGTAGCATTACTGTCAGGATGCGGTAAAAATAATGAAGAAACTTCTTCTGCTGAAAGTACTGTTGAACCTATGATTGAAATTACTACAAATGTTTCAGATAACGCTTCTGCCGTTGAAGAAGAATACCGTGAAGGTATGTATCGAAATGAACTTTCTAATGAATGGACGGATGAGTCACTCAAAAATCAACGCCCTGTTGCTATTATGATTGACAACGATTCCAAAGCCCTTGACCATTATGGCATCTCTCATGCAGAAATATTGTATGAGTTGACAAATAGTACAAAAAATAATGGTATCACACGTTTAATGGCTATCATTAAGGATTATGAGAACATTGCATTAATCGGAAGTATGCGAAGCGCGAGGCCAACATTTATTCAGTTAATGTGCGAATGGAATGCTGTGTATTGCTATTTTGGTGGTCCTTTCTATATTGATGATTATATTGCGAAGGACTATGTTGATAGCTTAAATGGTAACACTACTGATAGCTGGAACAAACGTGTCGACAATGGCAAGGCCACTGAATATACCGCTTATGCAAATGGGGCAGGATTAAAAACAACTATTGAAAAAAAGTGGGGACTTGATTATAACGATTATCATCAGGAGGTTCACTATCGTTTTGCCTCTGAAAGCAACCCTGTTGTACTAGGTGATAATGTTGGTGCTTTTGATGCATCAAGAATTGACCTTCCTTATCCCCTCAATGCACCTTATTTTGAATATAATGCAGAAGATGGACTATACTATAGATTTGAGTATAATAAGGCTCATATTGATGCAGAAACCGGAAAACAATTGACTTTTAAAAATCTATTACTTCAAAATGCAAGATATGTTGTATTTGATGAAAACGGCTATATGATGTTCCACTCTATCGACAATAACCGTGAGGGCTACTATCTGACTGGCGGGAAAGCCATTCCTATCACCTGGTCCAAATCTGATGAATGTTCACCTACAAAATATTTCGATGAGAGTGGCAGTGAAATTACCCTAAATACTGGGCATACCTATGTAGCACTTATTCCAGATGATATATGGGCTGACTTGACAATCGAATAGCTATAAAAACGAGAACTAATTGTTTTCCTGATTGTCTTAAAAATATAACCCTTTAACCTCTAAAAAATCCAAAGCCGATAGCGCTCTGGATTTTTTAGTAATTTAAACTTTTTAAAGATATTTTCTACCGCTCTTCTCTAAAATAAGACATTCCTAAATAAGCTGGCCCATGATGGCCCTTATTCTTTCTGACATTTCGCACAACCAATACCAAAATAGTAACTACATAAGGTAATATCTGCGCAATATCTGTATTAATACTAATTCCAGTAATACTAGGAACAAAGGCATATGCCCAATAACAAAGCCCAAAAAGATAGGAGCCCAAAATTGCCCAAACCGTATTCCAACGAACAAATATAACCAATGCTACTGACAACCATGCCAGACTCTCAATGGCATCTCCTGCAGCCGTAGCCCAAGTCGCACTACTGTAATCCAGCACATAATATACACCCCCGAGTCCAGTAATACCAGATCCGATACAAATGGCGAGATATTTATATTTATTTACTGCAATACCAGCAGCATCAGCTGTGGCAGGATTTTCTCCGATTGCACGAAGATTCAAACCAATTCGTGTCTTCTGAAAAAAAAGATAAGTAAGCACTGCAATCAAGATCGCCAGATACATCATAAAACCATAGGAAAAGACTACCTGTCCTACAAATCCCAACTCGCTTAATACTGGCATTTTAGCTCCAAAAATACTATTTGCAAAGGAAGCCTTAGTAGAAACAGCTCCTTCTGGAATGACATAAGAGCCAAAAAATTTACCAACTCCAACACCAAAAATCGTCATGGTAAGACCTACTACATTCTGATTGATCAAAAGTGATACTGTCAAAATAGAGTAAAGCAATCCTGCAAGTAGCGATGCAAAAAAGCTCATAGATAAAGCAATTAGAATACAAACTGCCCCATTGGGAGCCGCTGTATGGGTTTCATAAAAATAAGCGCCTACAAATCCGAAAGCTCCGCCAATACACATAATACCAGGTGTTCCAAGATTCAAATGTCCTACCTTTTCTGTAATGGTCTCACCAATCGCACCATATAATACAACAGTACCAAATATTACAGCGCGTATAATCAATGCAATAAAATTAGTCACTTTACTCATCCTCCTTTTTTTGCAGGCTAAGGAAATGTAATTTGTAATTAATAAAAAATTCACTACCAATGACAAAAAACAACATAATACCAATTACAATCTTCGTAGCACTGTCATCAAATCCAGAGTAGGAATCCGCAATATGCTTTGTTCCTTTGTCCAAAAACACAATAAATAAAGCTATGATTACCATAAAAAGTGTATTGAATTTTGCCAACCAGGCAACAATAATCGCCGTAAATCCATATCCACCTGCTGTAGAAGATGAGATCGAATGATCCTGCCCTGCCACTGTCATGAAGCCACATACCCCACAAATAGCGCCTGATAAGAACATCGTGCGAATAACAACCTTCTTTACATCCATACCTGCATATTTGGCAGTATTCTTAGACTCTCCTACCACAGATATCTCATATCCATGTCTTGTATGATTAAGATAGAGATACACTAAGATAACAAGTGTTCCTACAATAAAAAGAATTAATGTATTGTCACTTCCCAAAAACTCTGGTAGATACCCTGCCTTAGTTCCTTTATTTAGCTTTCCAAGTGCAGATGCATTTCCTCTCCATTTGTTATAAAAATAATTTACAATCTGAATAGCCACGTAGTTCATCATCAAAGTGAACAATGTCTCGTTCGCATTCCACTTTGCTTTAAAAACAGCAGGAATAAGTCCCCATATTGCACCACCAACCACAGCTGCCACAAACATAATAGTATATAAAAGTGGTGTCGGTAATCCACTGCAATATACCATAACAATCGCAGTTGCGAGAGCGCCTGCCAGTACCTGTCCCTCTCCTCCAATATTCCAAAAGCGCATCATAAATGCAGGAGCCAAAGCAACTGCAATGCATAAAAGCTTTGCTGTAAAAAACACCGTATCACTAATATAAATTGAATTTCCAAAGGATCCCTCCCACATCAAAAAATACACCCGACTAGGGGGGATTTTAAGAATTGAAAATACAAAAAGTGCTTCGACAAGTAGCGCCAATACTATTGCAATTGCACGAATTGTCCACCCTTTCCAGCTTTCAATTTGATCTCTTTTCATTACTCGAATTATAGGTTCTTTTCTATTCATGGCTGGCTTCTTTGTCCTCCTTCAGCTTCGTCATCAACAAACCAACTTCCTTCTTAGTAGTCGTTCTTGCATCTACGATTCCATTCACTTTTCCTGCACATAGCACCAATATTCGATCCGATAAAGCCAATAATACATCTAGATCTTCTCCGACATAGATGATTGCCGCTCCTTTTTCCTTCTGCTGATTTAACAGATGATAAATAGTGTAGGAGGTATTAATATCTAATCCGCGAACTGCATAGGCAGTCATTAGAACCGTAGGATTATTCTCGATTTCACGTCCCACTAATACTTTCTGGACATTTCCACCTGAAAGACGTCTTACCGGGGTATTTATTCCGGGAGTAACTACGCTTAGTTCTTCTTTGATTTTTATTGCTTGTTGTTTTGCCAGTTTTCTTGCATTAAGAAAGCTTTTCCCCTCAGCATAAGACTGAAGAAGCATATTCCCGATCATTCCCATCGTTCCTACAAGTCCCATCCCTAATCTATCTTCAGGAACAAAAGACAATACAACACCCGCCTGCCTGATTTTTCTAGGATTCATTCCTACCAACTCTATTTCACTTTCATTAATATTTTGGCGATACTGAATGCTCCCTCCTGTTTCAACTGGAAGAAGACCTGCGATTGCTTCCAAAAGCTCTTTTTGGCCACAACCAGAAATACCTGCAATTCCAAGTATCTCTCCACCAAAAGCAGAGAAGTTGACATCATCTAAAACTTTTGAACCTTCTTCGTTCACACAAGAAAGATGTTTGACCATAAGTCGCTCCACTACATTTTCAAGCTGTGGGCGATCAATATTTAATTCTATCTTTTTTCCGACCATCATTTCTGTCAATGAATTTTCCGTTGCCTCTTTGGTATTTACTGTACCTATAAACTTGCCTTTTCTTAAAATTGTGACTCGATCAGATACATCTAACACCTCTTGTAACTTATGGGTAATAATAATCACAGATTTTCCATCTTTTCTCATATTTCTTAAAACAGAAAAAAGATTTTCACTCTCCTGAGGTGTCAATACAGCTGTAGGCTCATCTAAAATCAGAATGTCTGCACCACGATACAGAACCTTTACAATCTCCAATGTCTGCTTTTGAGCTACTGACATATCATATACCTTCTGATTAGGATTTATAGCAAAGCCATAACGCTTACAGATTGCCTCCATACTCTCCACAATTTCCTTATAGCTCGTCTTTTCTTTTAATCCCAATACGACATTTTCTGCCGCAGTAAAAACATCTACTAGTTTAAAATGCTGATGAACCATACCAATGCCAAGTTTAAATGCATCATGTGGTGAACGTATCAGGACTTTATTTCCCTTGACATAAATTTCCCCCTCATCTGGAAAATAAATTCCAAACAGCATATTCATCAAGGTTGTTTTCCCGCTCCCGTTTTCTCCCAATAGAGATAGTATCTCTCCTTGCTTTACTTCAAAATTCACCTCATGGTTTGCAAGAGCAGAGCCAAATCTCTTCGTTATGTTTTTCATTTGAATTGCTGCTGTCTGTCCCACCATTTTTTTCTCCTTTACCTTCTCTTCATAAACTTTTATGTACAAAGAGAAGCCACCGCAGCGGCTTCTCTCTTAGGCACTATTTGTTTTTCAAAGTTAGTTTAGCTCAGTAATGCCATCAATTCTTAATGAAAAATAAGGAGCAGCTCGGAAAGAAGACTCATCAAAGTAAGTTCCTCCATTTGCATCAGTAGCAATTGCCTCTACTGTTTCTCCTTGGTATACACATACTGGACTTCCTGAAGAATAATCGAAGTAAGACAAATCTACTGGTGAAGAAGAAATTGCCTCGCCTGCTACTGTAAAGGTAGTAGTATCAAATACATGCAATGTACCGTCCTTTAATGCTGCTTCAGTTTCTGCAACCTTCTCTGCAGTTCCTTCTGCGCAAGACTCGCCAAGTGCTGTAATTGCAACTGCACTATCTGCATATCCCTCTGACCAATCCTGTGGAACTGCTTCGCCATTTACGAAAGCCTGTAACAGTTCTGTATAATACACAGCCCATTCATTGGTTGCACTTGTTAATGCTGCTGTTTTTGCTACTGATAACATGTCTACATTATATCCTACAGAATATACAACGGCTTGATTTTTATCCTGTGCAGTCTGAACTGCTGTAGGTGCTCCGGTAGAATCTGCATGCTGTCCAATCACTACACATCCGTCAGCCATTAAAGACTCAGCTGCTGCTCCTTCTGCCTCGATATCAAACCATGAATTAGTATAAGTTACTTCCATAGCTACTTGTGGATATACAGATTTTATTCCAAGGAAAAATGCTGTATAACCAGATACTACTTCAGCATAAGGGAAAGCGCCAACATAACCAATTCTTACATTTTTATCTGCATCATAACCAGATTCCGGAATCTTATCCTCTTCTACTAACTGAGCAATCTTCATACCAGCAATAACACCTGATACAAAGCGAGATTCATATACATCTGTAAATGCGTTGAAATAATTATCTAGTCCTGAAATTGCTGCATAATCACCAGTCATAGCTACAAAACTTACGTCAGTAAATTCTTCTGCTGCTTCAGCCATGTAATCCTGATGTCCGTAGCTGTTAGAAATGATTAATGTACAACCATTTGCTACCAATTCTTTTGCGGCTGCATAGCAATCATCTGATTCTGGAACATTGTACTTCCAAAGAACATTGCTATCTGCTAAGCCTGCATTTTTTGCAGCAGCAATAATTCCATCAATATGAGCTTTCGTATAACCTTCTGTTTCATCTCCTACGAGAATAACACCAACTTTTACATCAGTAGCGGTTTCCGCAGTCGCTTCTGTCGCTTCCTCTGCTACTTCTTCAGTTCCTTCTGTACTTTCAACAGCTTCTGTACTCTCAGTTGCTGCTGCATCACTGCTTTTCGCATCGCTAGATCCGCATCCTGCAAGTAGCGAAGCTACCATACCTATCACTAGTACTGTACTTAAAACTTTTCTCATAATCTCTTCCTCCTGGCTTAAATGATGGTGTGCATCTTTTCTGAATTATAGGGCTTACCCAATATAAAAGCAGAAAAAGCACACAAATTTCTCTGTGCACCTTTGCATTTGATACTCTCATTTAGACTACAATATTGTAATCTATCTGTCAAGAAAAAGTTCAGGAAATGTAACTAAAATATGTGGCGAAATTGTAATGCTATTGCTCCTTTTCACTACAATGATCAAACATACTAAAACGATCTACATCAAACATTCCACAGTCTGTCAGTCGGATAGATGGAATCACAGGCAATGCAATAAAGCTTAATGTAATAAATGGATCAATTCCCGGTGAAACTCCTAAATCAGCTGCTTTTTTCAACATATCATCCAGCGCCGTGAGGAATTCTTCGACTGGGACATCACTCATAAGGCCACCGACACGAAGAGGAAGGCTACCAACATCCTTGCCATCTTTTACAAGGCAATATCCACCTTTCATTTCCTTAATTACCTGAATGGCAAAGAGTATATCATCATTATTATCACCTACTACGATCAAATTATGGGAATCGTGTGCCACTGTAGTGGCTACTGCGCCATGGTGCAATCCATATCCCGCTATTAGTCCAACCCCGATATTCCCTGTTGCGTGATGGCGCTCGATCACTACCACTTTCCTCAACGAACCATCTGCAATCCGGTCCGGAACTTCAGCTTTTTTTACCCACTCCTTCGAAGTAATGATTTCACCGGAATGAATACGGATAACCGGAAGGCGATCCCAATCTGGAAGTATTAAATCTTTTTCTTCAACAGGTGGCAAATTAACTGTATCACAAATTGCACCTGTAGCAAAAGAATCAGGCTTCTGCTGGAGTAGTTTCCCTTCTTTTACCATTAGGCAGCCATCCTTATAAACAGCACTAATATGAAACTCTGATAGGTCCTTCAATATGACCAAATCAGCTTGGTATCCGGGTGCTATTGCCCCTATATTTTTCAATTTGTAGATTTGTGCTGCATTCCATGTTGCTATTTGCAGGGCAGTTAAAGAATCAAGTCCAAGCGCAACCGCCATCTTCAAATTTTGTCTGATTGTTCCTTCACGGCGAATATCACTCAGGTGTTTATCATCTGTACAGAATGCAAGATTGCGTGTATCCACTTGTGCCTTTAACACCCCAGATATAATCTCTTTTAGATTTCGTGATGCACTGCCTTGCCGAACCAATACAGCCATTCCGGCACGTAATTTTTCCAATGCTTCTGATGCGGTTGATGACTCATGATCAGTACGGATTCCACATGCTGTATAGGCCTGAAGTCTGCAACCCGTAAGTCCCGGAGCATGTCCGTCGATTATCATGTCTTGAAATGCCTCTAACTTCTTCATAATGAATGTATCTGCACTTAGAACGCCTGGATAGTCCATCATCTCCCCCAGCCCCAGAACCCGCGGGTGATTTTTTAGTGTAAGCAAATCTTCAGCTCTCAATGTTGCTCCCGCATGTTCAAAACAAGTAGCAGGAACACACGAGGGAAGCTGTACAAAGTAATTAACCGGCGCATTTTCAGATGCTCCTAGCATATATAGAATTCCATCTAAACCTAACACATTTGCGATTTCATGTGGATCTGTGACAAGTGTTGTAACACCATGACGCAGTTCCTCCTGACAATATCGTTCAGGTACAACCATCGAACTTTCCACATGACAATGTGCATTAATAAAACCTGGAACCAGAAATGCACCTTCAAGATCAATAATTTCCTTTGCGCACTTATCAATATACTGCCCGACACCTGCAATAATGCCGTCTACAATCGCTACATCTGCATGGATTATTTCTTTTGTAAAAACATTAAAGACCTTTGCATTGCACAAAAGAAGATCTGCTTCAGATTCTCCTTTCGCTACATCAATTATTCTTTTTATATTCATATTCGCTATCCTTTCCAGCACGATATCTCTAGCATGCTTTCATACAATATGATACTTCCATAGGTACTGTTTATGATTCTTAATTATAATGCGAAAACCTTATTATACGCAATATTTATCTGTAGATCATATTTCTCATGATATTCCTCTCAAAAGGGTAATTTTTGTATAAAAAAAAGCATCAGTCCACCATATAATATACAGTAAACCAACACTTTGAAGTGAGACATCGGGGATTCGAACCCCGGACAACTTGATTAAAAGTCAAGTGCTCTACCACCTGAGCTAATATCCCAGATAATTTTTAGAACCAATTTACACAAAAAAATTTCGGAACGTTTCTAAAAGAATGTTTTGAAAAAGTATCTTAAGTGCTGTCATTCCCCAAATAAAACAGGGCTAGCTGGATTTGAACCAGCGAATGCAGCAGTCAAAGTGCTGTGCCTTACCGCTTGGCGATAGCCCTAAAAATAAGAAAAGGGTGGATAGAGGGGTTCGAACCCTCGACCTCCAGAACCACAATCTGGCGCGCTAACCAACTGTGCTATACCCACCATACAAATATAAATTTGTAAAAATTATCGCCACTTAAGTTCGGCGGCGACAAACGTGCTCGAAGGGATTCGAACCCCCGACCCACGGCTTAGAAGGCCGTTGCTCTATCCGACTGAGCTACGAACACATAAAAACTATCTATTCAAGTCCCATATTCAAGTACCGAATGCTATTATATGATATATCAGCGCGACTTGTCAAGAGAAATACCTTTAATATCTTTTACTATTATTTTTTTACAATATCGTTTTATTTAATGTTTTCCTTTTACACTAAATAAAATGGCTTTCCCTTCGTATCCTGCTCCTGCAGAATACTCCGTAATTTTATCCGTTAATTTCACTTTGTCCTCAAAATGAACATGTCCTGATAACACTGCAACTACAGGACTATCTTTTGCTAAGACCTCCTCTATGAATTCTTTTGTTATACTATCAGTAATTGCATCTTCTCCCCCTATGGTTACAGGGGCTGACCACATTTTAGCCGCTTCCCTATTTAAGCTCTTCTCTGCAATTGGAACATGAAGCATTAAAATAATTGGTTTTCCTTCTAAGGCAATTTCTCTATATGCTTCTAACGTCTCTTCACTAACACTATTTGTTGAATCGTCTACCGATACAATCATCAAGTCATCATATTCTATTTTAGTAACGCCTCTATCGCCCACACCAAATTGCTTAAATAATGGCTTATATTCCTCGACTGCATATTCATCCATGTAGTGCGTTGGAATCGTCCAATCATGATTTCCCATTGTATATAAATATGGTGCTTTCAATTTCTGAAATGCATTCGACAAAAACGAAATATTTTTCGTGCTTGGTGAATCAATAATATCTCCACCTAATAATAACGCATCTACGGACTCCCTATTTGCAAGTGAAACCCATGAAAATAGTGTATCCTCTGAATATATTTTATTACTGTTCACAAATAATCTTTCTCTTACCTTTTTGTAGTTTATTTCTTCCGTGCTCTCTTCTCTATTTAGGTTGATGGCATGTAAATCTGATAGAAAAAGAAATTCATAATCATGTTCCAGTTTTTCGATTGTTATTGTCTGCATACTTACATCCAACGCAGACGGAACTTTATAAATAGCACAAGTGGTTTTATTTGCCAGTTCTTTTTTTCCATTCTCTTTCATAATATATGCGCAAAAAGTATAAGTTCCATATTTATAATCAAAATTGACTATGTCAATTACCAATTCCCCATCTTTTTCACTTTCTATTTCATATGTTTTTACCATATCATCAATTTGTGCCTGAACAATAACCCTGTCCGCTTCCTGACACCTGGAAATATTTGATACTTTCAAATACATCCTGCATGTATCATAATCTACGTTTGTGACTTTTATACCTACTGCAGAATTTTCAGGAACCTCTGCATGTACAAATCTAACATAATTACAGCAAATAAGCAGTACAATTCCAAATAGTAAACCTGTTTTTTTCATATAATCCCCTGTTCAAATTTATACTTATATATAACTATTATTATAAAGTATTTATAATCAAACTTACAACTAAATTGCAATAAAAAAACCAGAAATCATTTTGAAAACGATTTGTGGCTCTTCGATCATAATTATGAATTTTTAAATTCATAAGCGGGTGATGGGAATCGAACCCACGTATCTAGCTTGGAAGGCTAGTGTTCTACCATTGAACTACACCCGCATAGTATTAAATATAAAATTACAAACTCGGGGTGACAGGATTCGAACCTGCGACCTCCTGGTCCCAAACCAGGCGCTCTAGCCAAGCTGAGCCACACCCCGTCGTGTTTCTTCCACCGCGACGCAAATCATATTATATAATAGCAAACTTTGAATGTCAACTGTTTTTACTGTAATAATCATTAGATAATCATTATATCTCATCATTATGATAAATAATTAATTGTAAAATGCGCTTCTCCTCTTCTATCAATCTCCATAATTATATAAGATGGCTTTCGTCCATCCTGGCGTGGATAGGTGATACTCCCAGGATTTAAGAGCGTTACTCTATTGTCATACTGAATACTAGGGACATGTGTATGTCCACTCATTATAATATCGGCCCCCGCCTTGCATCCTGCTTCTTTCAGTTTTTCATTACTGCTATAAACGCTATGGTGATGACCATGTGTCAGATAAACCTTATGCTTCCCTATATCAAATACCCTCTCCTTTTCATATTTATAAAACAAATCATTATTACCACTAACCACTTCAACTGGACATTCTGCCATTGCACTGAGCGCAAAAGCATCGCTCTCGATATCCCCACAGTGGACTAACAGATCCAATGGCTTTTCTTTATCTATTATGCGATATAAGTTCTTATTTTGACGATGTGAATCACTGACAAGTAATACTTTATATCGATTCAATATACCTTTGCTGATTAATTCTGCCTTCATTTTACTGAGTGCTTTACCCCTGTGGCTTATTTCATTTTTTTGTAAGGGAGATAGTTCGGCAGTAGTACACTTAAATTCAGGTATATAAAAAATAGGATCATATCCAAATCCATTTTCTCCTTTTTCTAAATACCCGATTCTTCCTTCAATAGTTCCTTCTGTCGTAAGGATAGTCCCATCCGGAAATACCGCTGCTATCGCGCAAACAAATCGTGCTGTTCTCTTTTCATCTGGCACATCCTGCATTCTTTCCATTATAATTCTATTTTTTTCACTATAAGGAGTATCCTCCCCTAAATATCTTGCCGAATAAATTCCTGGTTCTTTATTTAAATAATCAATTTCAAGACCCGAATCATCTGCAAGTGTTATAACTCCTGTTTCTGCCATGATTGTCCTTGCCTTAATAATTGCATTCTCTGCAAAGGTACTTCCACTCTCTATGATTTCAGTGGTGATTCCAGCTTCTTTTAAGGATACTATCTCTACCTCCATATCAGATAAGACCATTCTGATTTCTTTCATCTTACCTTCATTCCCCGTAGCAAAGATAATTTTCTTCCTAATTATGTGACTCATCTTACTCCACCTTATTTTTAATCTCTTTTCCGTTTTTTTTGTAAAATTCCATAACCGCATTATATAATCCTTGGGCTACTTTTTCCTTATATCCCTCTGAAGATATAAGGAGTACTTCCTGCTTATTGGTGACATATCCAACCTCTACCATAGCAGATAAGGTTTCTATTCCGTCGAGCAAATCATTTCGCCCCATCTCTTCCAATATTCCCCTGTCGTCAGCGCCAGTTTC
>Ga0209373_10004458_pt1 | contig 12062 bp, 10 predicted proteins | sample Higcelweek5metaG_FD_187173 | JGI IMG/M metagenome (GOLD analysis project Ga0209373, IMG submission 187173) | Freshwater pond sediment microbial communities from the University of Edinburgh, under environmental carbon perturbations - High... | ecosystem: Environmental > Aquatic > Freshwater >... | reverse complement strand
GGGGAATCTTGGATCGACGCATGCAAAGCACTTATCATCGAAAAAGACCTCGAAGTCCTTTGCCATTGTGCCGGGAATAATGTTGGACTCGCCGATAAAATCCGCTACATAAGCATTCTTGGGCTCGTTGTAAATATCTGTTGGCGTACCGATCTGCTGGATGACGCCGTCCTTCATGACAATGATGGTATCGGACATTGTCAGTGCTTCTTCCTGATCGTGCGTAACGTAAACGAATGTTATGCCAAGCTCCCGCTGCATCTCTTTGAGTTCCAGCTGCATCTCCTTGCGCATCTTAAGATCCAGTGCACCCAGCGGCTCATCCAGCAGCAGGACACGCGGCCGGTTAATAATGGCGCGGGCAATGGCAACGCGCTGCATCTGTCCGCCTGAAAGCTGGTCAACCCAGCGCTTCTCATAGCCGGACAAGCCGACGGTCTCGAGAGCCTCGCCGACCCGACGTTTCACTTCGTCGGCGGGGCGCTTTTTGAGGTGCAGGCTGAACGCAACATTATCAAAAACGTTAAGATGCGGAAACAACGCATATCGCTGGAAAACCGTATTAATGTGACGTTTGTGCGCAGGAACGGAAAGCAGGTCACGGTTTTCGAACCGGACAATTCCCGAATCAGCCGTCTCAAAACCGGCAAGAATACGGAGCGTGGTTGATTTGCCGCATCCGGACGGTCCGAGGAGCGTAACAAATTCATTGTTGCGAATATAAAAAGTAATGTCTTTAAGCACCTGAAGATCGCCGAAACTCTTGTTGAGCCCCTTGATTTCGATAATATGGGCTTGCCCGGTGGAATCACCGAGAAGCTGTTCGGTAGAGGAAAGCTGATTTCCTTCAACGGCCATTGTGACTGTTCCTCCTTAAATCAAAAACTAGGGGGCGAAGAGACCCAGAGAATCCGGGCAACACGCTTGCCATGGTTAAACAGGTGATGAGGCTTGTCCGGGTGGATCAGAAAACTTTCACCGCGACGGACCGTATGCTTGGCTTTACCTATATAAATAGTAATAGTTCCTTCGAGTACATATCCGATTTCTTCACCTTCGTGCGGTATGTCCGGGTAGGTCTGTCCGCCGGATTCAAGCGTCAAAAGCACAGGTTCCATCATGTTTTTCTGCGCGTTGGGAATCAGCCAGCAAAGCTCGCTCTTTTCCTCCGGATTTCGCTTAATCGAATAATGCGCGGAGGAGAACACAACCTGTGCATCTTCCGGCTCGCTGAAAAAAGTCGCAAGATCGGTACCGAGCGACTCAAGGATGTTAATGAGTGTTGAAATGGACGGGCTCGTCATATCCCTCTCTAAAAGAGAGATAAATCCCTTTGACAGCTCGCAGCGATCCGCAAGCTCCTCCTGAGTTAATTGGTTTTGCTGTCTTAAGAAACGGATTTTCTCGCCGATGACCATGCAAAACCTCCTCAAAAATAATTAATCCGGGACATATTCCGACCGGGACCGGGTGGTTTGGAAAGAGTATGAGACAAATACAACCACTCTTCCCGGAGTTTACTATTACTAAACTAACAAGCCACATTATATAAACAATCGGCACTTGCTGTCAACCGTTTCCGGGTACCTGAATATTGCAATTTCCCCAAGGGAGGAGTATCCTTACCATTATTGAAATTTAAAGAAAACATCAGGACGGAGCCGCATTGCCATGACAGATGAATCGAAAAGCAAAAGACTCGTGATATCAAACGCGAAGAGAATCGTGATCAAGGTCGGAACGTCAACCATCACGTATGACAACGGCCGCATGAATCTGCGCAACATGGATCGGCTTGCACGCGCGATATCGAACCTGATGAATCAGGGACGCCAGGTGGTGCTTGTCAGTTCCGGTGCAATCGGCGTCGGCGTCGGATGCCTTGATCTTGATAAGAAGCCAACACTCATGCGCGATAAACAGGCGGTTGCCGCAGTCGGTCAATGCGAGCTGATGAACGTTTACAGCCGCTGTTTTGCAGAATACAGTCACGTGGTCGGTCAGATTCTGCTGACCAAGGATGACCTGGATGAGTCACATTCACGCGAGAATATTTCCAATACATTAGAGGCCCTTCTCGAAAAGGGTATCCTGCCCGTTGTAAATGAGAACGATACGGTCTCAACCGCGGAAATCATGTATAACGGTACCTTTGGCGATAACGATTCGCTTTCGGCACACGTTGCCTGTCTGGTGAAGGCTGATGTCCTTATTATCCTGTCGGATATTGACGGACTGTATGACAGCGATCCTAAGAGTAATTCCGAAGCGAAAAGAGTACCGGTGGTTTCCTGCATTGATCAGAAGATGCTTGAGAGCGCGGGTGGCATCGGAAGCAAGTTGGCGACTGGCGGTATGCATACGAAAATATCGGCGATGTCGCTGGTCGTTTCCGCAGGCATTGCCGGCGTAATTGCAGAGGGCTCCCAGTCTCAGATTCTCGAAGATATTTTGGACGGTGAGGATATCGGGACTTTTTTCGATCCGAACTGTACCGTGAATCTGTAAGCAGAAATCAACCCCGGGATTCATAACGTAAACACAAATCAACAGTCAAACTCGCCCAACAAAAAGGGGCTGTCTCAAAACAATGCACACCCCGATTCTGGATAGAGGTTAATATATGGGGTATAAAACAGAAACTCGAATCCAGGCTGTATTTCCGCACCTTCGAAGAACCGCTGTGACCCGAAACTACCGGCAAACCCATCGAAAGCATTCCTTTTTGCCGGTATTTCCGCGCCCTCGAAGGACCACTGCTACCTGAAACTACCGGCAAAACTGCCGAAAGCACTCCTTTTTGCCGGTATTTCCGCGCCTTCGAAGGACCGCTGCGACCCGAAACTACCGGCAAGACTACCGAAAGCACACACATTTGTCGGTATTTCCGCGCCTTCGAAGAACCGCTGTGACCCGAAACTACCGGCAAAACCACCAGAAACACTCGCATTTGCCGGTATTTCGAGACTTCGTAACAAGTCTTTTGAGACAGCCCCTTTTATTTATGTCTGTCAGGGAACGACGATCGGCTCAGTCGGTTCGGGGGGTGGCGTCGGAGTCGGAGTCGGCGCAATATGGAAAGTACAATCTTCCGTAGGTGTCAGATAAGCACCGGCGATGAAGTAATCCGTTATGGCAGAGCCTGCGTCTTTGCAAAATTGTGTCGCCAGTTGACCGGAATCTTTGCAGACTGTCCGGGATACAACTCCTTCGGGCATCACAAAATCCGCTCCGGGCAGGTTTGTATGAATTCTTTGCATTACATAATCCCAGATATTCTGCGCGCAATACTGATCGATCTTTGGCACTGCTGTCACACGCAGGCTATTATCATATCCGTACCAGACCGCAGCCGCATAATAGGGTGTAAATCCGCAGAACCACTTGTCGCGAATATCCTTAATATCCACTTCGGTGGTACCTGTTTTACCCGCGACGGCAATGCTTTCCCCGTTCGCGTTTGTGATCGTATTTACATGTCCGGTCGCCGTTCCGCCCGTAATGACACCCTTCAGGATGTCAGACATAATATACGCCGTTTCGTCTGAATAAACTTCGACAGAGATCGGACGAGTCTCGAGTACAACGTTCCCGTCGCCATCAAGAACTTTGGTATATGCATAAGGCTCGCGAAAATCGCCGTTATTAGGAAAAGTCGCATAGGCCGCTGCCATCTCAAGAGTCGTCATTCCGATCTCGAAGCCGCCGATTGCCGTAGATGGATACGTCTCGTTTGTTCGGTCGATACCAACCTGCTTGAGAAACCAGAGTGCCGTGTCTGCACCGAGATCCGTCCATACCTGTACTGCGATGGTGTTCCGCGATGACGTGATTGCTTTGCGGATCGTCATTTGCCCTTTAAAATTACCGTCTGCGTTCTTAGGCCATTTCTGACTTGGGTCTTCCGGATTCAGAAAGGATTCCTTGTCATCGTAGATCGTGGAGGGGACAATAATCCCCACTTCAATCGCCGGCGCGTAATCAATCAGCGGTTTTATCGATGAGCCCGGTTGCCGCTGTGACTTGACTGCGCGGTTGAGCACAAGGTTGGCGGTCTTCGCACCGTAACCTCCCTGCATACCCGCAATCGCACCGGTCTGTACATTAATCACGACCATGGCGGCCTGCGGTTTCTCCGGAAGGTCCTCGAGCGCATCCGGATCGTTCTGGAAAAGCGTTTGCGTCATAAACGCCTCGTCCATCACACTTTGAACCTCCGGTTCCAGTGTCGTATAGATCTGATAACCGCGGTTATAAACAATGGTGGTAGCCAGCCCGCTGCTGATATTACGGTTTTCCTGAAGATCCAAAATAACCTCGGAAAGCGCATATTCCACGAAATACGAATTGATCTTGGTCGCCGTTGTAGTCGTCGAGGTTTTGAAAATCAAATCGGTGTTCAGTGCGTTTTCGTATTCTTCATCGGTAATCATTTGCAGCTCGTGCATTTTGCCGAGGACGATACGCATCCTGCGCATCGCGTTGCGTTTGCCGGATTCCCGGAGCGGATTGTAGTAGGAGGGGCTTTTCGGAATTCCGGCCAGAAAAGCGCATTCCGGCAAAGTCAGTTCATTGGCATCTTTTCCAAAGTAGTTACGTGCGGCCGCTTGAACGCCGACATAATTGTTCCCCATCGGCGCGAGATTGACATAAAGGTCAAGAATCTCGTCCTTGGTCATTTCCTGCTCCAGCCACATCGCACGGTACCATTCCTGAACCTTACGCTGTGCGGAACGCTCATCCTGACCGGAAACCAGCTTAATTGTCTGCTGCGTAATTGTCGAGCCTCCGTGTGACGAAGAGCCGACGCTGAAAATCGCTGAGAGTACGGCACTTGCAATTCGCTGGACATCGATTCCGGAGTGCTCCATGAACCGCTCGTCCTCGATTGCCACAATCGCCTCGTCGATATAGGTTCCCTTAATTTCACTAAAGGAGACGTAAACCCGGTCGATATTCTCGCTGCCGGTCAATCGGGCAATCTCGTTATTCTTGGAATCATATACAAAAGATGTTTTCTTCTCATTACTGGTGCGCAAGTCCGCAATGTCAACCGGGGTCGTTGTCAAAATATACCCGACAAGCATTCCGGCACCAAACCCGCCAATGGTAAAAGAGACGCAAAGCATAATGATCAAAGTAACCTTGAGCACACCGGAAATGACACTCCACAGTTCACTGTACCAGGATCGGTTGTGTGCGGAATGAGTCGGCTTGCCATGCAACCGCGTACGAAATTCGTCTGCAATTGCCGAATGCTCCGGAAGAACCGGGTGCGTCGACCGCTGCTGCGGATTTCCTGAAGTATCTCCGGGTTGCCGGTCGGAAGCTCTCCCCGTCGGCTGCGCATTACGGCCGCGTTGCCCGGCTGGCGCAGCAGAACCTGAGACCTGTTCTCCGCGCGGGATGTCACCCGGCGAAACCCGCTTGGTCTGCTCGTTATCTTCTGAAGAATGTCCATTCATATCGGTCATAGTTCACCTGCAAATATATTCGCCAAAATTGCTCGCCCGATCCTCTCGAGAGCCTCTCTTAAAAACAAGACTCCGCAAAGAAAACCATGATAATCATACCAATAATCTGCCCATATGGAAAGAGAACCCCGCGTCCGCTATAATGAATAAAAACTAAGGCGGGCAAAAATGAGCATACAGCAAGAGCAAATCCATCTCGCAGAAGCGTTCGGACTTACCTCCGAGGGAACCGGAATGGCGCGAATCACAACGCCCGGCGATCCCTTATCGGGGCGCGTCGTTTTCTGCCCCGGCCTGATGCCCGGCGAGACAGCAGAAATTACCCTGACTGCCGAGAAGAACCTTGCCACGCTAGTCCGCATAATCACTTCATCCCCGGACCGCGTCGCCCCCTTCTGCCCGGTGTACGGCAAATGCGGAGGCTGCTCCTGCCAGGAGATCACCCAGCCGGCCCTACTGCGCGAAAAAGAACGCCACATTCGCGACTGCCTGATCCGCATCGGAAAGCAGCCTGCCGCAACCATTGACAGTGCACTTCAACCAATCCGCGCCGCAGAGAGCCCCTTCTCGTACCGCAATCACATGCAATACCCTGCCCGATTCGACGAGTCAACACAAACGCTTCAGTTTGGCCTATACGCCGCAAAAACCAGAAGCCTCGTCACGTTCGACAAATGCTTTATCGCCCATCCCGTCTGCGAAACAATCCGACGCGCGACCGAGGCGTTTTTCAAGCGGGGCGAGTCCCTGCCGGTAGATCCCCGATCCGTCCGCGAACTCATCGTCCGCGTCGGCACGCGCACCGGACAAGCCGCGGCGTTCATCCGCTCAGACGCTCCGGGCGAACTTGATTATACGCAATATAGGAAGTATCTGGAGGAAGCCCTGACCTTGGAACAGCTGCCCTTCACCGTGCTCGAAAACCACATCACCGAAACCCTCGGCGCAAATACCTACCGCATATCGCCCCGGTCGTTTTTCCAGGTCAACACGGAGCAGGCGGAAGTCCTCTACGACACCGTTCGCGAATTCCTCCTTGCCGGCACCCCGCAGCCGGACCTGGTACTTGACATGTACTGCGGGACAGGCAGCATCGGCCTCCACGTCGCCCGCGACGTAAAGACACTCATCGGTATCGAAAGCAACGCGGATGCCATCGCCGACGCCCGCGAAAACGCCCGCCTCAATCACATCACAAACGCCGCATTCCACGCCTCCCCTTCAGAAGATTTCGACGCCTCCATATCGCTCGAAAAAACCCCGGACGCCATCATCGTCGATCCTCCGCGCAAGGGATGCGACAAGCGTCTCCTTGCAAAACTCCTCTCCATAAATCCGACCAAGATCATCTACGTCTCCTGCGACCCCGCGACTTTATCTAGGGATATCGTTGTGCTAGCACTTGGAGGTTATGAGATTAAAGCGATAAGGCCGGTGGACATGTTCCCGTGGACGGGGCACGTTGAGACGGTGGTATTGATGTCAAGGGTAAAAGAGTAGGTGTGCGAAAAACCCATATATATCAAGGCTTTCAGCACATATGGGTGTAAAACCCATTGAGTAAAAATCGTCAAAATATCGCTTCGAGGGAATAAGTCCATAATGGCAGTAATTGATAGTCAAGTGGTCAGGTTAGATGTCATAGCCCCGCGAGTGGTCAGGTTGGATGTCAGGGGGTGCGAGTGGTCAGGTTAGATGTTTTTTCGGAAGTTTTTGAGATTGTGTGGTCAGGTTGGATGTGGAAATTAATAATCGAATCGCCTTTATGGTAAAGGAGGCATTTATATGGCAGAATTGAAGACCAAGCAGCACGATGCAGATGTTTTTCAATTTATTAAAACCTTTGCAAATTCAGAGCAAAAGCGTGAGGATAGTTTTGAACTTGTAAAGTTGATGCAAAAGGTTACAGGACATCCACCAAAGATGTGGGGCCCTTCGATGATTGGGTTTGGCAGCTATCATTATAAATCCGATCGTAGCAAACAAGAGGGAGATTGGCCATTGGTTGGGTTTTCACCTCGCAAAGCAGCAATCTCATTATATGTGTTTTCGGGGAATCCGGAGCACGAGTATTTGCTGAAAGACTTAGGGAAATACTCAATTGGGAAGGCTTGCATCTATGTTAAGAGACTGTCAGACATCGACTTACAAGCGCTTGCGAGTCTAATGTGTGCTACGATTAAATTTTTAGAAGATAAATATAGGCGAAATCAATAGCAACAAAGGAAAAACTTCATGTATTCTAACCAGTGGGCTCGATTTCTGTGCTAATACTTCTCTTTTACTGTCCAGAATGTATTGTAAGCCTAATTATTAAAATAATATTTCGTTATACTATTGACATAGTGTACTTATTGAGATATAATCCTAATAAGTATTCAAAATCAATAAGGATTGATTATTTTATGAATAAGCGCAGCACCACACAACGATCTTTAATTCTTGAAGCTGTAAAAGAGTTGCGGTGTCATGTTACCGCTGACGAGGTCCACAATACGATCGTGAAGAAATACCCCCATATCAGCAGAGGGACAGTATATAGGAATCTGAACCTGCTGTCCGATATTGGCGAAATCCGCAAAGTGGAAATGCCAAACGGAGCCGACCGTTTTGACTATCTAACCCACGATCATTATCACGCACGATGCGTAAAGTGTGGCCGCATCTTTGACGTGGAAATGGAGTTCATCGTTGATTTGGAAAAGAACATAAAGGATACTCATGGGTTTGAGTTTATCAGTCATGATATCATTTTCAAAGGCACCTGCCTGGAATGTAATAAATGATTTATTAAGTTAAGAATGGGTTTAAGCAACTAGGCAAATCAGCAATGTGCGCATACGGGAGCAAAGAAACACCCGTAAATATAAAATATGAGGAGAATAATCATGAGAAGTTTTACTAGATTAGACCTACAGTATGCACACAGGTTCTATGGGTTCAAAGGCGAAGCACAGTATTTGCATGGACATACGGGAATCCTGACGATTGAAGTTGAAGATACTGTTAACATGGGAGTCAATATGGTATTCCCATGTAATGAAATTCAGAAAACCGCTTGGGAAGTATTACAAAACTTTGACCACGCGCTGGTTTTAAGGGAAGACGATCCATTACTTCCTGCGATTCTCGGAGTTTACGAAGCACAAGGCATTAAGGACGGTGCGCCAACCAATAATCAAAAAGGTCCAGCTTTCAAGACGGAACTTGCAACAGCGTATCCTGAATGTCGTTTAGTTGTTACAAAAGAAACGATGACCGTTGAAGGCATGATTAAAATCGTTTACGATTTACTGAAGGATAAGCTGAACATTGTAAAGCTCACGTTTACAAGCGGAGTAAATGGCGCTACAGAAGAATACGAGCCACAAAATGGTTTAGACCGTTGCCCGTTATGCGGCATTGCGTTAAACGAAAACGGTGTGTGCCCTAAATGCGGATACAAGAAATAATCTAATTTGATATTTTAGGCTCCAATTATATGAACTTGAACTGAAACGAATCAAGGCACTCTATGCCCAATATGCGTAGAGTGCCTTGATCATTTTTAGTGTATTCATTAAACATCCACCGGCACACATGACTTAATATTGATAGTACATTTGTCCTCGTATACGCTGGCTTTTGATATCATCAGTAATTATTGCAACAGTAGCAATCAGCGCATTAGTAGCCATCATCGTCATGCTTTTAGTAACAGATGGAGTAGTAGCGAACTCCTTTAAGAACTTGATCGACAGCTTCTTTAACAGAGCAGCAAGCACGATTACTGGTTAATTAAGCGGGTTAGTAAGTATATGATATTTATTACACCAAGAGGATATAACATCCCCTCTTGGTGTAGATAAGAATCAAAAGATGAGTGTATCAGATAATAGATAGAATTTGACGAAATGGTAAAAAACGTATACAATGATGTTAACAACGTGCTTGATGATGTTGAAATAAAGGAGAAATTTTATGTTTGATGTAAATGAATTGTTGGAAGAAGCTATCAAAGAAACTGATAATTTGGAAGATGAAGAGATTTTCCTAGTGAAAGATTTGTTTAAAGGGTATGTTTGGAACAGAATTAAGGTGAAAGACAGACTCTTATTGGGCACTTTATTTATAAACTATGTTCATAAAGGAAAAAGTAATTTATGTGCAATTGAAAAAACATCATCCCATCAGCAGCAATACAGAAAAATTATCAATTGTGTATAAACTAAAATACAAATAAGAAAGGAAGAAAAATATTTGAGTGTATTCGTTACGAAATTGAAAGAAGTTTTATCTTCAGTTCTCCCAATCACAATAATTGTACTAATACTGAATTTTACGCTAACACCTCTTGAGACACCATTAATCATAAGGTTTCTAATTGGTGCAGTGCTCATTATCTTTGGATTAACAATATTTTTAATCGGAGTAGATATTGGAATTACTCCAATTGGTAATAACATGGGGGCAACAGTTGCAAGGAGTAACAAGTTATGGTTCGTAGCCATTGCTGGATTAATACTTGGGTTTTTCATATCGGTTGCTGAACCTGATCTTCATATTTTGGCAGGACAGGTTGATTCTGTTACATCGGGTTTGATATCAAAAGGAAGCATTGTGGTTGTAGTCTCAATAGGTATTGCTATCATGCTTGCGATAGGTCTTATAAGAATTGTTTTTAATTTTCCATTGTACAAGTTATTATCAATTATATATGGTTTTATTTTTATTCTTGCGTTTTTATGCTCACCAGAGTTCTTGGCAATATCATTTGATGCATCTGGAGCTACAACCGGAGCTTTAACAGTTCCATTTATTCTGGCACTTGCAATAGGCGTATCAAAAATGAAAAAAGACAGTAAAGCATCAGAAAAGGATAGCTTTGGATTAGTTGCTATTGCATCAACAGGAGCAATCTTATCTGTTATGTTGATGAGTATTATATCAGCAACGGATAAAATAACAGGCAGTCTTGAACAAAAAAATGTGTCGGATTTGATAATTTACCCATTTATTCATGAATTCCCTAAAATAGCTGGAGAAATAATCATTGCATTATTTCCTGTTTTAGTACTATTTTTAATATTTCGAAAAACCTCTTTTAAGTTATCAAAGAGGGAGGTGCGAAAAATACTGTTTGGCTTACTGTTTACATTTATAGGATTAGTTTTGTTTTTAGTGGGTGTAAATGCCGGTTTTATGGATGTGGGGGCTGCTGTTGGATATAGTATTGCTTCTTTGGATAATAAATTGTATGTTGTCCTTGTAGGATTCATATTGGGTGTAGTTACTATACTTGCAGAACCGGCAGTATATGTATTAACGCATCAGATAGAGGATGTTACGAGTGGATATGTAAAGAGAAAAGTCGTAATGTTTACATTGGCAATAGGAGTAGGTATAGCTGTTGCGTTATCTATGATTAGAATCCTTATTCCTGAGTTACAGTTATGGCAGTATCTCTTACCAGGATATATTATTTCTATAGCAATGAGTTACTTTGTACCTAAACTTTTTGTAGGTATTGCATTTGATTCTGGAGGTGTTGCATCAGGACCTATGACAGCTACATTTATTTTGGCTTATGCACAAGGCGCAGCAGAAGCAATTGAAGGTGCAAATGTTTTGGTAGATGGATTTGGAATGATTGCAATGGTTGCTATGACACCTTTAATTGCGTTACAGATATTAGGCTTTATATTTAAGTTGAAGTCTAAGAAAGGAGGACTTGAAGGTAATGGAGAATAAAAGGAATATCTTAGATATTGAGTTAATTTGCGTAATTGTTAATTTTGGATTGGGAAGTAAAATTCTAAAGATAGCTAAACATCATGGAATACATGGTGGAACAATAACAATAGCTAAGGGAACTGTGCAAAACAAAATTTGGGATTATATAGGGCTTTCTGATGTCAGGAAAGAAATATTATATATGGTTGCTGATAAAGAAACAGCATACCAAGTATTAGAATTAATGAATCATGAATATAAATTTGACAAACCAAACCATGGTATTGCATTTACCACTTCAATTTGTGCTGCGGTAGGAACAAGGAGCTATAAATGCGATTATGTGAAAAATGAAAGGGGTGAAGATATTATAATGTATCAAGTGATTACAAGTATTGTTGATAAAGGGAAAGCAGAAGATGTTATTGAAGCAGCAAGCAAAGCAGGATCAAAAGGTGGTACGATTGTAAACGGAAGAGGTTCGGGTATACATGAAACTAGTAAACTCTTTTCTATGGATATTGAACCAGAAAAGGAAATTGTAATTATTCTTTCGGAAATAAGTATGACAGAAGCAATTGTAGCTTCAATTAGAGAAACATTGAATGTTGATGAACCGGGAAAGGGTATTATTTATATTCAGGATATAAATAAGACTTATGGTATCTATAAATAGTATTTATGGGAGTTTCTATATATTGAATGGAATTAAAGGAGAAATAGCGGGATAGATCTGAAAACTACTGCAAGAGCCCGATTACAAAAAGAGGTAAAATGGTCGAACCAGAGAAAGCTCAGTTCGAAGATTTAAAAAATTTTAGTACTGGAAAGCTGTGGGATGACGCAAGCTCTCCGGAGTATCTCTGGGTTAATTCT
>Ga0209373_10004457_pt1 | contig 12065 bp, 13 predicted proteins | sample Higcelweek5metaG_FD_187173 | JGI IMG/M metagenome (GOLD analysis project Ga0209373, IMG submission 187173) | Freshwater pond sediment microbial communities from the University of Edinburgh, under environmental carbon perturbations - High... | ecosystem: Environmental > Aquatic > Freshwater >... | reverse complement strand
CCGCCAGGTGCTCGAAATGCTGGCCCGCAACGGGATGCTGGCCGACATCATCGCCTCCGGCGCGCGCGTCCTCGAAACCGGCTGCGGACCGTGCATCGGGCAGGGCCAGAGCCCGGCCGACGACACCGTCTCGGTGCGCACGTTCAACCGCAACTTCGCCGGGCGGACCGGCACCAAGGGCGACCAGGCCTATCTGGTCAGCCCCGAAACCGCCGTCGCCATCGCGCTCACCGGAGAATTCACCGATCCGCGTGAAATTAGCATCGAATATCCGGCGGTGGTCGAGCCCGAAGTCTTCGCGATCAACGACAACATGATCCTGTTCCCCGGCGGCTCGGGCGAAATCGTCCGCAAGCGCACCATCGGCGCGCCGCCGGTCAGCGGCCCGCTGCCGGACGAACTCGACGGCGTCGTGGTCATCAAGGTCGGCGACAAGATCACCACCGACCACATCATGCCCGCCGGAATCCACCTCAAGCACCGCAGCAACATTCCGGTCTACGCGAAGGTGGTCTTCGAGTGCTTCAACGAGCCCGGCAAGCCGACGTTCGCCGAGCGCGCCTCGAAGGTGCGCGACGCGGGCAAGGCGGGCGTCATCGTCGGGCGCGACAGCTACGGCCAGGGGTCCAGCCGCGAACACGCCGCGATCTGCCCGATGTACCTCGGGGTCAAGGTGGTGGCGGCGCTGGCGATCGAACGCATTCACAGCGCGAACCTGGTCAACTTCGGCATCGTCCCGCTCTTCTTCGCCGACGCGGCCGACTACGACGCGATCGAAGAGGGCGATGTTCTGCACTTCCACAAACTCCGCGGACAGCTCAAGCCGGGCGAGCCGGTCAGGGGCGAACTGGTCAAGGCGAACGGCGCGAAGAGGGAGATTCTCTTCCGCCACCGGCTTTCGGAAGAGGACATCCGGATCATCCTCGCGGGCGGAATGCTCAATCTGTAAGGAGCCGCGAACCCGATGGAAGAGTTGCCGCGCGCATGGCGGGAATTTCTGGGCGGAGATTTCGATTCCGCCGGACTCGACGCGATCCTCGACCGGGTCGCGGCGGAGCGTGCCGCCGGAACGCGGGTGTTTCCGCCGGAGGGGCGGATTTTCCACGCGCTGCAACTGACGCCGCCCGATGCCGTCCGCGCCGTCCTGCTCGGCCAGGACCCGTATCACGACGACGGGCAGGCGGAAGGGCTGGCCTTCTCGGTTCCGGCGGGGGTGAAATTTCCGCCGAGTTTGCGCAATATCTTCAAGGAATACGCGGCGGACCTCGACCGCCCGGTTCCGGCATCCGGTTCGCTGCGCGGCTGGGCCGGGAACGGCGTGCTGCTGCTCAACAGCGTGCTTTCGGTCCGCGCCCACGAGGCGGGGAGCCACCGGAAATTCGGCTGGGAATCGTTCACCGACGCGGTGATCGGTTCGCTCAACCGGAAACGGGAGCGGATCGTCTTTCTGCTCTGGGGCAACTTCGCGCTGGCGAAGCGCCCGCTGATCGACGAGGCGCGGCACACGGTGCTGGCGAACGTCCACCCGTCGCCGCTCTCGGCGCACCGCGGATTTTTCGGCAGCCGCCCGTTTTCGCAGGCGGAACAGGCGCTCGGCGACTGGCGCTGGCCCGGACCTGCGATTCCGGACGAACTCGAATTTCATTTGGAAAGTGAGGAAATATGAGCCTGTTCCGCCCCTGCATCGACTTGCACGACGGCAAGGTCAAACAGATTGTCGGCTCCACATTGTCCGGCGACGGTTCGGCGCCGGCCACCAATTTCGTGTCGGACCACGATTCGGCCTGGTATGCCGAGCTCTACCGCGGCGACAACCTGACCGGCGGCCATGTGATCAAGCTCGGGGACGGCAACGACGAAGCCGCGAAGCGGGCGCTGGCCGCCTGGCCGGGGGGCCTTCAGGTCGGCGGCGGAATCAACCTCGAAAACGCACGCGGGTGGCTCGACGCCGGGGCCGCGCAACTGATCGTCACCAGCTTCATCTTCACCGACGGCGAAATCCGTCTTGACCGGCTGGAAAAGCTGTTCGACATCACCGGGCGCGACCGGCTGGTGCTCGACCTCTCCTGCCGTCGCGGGCCGGACGGGAAATACTACATCGTCACCGACCGCTGGCAGAAGTTCACCAACACCGCGATCACCCGCGACACGCTCGCGTTCCTGAGCGATTTCGCCGGGGAGTTCCTGATTCACGCCGTCGATGTCGAGGGCAAGCAGGCGGGAATCGACACGACGCTGCTCGGGCTGCTGGCGGCCGACAGCCCGATTCCCTGTGTCTACGCCGGAGGAATCTCCAGCTTCGGGGACATTGGCGAAATCGAGCGGGCGGGCGGCGGGCGCATCGCCTACACCATCGGCTCCTCGCTGGACATTTTCGGCGGCGAACTATCCTACAGCGAAGTCGTCGCCCACGCCTCGCGCAAGCAGTAGCCGCGTTTCAGTTGCCGCCCCCTCCCCCACGCCATCAGGGGCGGCAAAAAAGGATTCCGAGCAATGCGGAGATCAACAGCAGCCAGAGAAAGTTGATCCGGGTTTTCATCAGGACCGGGACTGTGGCGGCGGCGATGACGGCGCAGCCCCAGTTGATTCCGAATCCGGCGGGCATTCCGGCACCGTCAACCAGCATCTTCCAGAACCCCATCCAGGGAATCTGTCCGGGGAAAATCGAGAGTTCGGCAAAAATCACCGCCGCCGACAGCACCAGCCCGAACGAGGCCGGACGCATTCCGGCCAGGAACCCCTGCACCGGAATGCTCGCCTCATAGCGCTTGAGCAGCCTGACCGCCAGAATCACCAGGAACAGGGCGGGGGTGAGAATGCCGAGGGTTCCGAGGCAGGCGCCGGGAATTCCCTGCTGGGTGTATCCGACATAGGTCGCCGTGTTGATTCCGATCGGGCCGGGCGTCACTTGGGCGATCGAAACGAGGTTGGCGAACTCCTCGGGAGTCAGCGGATAGCCCGGCCCCCGGCCGACCAGCTCGGCCGACAGCAGCGGAATGAGCATATAGCCGCCGCCGAAACAGAGCAGCCCGAATTTGAAGAAAACCGCATAGAGTGCGAGCAGCGTCATTCGGCCGCCTCCTTCCGGAACAGCCGGTCGCCGGAAACCTTCAGCAGCCCGAGCCCGATCGCGCCGAGAATCAGCCAGGCCGGATTCACCCCGGCGACGCTCATGCCGATCAGGCAGCCGACGGCGACCAGGTAGCCGAACACCCCCTTGACCGCTTTTTTTCGCATGTTGAACGCGGTCACCGCCACCATCCCGACGATGCAGGCGATCACGCCGCGGAACGCGCCCTGCACATAGGGGTTCTCGACCATCCCGGCCACCGAGGAGATCACGGCGGCGATGCCGCAGATGATGACCAGCGAGGGAATCGCCGAACCGGCCAGCGCCGCGACCGCGCCGAAGAATCCGCCCAGCCGCCAGCCGACGTAGACCGCCGAGTTGCAGGCGAGAATGCCGGGGACGGTCTGGGTGACGGTGATCATCTCCAGCATATCGTCCTCATTGAGCCAATGGCGGCGGCGGACGAACTCCTCCTGCGCCGCGGCGATGATCGCGTAACCGCCGCCGATCACCAGGCTGGTGATCTTGATATATGCCCAGAAGAGAATCCAGTTCCGCTTCCAGGCGGAGATTTCGGCAAGCGGAGAATCCGGGCTCATCGGCGTCCCTCCAACAGGAAGCGAAGCCCCTCCTGAATGTGGAGATCCCAGAACTCCCAGCAGTGGACGCCGGGCGCTTCCCGGTAGGTGTAATCGGGATACCCGCTGTTCCGCATATGGTCGCGGAACCGGTGATTCTCCGGCAGCAGCCAGTCTTCGCTTCCGCAAATCTGGAGGATGCGCGGCGCGGGGACGGCGGATTTCACCAGCGTTTCCGAGAGAAGGAAGAGGTCGTCGCCGTTGGAGGCGATCCGCTCGGCCGAGCCGAAGATCCGGTTCAGTTCCTCCCACATCGGCTCCCGTTCGGGGTTGGTGAACCAGCCGCGCGGGTCGGTCACCGGCGAAAGCGCGACCGCCGCGGCGAACTGTTCCGGACGGCGCAGCGCCAGCTTGAGCGCGCCGTAGCCGCCCATCGACAGCCCGGCGACAAACGTGTCCTCGCGCCGGGCGCTGACCGGGAACAGATTTCGGACGATCTGCGGGAGCTCCTCCGAAATCATCGTCCAGTAGCGGTATCCTTCGGCCATGTCGGTATAGAACCCGCGGCCGCCGTCGGGCATGACCACGACCAGCCCGTAAGTTGCCGCATAGCGTTCGATCGAGGTGCGGCGCATCCAGATGGTGTGGTTGTCGGAGAGCCCGTGCAGCAGGTAGAGGACCGGATATTCGGTGCGGCCGCCCGCGCCCGACGAGGCCATGCCGATCTGGGTCGCCGCCTTCTGCGGAATCAGCACATTCATGCAGCAAGCCCGGCCGAGCACGTCGGAATGGTATTCGCACTGTAAAAAAGCCATTTTGCAGAATCCTTCTTTTGGAATGGGATAATGTAGCACCAAAACGGCGTTTCGGCATTGCCGGGACGGAAAAAAAACGAAAAAACCATGAGATGCGGAAGTCGGTCTCGTGCCTATTTATTCTCTGTAGCCTTGGCGAAAGAAGAAGGCGGGGTCTCTCCAGTTCCAATGGTTATCACACCGGGAAATTCATCCCGTCGAATCCGGGGCGAACGCATGAATGCCACGACCCCTTCGCCGATAGAGTGGCAATGCCGTCCCGGGGCGTAAAGCAGATGCATTCCGCAGAACCACTTAAAAAGAGGAATTTTTTTCAATTATGCGTTGATTTTTTGATAACATACGTTATCTTTAAGATAACAAAACAAATTTCCCGACACTCACCGTAAGAGAGGTGTGCCATGAACAAGCTCCTGATTTTCGCGGTCTGGCTGCTTTCGCTGGGAGCGGCAATTCAATGGGGAAACGGCTGGTGGATTTTCGGCATCGTTCTGGCCGGATTTCTCCCGCTGGCATGGCGACGGCGGCGCAAGGAGAGCACTCCGCTCGTCATTGATCGAAGCCGCAAAGTCCCGGATGAACTTTTTACAGTACCGCCACTCCTCGCCGCCGGTCCCTTTCTGACCGCCCCCGGGTGGGAGGGACGGTTGCGGCGGGAGGAAGCGACGGCGCGCCGACAGAAGCGATGGGAAAATTGGCTGCCGTTACTTCTGCTGCTGCTGGGAATTCCGGTCATGCTGGTGTTGATCGTGATGAAGCCGACGATCGGAGGAGCGGTTCTGATGGCGGCCGGGGCGGGATTCGGCCTTGCCGCCGCAGCCGGAATTGCGGTAAGGAGGAGGAGAAAGAAACGGTTTGCACAGTGGAACTCCTGCCTGGGGGAAGCCCGCGATGCCTGGCTGGCGGTCCATCCGCGCCCGGTGCAGGATTGGAGCGCGGGGGCGAATTCCGATTACTTCTGCCGTCATTACAGCACCCCGACGGAAGCGGAGGCCGCCTGCATTCTGGCGGAACAGGCCGGAATCGGTTTTGCCGTTTACCCGCAGGATTCGTTCCGGCTCGCCGCCGGAAACCGGTACGCGCGGCTGATGGAAGGTTTGGAATCCATCGGCGTCGTTGATGTTCCGGCGGAATTCGGCGGCGCGGCGCAGGCTCTGGCGCGGCGGCTGCACTCCTGTTACTCCAAAATCCCGGAAGGCCTGTCGCCGGAGAACAAAGAAGAGCCGCCGCCGCTCTCCGCGCCGCTGGAACGGGTCCGGAAGGAAATTCAGGAGAATCATTGGAACGTCCTGGACGAAGATCTGTTCCGCGAAGAGATCCGGCAGCGGCCGGAGATGTCGGAACGGCTCTTCTGCTCCTACTGGCCGTCGGCGGAAGAGGCGGATATCGCGCTGCGGATCCGGCGGCTGGCGATCGCGTACATGGAGCGCGAAGTGACGATGATGTGTTACCCCAATGACCCGATGCCGCTCCTGCTCTACATCGCGGATGATTCGATGGAATCGGTGGAATTCATCCTCGCAATGGAACAGGAGTTTCTGATTTCGGTTTCCGATGCCGAAGCGGAGAAGATGCTCTCCCGGTCGTTCGCCGAAATGGTCGATTTCGTGCGGAAAAAGCAGCGGGAACCCGTGAAAAAGGAAAAATAAAACGGCCGCCTCTGTTTACTTTTCAAAGGACGGCCATTATCTTAATCGCATGGACACGCTGGAACAAATCATCGGCTCCCGGAGCCGGACGGAAATTCTGAAACGGCTTTTCGCCCCCGGAACGCCCTCGCTTTATTTGCGCCGCCTGGCCCGCGAAGCCGGATTGAGCGCTCCGGTCATCCACCGGGAACTGCAAAAACTGCTGGAACTGGAGCTGGTCCGGCAGAACAGCGACGGCAACCGCGTCAACTTCTCGGCCAATCCAGAGCATCCGCTCTATCCGGCGCTGTGCGAACTGGTGAAGCAGGCCGCCGCCTTGTAATTTCGCCTTCTCCGTCCGGTGCCGCATAGGCGCATCTTGCGACGGTTCATAAATCCGGCGAATCGGCGGCGCGGCCGAGGCAGAGATACTTCTGGTAAAGCCGGTCGTAGAGTTTTGAGCGGTCCGGGTCCGGGCGGTAGACGGTTCCGCAGCGTCCCGCGAGGATGGCCGAGGCCGCGGGGATGTCGGGGAATATCCCGCAGCCGACGGCGGCGCAGACCGCCGCGCCAAGCGCGCTGATCTCTTCCGCTTCGACGATTCCGACGGGTTTCCCGACCGCGTCGGCGCAGATCTGCATCACCAGCGGGGATTTACGGGCGATTCCACCGGCGGCGACGATCTCGTTGACTTCGATGCCGTAGGTTTCCAGAAGTTCGAAATTGCGGCGCGAGCCGAGGGCGGTCGCCTCGATCAGCGCCCGGAAGACCATCGGGGGCGTGGTCCCCAGCGACAGTCCGGCGAGCGCGCCGCGGACCGTCTGGCTCCCCTCCGGCGAACGGCGGCCATTGAACCAGTCGAGCCCCACCGTTCCACCCGCGCCGGGAGGCACCAGCGCGGCGTCGGCGTAGAGCCGTTCCCACGAGACTTCGCCATAATATCCCAGGAACCGCTTGAACCAGGCGTAAAGATCCCCGAAGGCCGACTGCCCGAGTTCGATCGTGGTCATTCCGGGGAGCAGCGACTCGTCCATCTGGCTCGACACGCCGGGGATGGGCGACGCTAAGAGCGGCGTGACGGCAAGGTCGCTCGCCGACGTGCCGAGGAGCCGCGCCGCCTTCCCCGGCCCGATGCCGCAGCCGATGACGCCGGAGAGTCCGTCCATGATGCCGGTCGCCAGCATCACGCTTTCCGGCAACCCGAGCCGCTTCGCCCACTCCGGTGCGATGCGTCCGGCGGGAGTCCCGGCGGGCGCGACCCGGCCGACGGGGTAGGCCCGTTCGCGGATTCCGGCGAGGAGCGGGCTCACTTCCCGGAAGAACTCCTCCGGCGGGAGCCCGCCCCAGCGCCGGTTCCAGAGCGCCTTGTGCCCCGCCGAACCGATGTTCCAGTACATCCGGAGGGGATCGGCGTCGCCGGTCAGCAGCCCGGTCAGCCAGTCCGCCTGGTCGACGAAGGTGAAAGCGGCGCGCCGGACCCGCTCGTTCGTCTCCAGCAGGTGGAGCGCCTTGGCGAAATAGCACTCCGCCGAATAGGAGTTCCCGCAGAATTGCGTGTAATCGCACGCGCTCCGCCGGGCCGTTTCGGTGATGCGCCGCGCCGCCGCCGTCGCGGTGTGGTCTTTCCAGAGCAGGAACATCGCGTCGGGGTCTTCGACGAACTCCGGCAGCAGCGCGAGCGGAGTCCCCGCCCGGTCCGCCGGAGCCATCGTGCAGGCGGTGGTGTCGATGCCGAGCCCGGCGACCGCGTCGCGGTCGATCTCCCTCAAAAGTTCCGGAACGACCGCTTGCAGACATTCGAGATAGTCCAGCGGATGCTGGCGGAAGCGGCTTTCCGCCGGGGCGCAGTAACGCCCCGCCTTCCAGCGCGGATACTCCCGCGAGGTGCAGGCGAGCGGCCGCCCGGACTTGGCATCGACGGCAAGCGCGCGCACCGAGTCCGAGCCGAAATCGACTCCGATGACGATCCTGTTCATTTTTTCGGCGCGTCGGCGATGATTTTCGCCCCGGCGGAAGTGCCGAGCCGGTCCGCGCCCGCGGCGATCAGCTCGGCCGCGGCTTCGTAGGAGCGGATGCCCGACGAGGCCTTGACCCTGACTCCGGCGGGAACCGCGCGTTTCATGAGCCCGATGTCGTGGACCGTCGCCACGCCTTCGTTGAATCCGGTGCAGGTCTTGACGAACGCGGCCCCGGCCTCTCCCGCGAGCTTGCAGGCCAGCGTCTTTTCCTCGTCGGTGAGGAAGGCGGTTTCGATGATGACTTTGACCGTCTTGCCGCGCGCGGCTTTGACCACGGCGGCGATGTCGCTCTTCACATAATCAGAGCGGCGATCCTTGAGCGCGCCGACCGCGATCACCATGTCGAATTCGTCGCAGCCCTCGTCATAGGCATGGCGGGTTTCGAACGCCTTCCCCTCGGTCGCGTTGGCTCCGAGCGGAAAGCCGATCACCGTGCAGACCTTGACGCCGGACCCGGCCAGCAGTTTCTTCGCCAGCGGAACAAAACACGGATTGACGCAAACCGAGGCGAAGTCGTATTTCCGGGCGTCGGCGCAGAGGGTTTCGATCTCCTTCTCCCCGGCGAACGCCTTCAAAATGGTGTGGTCGATATACTTGTTGAGATTGGCGATCATGGGTTCTATTCCTTCGGATAAACGGTTTCTTTTCCGGTCGTCGCATCCCCAAAATCGGAGATGCCGACCCTGACGCCGAGAACCTTCTCGGTGTCGAGACAGGCGAAGCGCTCGTTCCCCAATCGCCCGCCGAAGCGGACGCCGATGCCGCGCGAGGCGAACCGCTCGATTCGCGCGTCGAACTCGGCGGCGGAGACCCGCTGCTTGAGATGGTGCATCCCGCGGCCGCTTTGCGCCGCGTATTCGGCAATGACGGGAATTCCGTACCCGCGTTCGAGCACGGTGATCCGCTTGTCGCCCCACTGGCAACTGGCGCGGCGATAGCTGAATTTCCCGGCGGCTTTTTTGCCGTTGATCACCGCGTCCGCGAGGAGCGTTTCATCGACCGTCACTACCTGCCACGGCCCGGCCTCGATGTACTTCACCCAGGCGGCCAGCGCCCGATCGAGACAGTCAGTGACGAAGGTGAGGTCGCCCACCTGAAACGTCCGGCTGGAGGCGGCGAGCGCGGAAGCGTCGCCCTCCGGCCAGTTGCGCTGGTTTTCCGGCGGGAAGCTGATGCGCCCGGTGTTGCCCAGTTCGAGGTTGACCCCGACCGGGCCGTAAGTAGCGACGTTGAGGTAGCGGTCCTCGTCGATTTCGCCGTAGGAGACGATATCGAGCCCCTTGCGTTCGAGGTAGTCGCGCCCGGTCTTCAGCACTTCCGCCCCCGGCGCTACGTGCTCCTTGAAGTGGTGCCACGCCTCGCCGTTCTTCGCAAGAAAGGCGGGCAGCGCCTCGTCGCCCCAGAGCGGCTGGTTGAATTCCAGCTGGGCGTTGCCCAGCATGGCCAGCGCGCAGAAGCTGTGGAAGTCGGCGCCTTCGGGGAGCGGCTTGTTGTTCACCAGCACGTTGGCGATGGTTTGGGGGCTGCTGGTGAGGATCAGCCAGGGGCCGACTTTCATCAGGTCGGTCCAGGCTTCGATGGTGCGCTGGATGTCCCGGCTGGCGCCGCAGATCTGGCTGATCCGGCGGCCCGGCATGCGGTTGGTGAGTTCTTCGCGGGTCATTTTGCGGCCTCTTTCTTCGTTTTCGGCGGATACCAGCGGATCATCTCCTCGGTCAGCGAGGTGACGGGGACGCAGTTGCCGAGTTCATACTGGAATCCGAGCTGCTCCATGGTTTCGGGGTAGCGGTGGTCGTCCTCAAAAAAATGTCCGGCGCGGGTGATCGGCATGCCGCGTTCGGCGAACTCCTCGGCCACGTGGTCGATGCGGTCGTCCGGAACCATCTCCTTGATATGGTGCGGGCCGGGGCCGTGCTTCTTGAGCCAGCGCTCGTAGGCCTCGACGCCGAAGACCGGCTTGATGAGTTCGATCTGGATCTCGCCCACCATCGCCGTCGCGCAGAAGAACCGGAACGGCGCGGTGGAGGGTTTCCCCCGCTCGATCACCCGCGTGCAGTTTTTTTCGTTCATTTCGATGATCAGCCAGGGGCCGATGCGGAGCATCTCCACCCATTTTTTCATGGCGCCTTCGAGGTCTTCGACGAGGAAGGCGATCTGGTAGAACCGGCGGTGCCTGTTGAGCTCGGCCAGTTCTTCGAACGAGAGCGTTTTTTCGGTTGCCATGCTGCAATCTCCTTTAGGTCAACGTGAGAAGGGTGCCGCCTTCGGGATGGGCCGCCGCCCACTCCGTGGCGAATTTATTCTGATATTTGTCCATCCCCGGCGCGGACAAATCCTTGAAGAACTCCGGGTTGACGGTGGCGAAGTCGGCTCCTGCCTCGTAGAGGTCGCCGAGGTCGGCCGAGGTGCGGCAACCGGCCGAGAGGATGCGTCCTTCGCCGCCGCTCCGCCGGAGGAAAGCCGCGAGCTGCCGGATCACCGCCAGCCCGTCGGTTCCGGCATCGTTCATCGGCTGATAGAACGGGGCGATGTAGGACGCCCCCGCCAGCAGCGCCAGCACCCCCTGGACCACCGAGAAACAGAGCGTGCCCGCCGCCTTTCCGCCGTTGCGGGTGAAGGTCTTCATCGCGTACAGCCCCCCCGGGGTGCACGGGAATTTGACGAAGGTGTTGTCGCCGCCGCACCGGCGGACCAGCTCGGCCTCTTCGAGCATCACCCGGGGATCGTCGGAAATCACCTGGGTGAGGAAGGGCTTTTCGCCCAGCAGCTTCCGCATGTCGGCGAGATACCGCGGGAAGTTGACGCGCCCCAGCTTGGCGATCATCGCGGGGTTGGTGGTGACGCCCGCCAATTCATAGCGGTCGAAAAATTCTTCGATCGTGGCGAAGTCTTCCGCATTCAAAAAGATGCCCGGATTCATTGTTATACTCCCATCCGTTTTCACCGGAGCAGTTGCTCCGATATGGTTTCGAGAACCTCCTGTTCGGCGACGCAGGCCCAGGTCAGGCAGTGATCGACGACCGCCGTCCGCTCCGGGGTCAGCGCCTCGCTGTGATACTCCATTTCGCCGAATCCGCCGTCGGTTCCGTTGTCGCTGAACACCTGAAGCGGACAGGCCGGAGCCGACCCGCGCGGAAACGGCGTGTCGAAACAGCTTCCGGCGACCCGGAACTCGCGCACCACCAGCGAGGTGTGATTCACGTACAGCAGCCGTGCCACGGCCCCCGGCGGCGGACGGAACCCGAGTTTGTACGACTCTCCCGCCGCCGGAATTCCGATGGAGAACATGCCGTCGCGCTCCTCGTAACCGGGACGGCCGAAGTAGACCTGCGGCCGCCCGGCTCCGGCAACCGTAATTTTGCCGCCGGGAGGGAGTTGCAGCAGATTCCAGATTGCCGGGTTCACTCCGTCCGGCACCGGTTCGAGCGCGCTTAACCGGGTTTCCAGCCGGTATCCGGCGAAGGCCGCCCGTGAGTCCAGCCAATCCGGGCGCGGCAGGACGGTGACCCGCTTCTCCAGCTCCAGATTCAGCTTCCGGTCCGAGGCGAAGAAGCGCGCCTCGAAACGGTTGCCCAGCACGGCGGATTCCGGGGTGGATTCCAACACCCGGTAATCCCCCGGATCCAGTTCCGCCGGAACGGTATAGGCGTTCCACCCGGCGGACTGGTCGGGGAAGAACAGCTCCGCTTCGGGGGAAACCCAGGTGCGTCCGCCGCCGGGATTCTCCCAGCCGGTGCCGGAGTGCGACAACGGATTGCGCCAGAGAACGTTACTTCCTCCTGCCGGATGCAGCCCGAACTCCCGTCCGCCGCGCCTGCGCAGCACGACGGAGCCGGAGCCGAGCTCGATCAGTTCTGAAAGTCGATTGCCCATTTTACCCTGAAATCGTTTTTGAGTTTCATATCTTCGAGCGCCTGCTTCAGCTCCGCGAACGGGTAGCGGCCGTTGATGAGCGC
>Ga0209373_10004456_pt1 | contig 12066 bp, 10 predicted proteins | sample Higcelweek5metaG_FD_187173 | JGI IMG/M metagenome (GOLD analysis project Ga0209373, IMG submission 187173) | Freshwater pond sediment microbial communities from the University of Edinburgh, under environmental carbon perturbations - High... | ecosystem: Environmental > Aquatic > Freshwater >... | reverse complement strand
GCAACAGCGGCATCATCGGCTACCGCGAGCTCAATGCCCTGACCCACGAAGCCGAGACCCTTTTGAACCGCGTTCGCAAGGGCGAAATGCACACCAGCCGGGGCATCATCGACCTGCTCCTGGCGGTTGTGGACCTGATTGAGGAGCTCCTCGGCCACATCGATCTGGAGAACGGCAAGGCCACGCCCAAGGACATCACCATGATGGCCGCCGTGCTCCAGTCCAGCACGGAGGCCGGGGTGCTCAGCGTTCCAGAGCAGTATATGGCCGTGCTCGCGCCGGAATTCGACGGCGCGGCCGCCGCCCTTGCCACCGCCGCGGAATCAGCCTCGGCAGCCGACTCCGAAGCGGTTTTGGAGAACATGGCCGAGGCCGATCCCGAGAGCCAGGTGGCCGCTTCGGCCCTGGCGGCGCAGCCCGCCACCGGCTACGACCCCGAGGACGTGGCCATTTTCGAGCAGACCGCCCTGCACCAGCTCAAGAGCCTGGACATGGCCATGGACATGCTGCGCCAGGATCCTTCGCAAAAGGACATCGTCGACGGCGTGTTCCGCAGTCTGACCACCCTGCAGAACTCGTGCGGCTACATGGGCCTTTCTGAGGTGAAGGGCTACTCCGAGCGCACCGCCGGTCTGGTCGACCAGGCCCGCAAGTCCGACATGGGCTTCGAGCTCTTGTTGGACATCTTGTCTCAGGAGATTTCCATCCTCAAGGACATGGTGCTGAAGGCCGTGTCGCAGATCAAGGGCGAAGGGCCCGCCGCCGCCCCTGCGCCGGAGGCCGCACCTGCGCTGAAGTCGGAGCCCGCGCCCAAGCCCACCCCTGAGGCCGCACCGGCTCCCGCACCCAAGGCAGAAGCTCCCAAGGCCGCGCCGAAAGCTACGCCTGCCCCGGCTCCCAAGGTTGAACCCCCAAAGCCCATTCCCGCCGCGCCCAAGGCCCCGGCTCCGAAGCCCGCGCCGGAGGCCAAGCCTGCTCCCGCGGCGCCTGTGGTCAAGATAGCGCCTGCCCCCCCAACGGCTGCCCAGGCCGCCTTTGAGGCCGGTCAGCCCACGCAGCAGAAAGGCTCCACCACCATCCGCGTGGATCATGAGAAGCTCGATCATTTGATGAATCTCATTGGCGAGCTCATCATCAACCGCAACCGCTATTCCATGATCGCCCGGGCTTTGGCCGAGGGCCAGGACAACGTTCCCGACGTGGCGCAGCAGCTCACCGAGACCACCTACGCCATGGCGCGCATCTCCGACGACCTTCAGGACACCATCATGAAGGTGCGCATGGTGCCGGTGCACACGGTGTTCTCGCGTTTTCCGCGTCTGGTGCGCGATCTTTCGCGCAAGAGCGGCAAGCAGGTGGAGCTCATCACCGAAGGTGAGGAGACCGAACTCGACAAGAGCGTGGGCGAGGAGATCGGCGATCCGCTGGTGCACCTTATCCGCAATTCCCTTGACCACGGCCTGGAGTCTGAGGAAGAGCGCATCGCCGCTGGCAAGAACCCCAAGGGCCACGTGTGGTTGCGTGCCTATCACAAGGGCAATTCCGTGGCCATTGAGGTCGAGGACGACGGGCGCGGCATCGACCCCGAGAAGATGCGTCAGGTGGGCGTGAAAAAGGGCCTGGTCACAGCCGATGAAGCCAAGCTGCTGGACGACCGCCAGGCTATCGACCTGATCTTCGCCCCAGGCTTCTCCTCCGCAGAGAAGATCACCGACGTGTCCGGCCGCGGCGTGGGCATGGATGTGGTGAAGACCAACATCAAGAACCTCAAGGGCAACATCCAGATCAACTCCGAGGTCGGGCGCGGCACGCGCTTCACCCTGACCCTGCCTCTGACTTTGGCCATTATTGACGCCCTCATGGTCCAGGTCGGCAAAGACGTTTACGCCATTCCGCTGGACGCCGTGAGCGAGACCACCAAGATCGAGACCGAGCGCCTGAGCGAGGTGAACCACCGCAAGGCCCTCACCCTGCGCGGCGAGGTTCTGGGAATCATCGAGCTGTCCGACCTTTTGGACCTGCCCGCCGCCGAGAAGGAACGCGAAATCCTGCCCGTGGTCATCATCCACGACAACGACCGCCGGCTGGGCATCGTGGTCGACCGGCTGCTGGAGCGCCAGGAAATCGTCATCAAGCCTTTGGGCCAGTATCTCAACGGGTTCGAGATTCGGGGCATCTCCGGCGCGACCATCATGGGCGATGGCAGCGTGGTGCTCATTTTGGACCCGCACGAGATTTACCGCTTGGCCACGGCGACCACCAAGCAGACCGCGCACGGCGACTAGCCCGCGCGGCGACGACAAGACGCAACGGGGCGGCCTTCGGGCCGCTCTTTTTTTGCGTCCGCGCCGCGCTCAAAGTTGTTGGGCTACACGGCGTAGAAGCAGAGCAGGGCCACGGCGGAAAGCGCCGTGAGCCCCAGCCAGAGGAAGAGCATATTGGCGTGGATGGCTAGGGAATGCGACCAGGGCCGGGTGCTGCGGGCAACGACGCCCGAGGTGATGCAGAGAAGCAGGCACGTGGCGGCGGTGGCGCCAAGCAGCAGCCTGGCGGCCTGCTCTCCGCCGGGGAGTGCGGGCATTTCGGGCAAATGCGTCCAAAGAACGGGCAGGAAGGCGACCGACACCAGGGTGGAACGCAAGGTGGCCCGCGCCGCCATGCGCAGCATGTGTGCCAAGGCATCGCGGCCAAAAGGTTCACGGTCGCGCAGCAGCAGCAGGTATTCAAGGCTCATTGCGCCTGCGCAGGCCGCGCTGAGCGCGATGGAGGCGGCCAGTGCGGTCCAGAACATGCTCGGCAGGGTGGAGATGTTCAGGATGATGAGTTGTGCCACGCCGATGCCGCTGTCCATCGGCGCGCGGAGCACGGCTTGGGCCTGGTCCTGCAAGTTGGCGGCAAGCATCAGGCTGAGGGCGATGATGATGACCGACAAAAGCGCAAGGATAAAGGTTTGTCCCAAGGGGCCGCTTTGGCGGCGCTGGCGTGAGCTGGGGCGCGCCAGCCGCAAAGTCAGAAGAGAGGCGCAGTAGGCCAGAATAACCACAAGAAGCAGGGCCGGAGCAACGGGTGCGGCCTGTAGCCAATCCCAGAACCACGGTGCGCGGAAGGCCAGCAGGGCTATCGCGGTGGCGAACACCAGCAATGCCGGGATCGCGCAGGAAAGGGCCATGCGCAGAGTTCTGCGGGCGTAGGCTTCTGGATGTTGCGTGCTGCGGACCTGCGCCACCAAGAGGCAGACCATCCCCAACAGCGGCGCGCCCAAAGAGGCTAGCGCGAAGATGAGGAAGAAGGCGGGAGCGCACAGTGCGCCGACTATGGGCAGCAGTTCAGCCAGGGGCATGGGGGAAGCCTCTTCTTATAAATATGGATCTTTTTGCACCATTTTCTACACACAGGCAATACCCATTCTTGACGATGCGATGCGCAGTGCAATCTTGCAAAATCCGGCGGCGTAGCCTAGAGAGTCTTGAACAGGGAGCTTCTCATGCGAAAGCCCGGCATTATCATTGCGTTGTGCGTTCTTGCGCTTTCCGGCTGCGCTGGCAAAATGGATGCCCAGCGTGGCTTGAGCGAGGAATGGCGTCTGCGCAGCCTGGAAGAGAACTTCCTCAATTTCAAGGAAACCCAGCGCGAGCAGGAAGAGCGCGTGCGCGACCAGCAGCGCAAGCTGCTCGACCGGGTGCGCGCCGTTGAGGACTCCCTGGCCCGCATGCAGGAGCAACTGGGCGCAGGCGGGGCAAAAGCCGCCATGCCCTTGGCTTCCGCTCCGGTGCAACACGCGCCCAAACCGCCGCAAGCCGTGCAGGCTCCCGCCGTTTCCACCCAGCCGGAGGCCGCCGCCGTTGCGGAACCCGTCGCCCCCGTCGTCGCGGCCGCCCCTGTTCCGCACGCCGCTCCTGCCGCCCTCACTGGCGGCAAAGGGCTTTACGACCAGGGCATGAACCTCGTGCGCTCCGAACAGCACCCCGAGGACGGCCGCAAGGTGCTCACCGAATTTCTGGACATCGACCCCCAAAGCGCCCTTGTTCCCAACGCCTTGTACTGGATTGGCGAGAGCTACTACCAGGAAAAGAACTACGCCCAGGCCATCCTGACCTTCAAGGACGTTACCCGGCGCTTTCCCAAGCACCACAAGGCCGCGGCGTCGTTGCTCAAAATCGGAATGTCCTACGACATGATGGGCGAGAAGGACAATGCCACGTTGTACCTGCGCGCTCTGTTGAAGCAGTTCCCCAAGTCCGAACCCGCCCCGGCCGCACGCAAGAAGCTCGCGGAACTGGGCGGCTGAGTCCCACACCCCTATCCCCGGGGCACGCATGAGCCTGGACGCCGCCAAGGAATTCTTCTCCTGTCTCGCCCTGCGGCATACGCCCGGCCTGGGGCCGCGATCCTGGAAGAGCATTCTTTCCTCGTATGAAAGCGCCTTTGAGGCCGTGTCGGACGCGCGCAACTGGTCGGCCCGCAAGGTGCTGCCCAGAAACCGTGCCGATGTGTTTATGCAGGAGCCCTGGCGGCCCGAGGCCGAAGCCGAGTACCGCGCCGCGCGCGCGGCCAAGATGCGCGTCCTCACCTGGTTCGACCCGAACTTTCCGGTCCGCCTGCGCGAAATTCCCGATCCGCCCATCGTTTTGTATCTGCGCGGCGACATAAGCCTGCTGCGCAATCCGTCCGTGGCCGTGGTGGGCGCCAGGGAGTGCACGCTGCTGGGACTCCAGTCCGTGGCGCGCATCAGCGCCGACCTGTCCCGCTTCGGCATCACTGTGGTCTCCGGCCTGGCAGCGGGCATCGACCGTCAGGCGCACCAGTCCGCGCTTGGCGGGCTGGGCAGCTCCATCGCCGTGCTGGGCGCCGGGCTCGACATCCACTACCCGCCGGAGAACGAGGACTTGCGCCGCGCGCTGGAAGCCAAGGGCCTGGTGGTGAGCGAGTTCGGCCCGGGCACAAGGCCCGAGGCGCGCAATTTCCCCTTCCGCAACCGCATCATCAGCGGGCTGTCTTTGGGGGTGCTGGTGGCCGAGGCCGCAGCCCGCAGCGGCAGCCTCATCACCGCGCGCCTGGCCACGGAGCAGGGCCGGGAGGTTTTCGCCCTGCCTGGACCGCTGGGGCAGCCCACCTTCGCCGGGTGCCACAAGCTCATCAAGCAGGGCGCGGCCCTGGTGGAGGGCGCAGAGGACATCATCCGCAGCCTGCGCTACCAGTTCGCGGCCGAGCTGGCCGCCGTGCCCGCAAGCCTGCCCGCGCAGGAAAAGACGGCGCCGGCGCCCAGGCCCGTCATCCGCCCGGTCGCCCAGCGCCTTGCAACTGCCGCGCAGGCGCAGCCCACCCCCGCCGCAGCTGCCCCGCGCGAGCTGCCGGAGACGCTTACCGACGACGAGCGCACGCTTTTGGCCGCCCTTACCACGGACGGCAAGGCCCACATCGACAGCCTCATCCAGGCCCTGGGCATCGACAGCGCAGCCGTGAGCCGGCGCCTGCTGGTCCTTGAGATGCAAGGGCTTGTCCGCCAATGGCCAGGCATGTACTATAGCTTGGCGTAGTTTGATTCCTCTTTTCTAGCAACAGGACGCAGCATGCAAAAGATACCGCTCTCCCTGGCCCAGCCCGGCATGAAGCTGGCCAAACCCATCACCAAGGCCAACGGGATGCCTATCATCGCCGCGGGTGTGGAGCTTTCCGAGTCGCTCATCTCCAAGCTCGACGGCATGGGCATCGACAAGGTGTTCATCGTGGGCGACGCCGTGGCCGCCAGCCAGAACCCTACCGAGCGCGTCACGCGGCTTGACCACCTGTTCCGCCGACTGGGCGACGATCCCTTCATGGCCCAGGTGAAGCGCCACCTGCGCGAGTACTTCACCATCAAGGCCGCTGCCGACGCCGCCGCAGGCGAGAAAGGGTAGGGCATGGAAGAGGATCTCAAAACCAGCGCCAAGGGCCAGATACTCTCCATCCGCGACCTGCCGACCCTGCCCAAGGTTTTGGACGAGGTGTCGAGGCTTGTTCAAAACCCCAACACCTCCATCGAGGCCATCGCCAAGGTCATCGCACGCGACCAGGTGCTCTCGGCCAAGGTGCTCAAGATGGTCAACTCGCCGGTGTACGGCTTTCCCGGCCGCATCAGCTCCATCCAGCACTCGCTGGTGCTGCTGGGCTTCAATGTCATCCGGGGCGTCATCATCTCCACCAGCGTCTTCGACATCATGAGTTCGACCATGGTTGGCCTGTGGGAGCACAGCGTGGGCTGCGCCCTGGCCACCGGCCTTGTGGCGCGCCAGGCCAAGCTCAAGGATCCGGAAGAATACAGCGTGTGCGGCCTGCTGCACGATTTGGGCAAGGTTGTGGCCGCCGTGCAGCTGCCGGAACTGCACAAGGCAGTGGGCGAGGCCGTGCGCACCCAGGATCTGCGCTGGTTCGAGGCCGAGAAGGCCGTGCTCGGTTTCGGGCATGATCGCATCAACGCCTGGCTGGCCGACCATTGGCACCTGCCCCCCACCATCAAGGAGGCCATGAGCTCGCACCACCACCCGGAGCGGGCCCAGCGCTACCCGCAGCACGCCGCCGCCGCCCATGTGGGCGATTTCATCGTCCGCGTGTTCGAGTACGGCAATGGCGGCGACGACCAGGCTGTGCCCCTGTCGCCCCAGGCCCTCAAGATTCTTGGCATCTCCCTTTCCGACCTGGACGTCGTGCTGGACGGCTTCGCCGAGAACCTGAGCGAGGTCTCGGGCGTCACCTTCGGTCCGGAAGACGCCGTACCCGGCAAGGGCTAGACGAACGTAGCGAGGCACCCCGTGAGCCTGAAACTCTTCCATCGCCAGCAGCGCGGCATTCTGCTCAGCCCGGACCCGGAGCTGGCTGCGCTGTTCCTGGGCCTGTGGGACAACCAGGAGGTGGAGTGGACGGTCATCACCCAGGGCCGGCGGGCCATGGAGGTCATTTTCAACGAGCCGCCGGACATCCTCATCGTGGACAACCGCCTGGACGACATGCCCAGCGCCGAGGTGGCCGGCATCGTCAAGAGCGAGAACGTGTACCGCCAGCTGCCGGTAATCTTGTGCCTGGACCAGCGGGACATGCAGGACGAATGGAACTGGAACGAGATCGAGGCCGATGACTTTCTGGTGCGGCCATTTACCGGGCGCGAGGCCAAGGAGCGGGTGCATCTGACCCTGTGCCGGGCATCGCGCGCCATGGACGCCAATCCCCTCACCAAACTGCCGGGCAACACGAGCATCATCCAGCGCATCCAGGACCTCATCGACCGCCAGGACGACTTTGCCCTGGCCTACTGCGATTTGGACTATTTCAAGTCCTTCAACGACAAGTACGGCTTCTCACGCGGGGACGAGGTGCTCATGATGACCGCGCGGGTCATCGTGAACATCATCCGCGGCTTCACGGGGCGGCGCACTTTCGTGGGGCACGTGGGCGGCGACGATTTCGTGTTCATCGTCCCGGCGGACATCGCCGAGGAAGCGTGCCAGCGCGTGGTGGCGGCCTTTGACGACATCGTGCCGCACTTCTACGATTCGGATGACCGAGAAGCGGGCGGCATCATCTCCACCGACCGCCAGGGCGAGGTGCGCACCTTCCCGCTCATGGCGGTGTCCATCGCCGTGGTGTTCAACACCGACGGGCGGCTCAAGCACTTTGGCGAGGCCTCGGCCATCGCCATGGGCCTCAAGAAGAAGGCCAAGGAAAACCCCAAGAGCTGCTATGTCCTTGACAGGCGCACCGAATAGGCCTTCCGGCCCGGCGCAAACCGAGCCCGGCGGCGCGTTGCCCGAGGTCTGCCGGGGCTTTCTGGCGTTTCTTGAGGTGGAGAAGGGCTACAGCCTGGCCACGGTTCGCGCCTACGCCGCCGATCTGGATCAGTTTGAGGCCTTCCTTGTCCGCAGGGGCAAGGGGCTGGAGGCCTTTGAAGCCATCACGCGCGACGATGCCACCGGCTTTCTGGCCGAGCTGCACCGCCAGCACCTGAAGAAGACGAGCATGGCGCGCAAGCTCTCGACCCTGCGCTCATTCTTCCGCTATCTCATCCGCCACCGCTTGCTCTCCAGCACCCCTTTGGCCGGGCTGCGCAACCCCAAGCAGGAGCGCCGCCACCCACGCGCCTTAAACGTGGATCAGGCCACCGCGCTCATGGACGCGCCCACGCGGGCCGGGCCGGAGGGCATCCGCGACCTGGCCCTGGCCGAGGTGCTGTACGGCTCCGGGCTGCGCGTCAGCGAGGCCCTTTCCCTCACTGTGGACGACGTGCGCGCCGACCGGGGCTTTGTGCGCGTGCGCGGCAAGGGCGGCAAGGACAGGTTGGCTCCCCTCAGCGAGGCCGCTCGGCACCGTATTTCAGAATATCTGGACGAGCGGGGTGGGCTTGTGCACGACGCCGCCGAGCAGGCGCTGTTCCTGGGCGCGCGGGGGAGGCCGCTCTCCCGGCGCGAGGCCCAGCGCATCATCTCCCGTCTGGCGCTGGATGCCGGGGTGGACCAGAGCGTGCACCCGCACACCTTGCGCCACAGCTTCGCATCGCACCTGCTGCAGGCCGGGGCGGACCTGCGCAGCGTGCAGGAGATGCTCGGCCATTCGCGTCTTTCCACCACCGAACGCTACACGCACCTCGATTTGCGGCACATCATGGAAGTCTACGACCAGGCGCACCCGCACTCCGACAAGGCGGGCAGCAAGCAATCCTCGCCAGAGGCCGACACCACGAACACCACCGGCAAGCCCGGCGGCGTCAAGTGATGCCGCAGCCCTCGGCTTTTCCCGGCGATACGGGCCGGGACGGTCTTGCGCCGGTTTTGGTCAGCGCCTGTCTGGCGGGCGTGGCCTGCCGCTACGATGGCCGGGCGACACCGCAGCCGCTGGTGCTGCGCCTTGTGGAGCAGGGGCGCGCGGTGGCCGTGTGCCCGGAGGTGCTGGGCGGACTGTCCACCCCCCGTGAGCCGGTGGAGCTGCGCCAGGGCCGTGCGCTGGACTGCTTCGGAGTGGACGTCACCGCGGCTTTTTACGCGGGGGCCCAGGCGGCCCTTGAACTGGGTCTTGCACGGGGGTGCCGCCGCGCGATTTTGAAGGCCCGCTCGCCCAGTTGCGGCTGCGGGCAGATCTACGATGGCGGTTTTTGCGGCCGGCTTGTGACTGGGGACGGAATCTTCGCGGCGCTCTTGAAGGAGCGCGGCCTGGCCGTGTGCACCGAGGAAGAGTTGGCGGACGAGGGGAGCCGGGGATGATGGCCCCGCGATTCCTGAAGGAAAAAAAAGCGGCGCGCCCAGGTTGGACGCGCCGCTTGGCGTTTGTGCTCTCAGCCCGCGCTTAGACTTCGAAGCGGCGGATGCTGATGATGGTGATGGGGTCGGCGGGCACGTCGTCGTGGCCCAGGTAGTTCTTGGTGCGCACGGTGCTGAGCTTCAAGGCCACGTCCTGGCCCTCGGTGACCTTGCCGAACACGGCATAGCCATAGCCCTGGGCGTTGGGGGCGGTGAAATTCAGGAAGCCGTTGTCCTTCACGTTGATGAAGAACTGGCTGGTGGCGCTGTGGGGATCCATGGTACGCGCCATGGCCAGGGTGAAGGCCTCGTTGGGCGTGTCGGCCCGGGCCTCGTTCTTGATGGGAGCCTTGTTCTTCTTCTCGCGCATCATCATGTCCATGCCGCCGCCCTGGATCATGAAGTTCTTGATGACGCGGTGGAAGATGAGCCCGTCGTAGAATTCCTCGTCCACGTAGGACAGGAAGTTGGCAACGGTCTCCGGGGCTTTGTCGGCCCAAAGCTCAACCAGCATGTCACCCATGGGGGTCTCGATCAGCACAGTGGGATTGCTCATTCTTTCTCCTGCTTCTGCCGGATTTTCCGGCTTATTTATTGGCGAATTTGGCCTTTTTCTGGGCGCAGAACTCGTCGAATTCCTGTTTGAGCCCGCCGATGAGCTCCTTGACGGACATGATCTTGTCCACGCGCCAGACGTTCTCGCCGCAGAAGGCGAAGCCGTGCTTCAGCAGGCCCTTCTTGGCGCTCACCAGCGCCTGGGAGATGCAGTAGGGCGTGGTGGCGAAGTCGCAGCTCTTGATGCAGTGGAAGGGGCATTTGAAGGGCTTCTTGCGGCCCTCGCGCACGGCCAGGAGGAAGTCGTTGAAGATGGCGCGGCCGGGCATGCCCACCGGGCTCTTGATGACGGTGACGTCCTCGCGGCGGGCGTTGACGAAGGCCTCTTTAAAGGCCTGGTCGGCGTCGCACTCGTGGGTGGCCACGAAGCGCGTGCCCATCTGCACGCCGGAGGCGCCCATCTCGAGGAACTTGGCGATGTCCGCGCCGGTGTAGATGCCGCCAGCGGCGATGACCGGGATGCGGCGGCCGGATTCGATCTCGAAGGGTTTCACGGCTTCCACGACCTCAGGCAGGATCTTTTCCAGCTGAAAGTCGGGGTTGTCGATTTCCTCGGGCTTGAAGCCAAGGTGGCCGCCGGCCTTGGGGCCTTCGACCACGAAACCATCGGGCAGATAGTCGTACTTGGCCAGCCACTTCTTGCAAAGCACGGCGGCGGCGCGGCCAGAGGACACGATGGGCACCAGCTTGGTGCGGGCCTTTTCGGCCAGTTCTCCGGGGAACTCCTCGCGCAGGTATTTGGGCAGGTCGAGCGGCAGGCCCGCGCCGGAGAAGATGACGTCCGCGCCTTCGCGGATGGACGTGCGCACAAGGTCGGTGAAGTTGGTCAGGGCCACCATGATGTTCACGCCCAGCAGGCCCTGGGTCATGCGCTCTTTGGCCTTGCGGATTTCATCGCGCAGGGCGCGAATGTTGGCCTCGGTGGGGTTCTTGCACACGTCCGGCTCGCCCATGCCGATCATGGCGGCTGCGATGACGCCGACACCGCCCTCGTTGGCCACGGCTGTCGCCAGGCCGGAAAGGGAGATACCCACTCCCATGCCGCCCTGAATGATGGGCAGCTTGGCGATCCGGTCGCCGAAATGAAGTTCAGGAAGGTTCATCAGAGGGACCTCTTTTTTGGTTGACGCCTTGTTTCGTGTTTTAGCTCAATTGTCAAGGCATCGCAAGGCGCTGGGAATTAGAGCCCCGCAAGCTTGGGTGCAAGGTACTGTTTGAACAGCATCTCCGAGAAGAACAGCGAACTGGTGAAGGCCGGGGAGATGGAATTCAGCACATGTACACTATTATAAGTCCCCTCTATGACGAAGTCCATGACCAGCTCGTTTTTCTTCACATCCACCAGCTGGGGCCGAATGCCCGCCTTGGGCGTGCCCTCGATGTCGTCCATGGACAGCTCTTTTACCAGCTTCCGCGCATCGTTGAAGAAGTAGGTGGAGGAGTACTTGCGTGGTTCCTCCAGCGCAACCTCGCGGAATTTCTTGTTGCGGAAAAACAATATGGCGTCGCGCAGCAGAATGGACGGCGCCTCGGCGTCGATGCCGGACAGGATGCCGTAGTTTTCGCGTCCCAGCGCCGGGATGGCCGTAGGGCCAAGGTACACGTCGCCGTGGGCCCCGCGCGTGAAGTGCACGCCCAGAAACGGGTTCTTGATGTTCGGCACAGGGTAGATGCTGCCCCGGATCATGTGGGCCTTCTCCTTCTTGAGCTTCTTGTAGATGCCCTTGAAGGGGATGAGCTGGTAGTCCTTGCCCAATCCGAAGGCGTGGGCCACCACATCGCCATAGGCCCCGGCGGCGTTCAAGAAGAACGCGCAAGAGACAGGTCCGGTGGTCGTCTCCACGCGCAGGCGCTTGCCTTCGCTTTTGCCCAGGCCGGTGAACCGTGTGCCGAAGCTGAAGGTGACCTTGCCCGTGGCCAGCAGTTCCGCCTGGATGCTTGCGAGGATGGCCTTGGGGTCCACCACGGCGGTATAGTGGGAAAACAGCGCCAAGCCGGCGCTCTTGGCATTGGGCTCTATCTCCGCCAGTTGTTTGTCGTCGATGAGCTCCACCTTGGCCCCGTTCTGGGTGGCGCGGGCGAAAAGCTCGCGCAGGGTGGGCAGTTCGGATTCATCGCGCGCAACGATGACCTTGCCGGTTTTGAGCAGGGGCAGGCCGCGCTCCTCGCAGTATTGCTTCATGCGGAA
>Ga0209373_10004453_pt1 | contig 12075 bp, 9 predicted proteins | sample Higcelweek5metaG_FD_187173 | JGI IMG/M metagenome (GOLD analysis project Ga0209373, IMG submission 187173) | Freshwater pond sediment microbial communities from the University of Edinburgh, under environmental carbon perturbations - High... | ecosystem: Environmental > Aquatic > Freshwater >... | reverse complement strand
CCGGCGATCGGCGAATACCTGTCGCTTTTGATCTCCGAGCGTCTGCATGCCAAAGAGAAAACCACTTATGTAAAAACACGGAAGGATATCGTGCATTTCGAAACGCTTCCTGTGGAAGAAAAAGCGCAGCTGATCCGGGAAAATCCGGAATATGGCAAAGTGATTTGCCGCTGTGAGCTCGTTACCCTTGCCCAAATCAAGGATGCCATTCACCGTCCGCTCGGCGCCACGACGCTTGATGGAATCAAACGGCGCACCAGAGCGGGAGCCGGTAGATGCCAAGGCGGTTTCTGTTCGCCTCGTGTGGTCGAAATTCTGGCCAAAGAGTTGCATAAAGATCCGCGTGACATTGTCAAATTTAATTCCGATTCGGTCATGCTCGTTGAGTTTGACAAGGATTCGTTATAGGAAGGCCGGCCATGATAAATTACGATATCGTTATCATCGGCGGGGGTCCTGCCGGACTCGCCGCCGCCATCAGCAGTTACGAAAACGGATGCAAGAGCATTCTCATTTTAGAGCGGGACAGTTCGCTTGGGGGCATTCTCAATCAGTGCATCCACAACGGATTCGGACTGCACACGTTTAAAGAAGAATTGACCGGGCCGGAATACGCCGCCCGCTATGTGGAAAAAGTGATCGCCTTCGGAATAGAATATCGACTGAATGCGATGGTCATCGACATTACAAAAGAAAAAACCGTTTCCTATATCAACGAACAGGACGGACTGGTTCAGATTCAGGCGAAAGCAGTGATTTTGACCATGGGCTGCCGCGAACGTTCCCGCGGCGCATTGAACATTCCCGGGTATCGTCCTTCCGGTATTTTCTCGGCCGGCACCGCACAGCGCTATGTGAATATCGAAGGATACATGCCGGGAAAAGAAATCGTCATTCTCGGTTCCGGCGACATCGGCCTGATCATGGCTCGCCGTCTGACCCTTGAAGGCGCAAAAGTGAAGCTGGTTTGTGAAATTATGCCCTTCTCCGGCGGACTCAAACGAAACATCGTACAGTGTCTCGATGATTTCGGCATTCCGCTCAAATTAAGTCATACCGTTACCAAGATTTACGGAAAAGAACGCGTGACCGGAGTCGATGTTTCGGAAGTGGATGAAAAAATGCAGCCGATTCCCGGAACGGCGGAATATTTTGCCTGCGACACCCTGTTACTTTCTGTCGGTTTGATTCCGGAAAATGAATTATCGCGGAAAGCGGATGTGGCGATCAATCCGATCACCAAAGGACCGCTCGTCGACGAGAGTCTTTCCACCTCGGTACCGGGAATCTTCGCCGCCGGTAATGTGCTCCATGTGCACGATCTAGTCGATAATGTTTCAAGCGAAGCGGTTTTAGCCGGCAAATATGCCGTCAAGTTTGTAAATGGTCTGACGAAACCGGGAAAAACGGTTGCGATCCAGACCACGAGCGGCGTCCGCTACTCGGTTCCCTCCACCATCAATCCGGAAAACGCAGAAGACATCACTGTCATTCGGTTCCGTGTTGGCAATGTGTATAAAGATTCCTACCTTTCCGTTTACCTGGATGCGGAACGCGTCATGCATTTGAAAAAACGCATTTTATCACCCGGTGAAATGGAATCGGTGAACATTCCAAAAAAGTGGTTGTCCGATCGGCCCAATCTTGCGAAGATCGTCATTACCGTGGAGAAGGAGTAGATGACCATGAACGAGACAAGAAACTTAACCTGCATCAACTGCCCGATGGGCTGCGCGCTCGCAGTGGAACTGGAAGATGGAAAGATTGTTAAGATCTCCGGATACACCTGCAAACGCGGAGAAGAATATGCGATTAAAGAAATAACCAATCCCCGTCGCACGGTGACCTCAATCATTCCGGTTACCGGCGGTGACTTGGACATGGTATCGGTAAAAACCAAAACAGATATTCCCAAGAACAAAATCAAGGACTGCATGCTTGCGCTGAAAGATCTCAAAGTAAGCGCTCCGGTCTCCATCGGCGACATCATTATTGCGGATGTCTGCGGTACGGGAGTCCCGGTCATCGCTACTAAAATCATTAGGAGGAAATAGCATGCATCGTTTTGTGTTTGATTCACCGATCGGCCCGATCGGAATCGAAACCGATGATCAAAAAGTCAATGCGATTGAACTGGTGACAGATTGGATTTCGGAGGCAACCCCATCGCCGCTTGCGCTTCAAACCATGAATGAACTGCGTCTCTATTTTGCCGGAAAACTGCAAAAATTCAGTGTTCCTTTTCCCATTAAGGGCACTAAATTCAAACAAAAAGTGTTGAATGCCCTGCTTGCCATTCCCTATGGCGAAACCCGTTCATACGGGGACGTTGCCAGAATGATCGGATGTCCAAAAGCCTATCGCGCAGTCGGTACCGCCTGCGGGACCAATGACATTCCGCTTTTGATTCCCTGCCACCGGGTGATCAAAAGCGATCACACCATCGGCGGATTTGCGACCCGTGTGGATATCAAGCAACAGCTGATTGATCTGGAAAAAGCCAATCAATAACCGACAGATTGCCCTCTCAAACCGGGGGCAATCTTTTTTATTTTTTTGCATGAAATGAAAATGCTTCCAAAATGTTAGCCTTGGTTGACTTTGTTAAAGGAGTATGATATGATGTTAGCGTAAACTAACTTAAACGGTCACTTATTTTTTTTGAGGATCTAGTTAGCGTAAACTAACATTTATAAACAGAGGAGAAGATGTCCATGACTTTAAAAGATATCAGACCAGGTGAAAAGTGCATCATCACCAGCATCAATTCCAACAATCTGCGAAAACGGATCATCGACATGGGGTTGACTACGGGGACTTCAATTTTAGTGAAAAAAACCGCTCCACTCGGGGACCCGATGGAGATTTTGGTGCGTGGATACTTTTTAACGCTTCGAAAAGCCGAAGCCAGAACGATTGAGGTTGAAAGAACCGGGGTGTTTGCCTGATGGGCATTAAAGTAGCACTGGTGGGAAATCCCAATTCAGGAAAAACCACGCTCTTCAACGGTCTAACGGGATCGAACCAATACGTGGGAAACTGGCCGGGAGTCACCGTTGAAAAGAAGTCCGGAAAATACGTTTTAGATAAATGGGAAGCTGACATCATTGACTTGCCCGGCATTTATTCGCTTTCCACGATTTCGCTGGAAGAAGAAGTTACAAGCAAATTTGTCATCGAAAAAAATATGGATGTCATCATCAATATTGTCGATGCCTCCAATCTGGAACGAAATCTCTTTTTGACCCATCAACTGCTGGAAACCGACATCCCGATTGTCATTGCGCTCAACTGCATGGATATCATCGAAAAACGAAACCACAAACTGAACGTGACCAAGCTCGAACAACTGCTGGGAGTACCGGTGATCGCGATCACCGCCAGCAAGAAAAAAGGCTTGCTTGAACTGATGCATCATGTTCAGCACGCCGCCGGAAACATACGCACCGTGGCCCATCATTACGATGAAGCAACGGAATCGTCGATTGATCGTTTGAGCGCCATCACGAATGACCGTTTTTTGGCCTATCGCTATTTTGAAGATGGCCTACAAGGGCTTGCGGGAATCAAAATCGATCCGAAAATGGTTGAAGTACTTGCGCTCATTCGCGCCGATGAAGCCAAACGTTTCTCCCTTGATATCGACATGATTCTGCCGAATCAGCGCTACGACCGCATTCTTGCCATTTGTAAGGACGTGCTGAAAAAACCGGATTATGAAAAAGAATCGATGACCGACCGGATTGATAAAGTCTTGACCAATCGGTGGCTCGGTCTGCCTATCTTCGCTTTAATCATGTTTTCTGTCTTCTTTATGGCGTTCGGACCGGTTGGATCCTGGGTTACCGATGGATTCGTCTGGGCAATCAGCCAGTTCTTCGGATGGATATCATCGGGGATTGAAACGCTTGGAATGGCTCCGTGGGTTTCCAACTTGATCGAAAACGGCATCTTCGGCGGATTGACATCCGTCGTGGGCTTTCTCCCGCAATTAGCAATTCTGTTTCTGTTTTTGTCCCTTCTGGAAGATTCCGGATATATGTCAAGAGCCGCATTCCTGATGGACCGGGTGATGCGCCGGTTCGGTCTTTCCGGCAAGTCGTTCATTCCGATGCTGCTGGGATTCGGCTGCAGTGTTCCGGCTATGGCCTCAACGAGAACGCTGGATCGTGACGAGGATCGTAAAATCACGACCATGATCATTCCGTTCATGTCCTGCGGAGCGAAAGCCCCGATCTATGCTATTTTCGCCGGGGCGCTTTTCCCAAACAGCTCTTATGTGGTCGTTTTCTCGATGTATGTTTTAGGCATCGTGGTGGCGATTCTCTCGGCGGTTCTGTTTAAAAAAACCATTTTCAAAGGCTCCTCCGCCAACTATCTGATGGAACTGCCGGAATATCGGATCCCGACGGTCAAAAATGCCATCTTGCATACCTGGGACCGGGTGAAGGCTTTCCTGATCAAAGCCGGAACGGTATTGCTCTCGGCATTCATCATCATCTGGTTTTTAAGTTATTTTGGTTTTGTGGACGGGACCTTCCGTCTATTGCAGGATACTGAACTCGAGTTCAGCCTACTCGGCTACTTTGGCAAATTCATTCTCCCGGTTTTCCACCCGATCGGCTTTAATGACTGGCGTGCGGCCGTCGCGATCCTCACCGGATTCGTGGCGAAAGAATCCGTGGTCGGGACTCTGGGAATCCTCTATGGGGTATCCGGAAACGTCGTGGAAAACGGATCGCTTTTGTTTGCGAACATTCGTGCCGCCTTTACCCCCGCCCAAGCCTATGCGTTCATGGCGTTCGCGCTGCTCGGTGCACCCTGCATCGCTGCGCTTTCCGCCATGAGCAAAGAGTTGCATTCACGCAAATGGTTTGTCTTTACGGTGGCGTATGAAATGATCGTCGCCTATGCGGTCGCATTCCTGTTTTATCAGCTGGGATCACTGTCACTAGGGGATCTGCTTTCCACGTTGTTTGCGGTCGCGATGATTCTTTTGGTATTCGCTTCCATTCGCCGCATCATCAAGAGTAAAGGCAGAACTTGCGGATCCTGTGCGAAATGTGTGATTAAAGGCACCTGTCACAGTCCGGAACGGGAAGAAAAATAGGCATTACCTTGATTTATACCCTAAAATGCTTTATAATTAAAATAAATTTACGCATAGTTAGGTGTGATCGTGGTGAAAATCGTGACGTCCCGTTACAGTGAGTCTTTAGAAGATTATCTGGAAATGATCTTTTTGCTTGGCAAGACCAAGGTGCGTTCCGTGGATATCGCCACGAAAATGAATGTGTCGAAGGCGAGCGTGAATCGCGCCGTCAATACACTGATGGAAAAAGGTCTGGTTTCCAAAGCCCTTTATGGGGAAATCAGTCTGACAGAAACCGGACTCGCCACTTCCGAAAACGTTTTGAAGAAACATATGGTGATTCGGAAGTTTCTCGTAGATGTCTTGGGAGTCGATCCCACCATCGCCAATGATGAAGCGTGCGGAATCGAACACAATATCAGCGACGGCACGTTGGCAAAATTCGAAAAACTCGTGAAAGATAGTAAAAAATAACATAAAAAAGGCTCCGGAAGAAAAATTCCGGGGCCGTTTTTTTTGTTGAATCAGATTTTTTTGCGGAACTTGAGGAACAGGAAGATGGCGGCGCCGATTAGGACGAGACCCCCGGCAACCGAAGCGATGATGATTCCGGTGTAATTGACATCCGGGATCGTTACATCCTGATAAAGCACCATCGAACTGTTGGCGGCGACACGCAGGGTTTCTCCCCCTTTATACGTATCGAGTGTTGTCGTTCCGGCATCTTCACCATTTACAACTGCGACCCAGCCGCCGTTTTTCGGCAAGCTTAGGCGCGTGACTTTTTCATTGGCATTATGGATGACGAGAATGGTTTCATACGCGTCCGCGCTGCCCTCGTTGGTGATGGTATAGGCAATCACACCCGTTTTGTCTTCGTAGACAAATGCGAGATTGGCAGTTACGTCAGCGGCAGTCGTCATGCGGAAAGAAGCATGTGCCTTCCGCAGAGCAATCAGGCCCTGATAATATTCAAAGACATCGAGGTTGGCTGCGATCGATTTCTGATCCCAGCGGATCTGGTTGACCGAATCGGGGGAAGAATAGCTGTTATGGTCAAAACCGGTGCCGGAAGCCAGGGGCTTGCTGCGAAGAATTTCATCCCCGGCATGCAGGAAGGAAATACCCTGCGAGGTCAAAACGATGGCGTTGGACTGCTTGCTCATGGCGGGAATCAAGGAGAGCCGATCCGTCGCCTCGAGCGTCAGATAGAGTTTATCGTACAACGTGTTGTTATCATGACAGGTGACATAGTTGATGGTTTTCAGCGGGGATGTGTGCCAAATGACCCGGCGGGACAGCTGATCGGCGATGATGCCTTCAAAGGCGATGCCGCCGACGATGCCGTATTTCACTTTAGACATTGTTCCGCTCGACGTACTGCCTTGCACAAATCCACCCTCTTCACGGGCGAAGACGGATCCTTTGACACCGTCGCGTAGATCATCGTTAAAGGCGGCGACGGTACCAATCGTTGCTAAGTTTCCTTTTCCGGCCTGTTCGGATTCGGGAAGTGTGGAAGTTCCGCCCATCCAGGGTTCACCGTATACAAGGATGGTTGGATCAATTGCGTGCAGTTCGGTTTCGACTAATGCCATGGTTTCGACATCATGGAGCGCCATCAAATCAAAACGAAAACCGGAAATGTTATATTCCTCCGCCCAGAAACAAACCGAATCGACGATGAACTTTTGCATCATCGAGCGGTCGCTCGCGGTTTCGTTTCCGGTGCCGGATCCGTTGCTATAGGCACCGGATGCGGTTTTGCGGTAGTAGTATCCGGGAACGACGAAACTGAAGTTGGAATCCGCGGTCAGACCGGTGTGGTTATACACCACGTCCATATTGATCCGCAGATTGGCTTCCGTGTAGGCGGCGACGACCGTCTTAAATTCTGAAATCCGGCTTAAGCCATCTTCCGGGTCGGCAGAATACGAACCTTCTAGACAGTTGAAGTTCAGGGGCATGTATCCCCAGTTGAAGGAATTATATCCGGTGGTATCGATTTTTGATTCGTCCAAGACGCCGAAATCAAAAATCGGAAGCAGTTGCACATGGGTAACGCCAAGATCGACGATATGGTCAAAACCGGTGGAGACGCCATTGTAGGTCGTTCCGGATTCACTCAGTCCCAAGTACCGGCTGCGATTGACTTCCGTACCGGTCCAGCTGGAATGACTGGTCAGGTCGCGCACGTGTAATTCATAGAGGATGGCATCGGTTGCATAATCCATGTTATCTGCGCGATCATCATAGGAAAATCCGAGCGGGTTGGTCTGTGAAAAATCGACGACTAATCCGCGAAGACCGTTGATGCCGCAGCTTTTGGCGTAGGGGTCGATGGTTTCGTTGGTAGCACTGCCGTTTTTAACGGAATAGGTGTAGTAGGTGCCATGGAGATTGGAAGCAACCGTTGTGAAGTACGTGCCGTTGATTCCCTTCGTCATCGGAATGGTTTGTGTCGGCACATCGGTTCCACCCAAACTTTCAGGGGTACCGGTGCTGTAAAGATTCAGGGTTACTTCCGAAGCAACCGGAGCCCAAACGCAAAAACTAGTGAGATTGGTGGAAACAACGGCGCCGAGATCATCTCCAGCATAGGTAAATGCGGTCTCAAACTCCTCGGAGTCATAGATGCCATCGAAGGTCACAATGTAGGTATTGACGGAAGCGTCATCGAACGTACCTTGGATGGTATAAACAATCGAAAAATCCACATTTGCGGACAAGGTGATGACTCCGGTTGATCCGGTGGTCACAACACTTACGGGTACGAGTTGCACGTTACCCGCTTTCACAACGATATCCGCTGGCGCCATGTCTTCTGTGGCGGTAAAAGTAATGGTATTTAGGGCCGTGAAATAGGCGGTTTTGAATTTCGGATTGCGATCCGGTCCTTCCGCATCGGTACGGGATGTCCCGACGCGAGCGTCACCTTCCACAAAATACGCATGAGCGATCCCATCAGCCGTTGCCTCGGGAACGATAATTAGACGATCCGTGGCAACGTCTTTCTCCACCCATGCGCCTTTTCGGATCAAGATGCCGGCTTTGGTCGTATCGGCAAGGTCGCCGGTTAGAGCGATTTTTGCGACCACTCCGCCGTAATTGTATAACACCTCGGTGTCATCGGCGACAAATTCATAACTGGCTCCCTCTTTAGAGGTCGGTTCGGATTGCCAGACCCAAGCGTTCCAGTCGGTGTAATCACCGGCATATCGGTAATAGTGGACATAAAGGTAGCTAGTCTCTACGTCAGCAAAAACGGTCGCACAAAACGTCATGCCAAAGCACAGGACGAGCAGCGATAATAAGAATTTTTTCATATTTTCCTCCCAATGATGATAATTTTATTATAACACCGGATATTTTACTGAAGAAGACCCTAAGGAACGATTCTGCAATCGGATACCGGTACCACATTCACTTATGAATGAGTGACCGGTTTCACATCAGTAAAGCGCTTGCAAATGGTTTAACTGAATGGTACAATGAAAATTGGTTAGCATATCAAAATGAACTTTTTTATGAAAAGGGGAGAGAAAATTATTATGATGAAAAAATTACTGATTTTCGCTTTAGCCGTTTTTGCCGTTATCACTTTAGTGGGCTGCAACGGAGAAAAACCATTATTGATTTGGGTTGGTACTGAATCTGTCGATTTTTATACCGACAAAATGACAGAATATGTGAATACTTACAATGCTGCACACGAAGAAGATTTTCCGTATGAAATCAGCATTCTTGGTGTAGACACCGGATCTGCCGCTGCCACCTTTTTGGATGACACCGATGCCGGAGCCGACATTTTCACCGTTGCACATGACAATCTCGGAAAACTGATTTCCGGATCCAGCGCCATCGCGCCGGTTACCAACACGGCCCTTTTAGCACAAATCGCCGCCGATAACTCGGAAAGTTTCCAAGAAGCGATCAAAGGAAGCGTCAGCGGAACCGAATATACCTTCGGAGTTCCCTACATTGCGCAATCGTTGGTTCTTTTCTATAACACCGCTTATATCAGCGAAACTCAGGTTCAAACCTGGGAAGGAATTTTAGCCGCCGCCAAAACCGCAAACAAACAAGCGGTCTCCCTGACGGGGAACGATGGATACAATAACTCCTTCCTGCTGCTCGCCCGCAACAAAACCACGCTCACTTCATCGCTTCGGCTTTATGAAGGCGGAGTCCTGGAGAATTGCGCGGGAACAGGAGACGACATCGTCTCCATCCTGAAATGGGGACAACGTTTCTTCACCGATGCCAACGGCGCCAAAATGCCCACCGATTCCGGTTGGGAAGTCGAATTGAAAAATGGAATTTCGCTCTCGGTTATTACCGGAGCATGGAAGTATAAAGCCGCTCAGGCCGCTTTAGGAAGCAATCTCGGTGTCGCCATTCTGCCGTCCTTTACAATTACCGCTGAAGATGCGTATGGAACAGTGACTGCCGGAACGGAATTCTGGTCCGGATCCTTCACCGATACCAAGATGTTCGTTATGAAAAAAGGCAGTGAAAAAGCTGCTTATCTCGAAGATATTCTGTTATTCCTCTCCAGCAAAGAGGTACAGGAAGCATCCTTTGTCCTCGCCGACAATCTGCCGGCTTACAAAAATGCTTTGACGGAATTTGAAGCGATGCAGGAAGATACGCTTGATGCCCAAGTGGCTGTTGCGCAACTCGAAATGTTTGCGCATGGCATGCCGCAACCCTTTGGCAAGAGCAGCAAATTCAATTTCTATTATTATTCCAAGAGCGCTCCGGATCTCATCAATGACATCCTGACGAACAAAGACAGTCTATACACATCGCTTTCGGCGATTAAAGACCAAATGGTGATCGTGGAACGCATTTGGAAAACCGGTTCAAAAGACGTAGAATAGAACAAACAAACCATCATTGACTCAGAGAAAACAGTTGTGAAACGACTGTTTTCTTGACCATTATAGGAGGATTTTTTATGGGTAAACCGGAAAATCAAAAAAAATCGCCCTCCGTTGGCCTATTCTTCGAAAAGACCGGCAAATCAATCGTTGATTTTTTCGTTCGTCTCGGTAAAAAAATAGCCAAAGGAACGCGCACGTTTGTTCATCGCTTTAAAGATGGAAGCATCGGAACCAAACTGTCACATTTCCTGATGGGTTCCGGAAATGTGATGCATAAACAGATTTTCAAAGGCTTGATGTTCTTTTTCATCCAAGCCGCATTTCTGCTTTTTCTGATTACTTGCCCGGAAGTGAATAACACGCCGTTTGGATATCGGGCTCTTGCTAACCTGATCACCCTTGGAACGGAAGAAGGAGATATTTTTTCTCCCACCGATAACTCCATGCTCATGATGTTGTTCGGTGTTGTCACCATTGGCATCATCATTCTGTTTGTCATTGTCTATTTTTCCAACATCAAGAGTGCCTACAAAGCCGATCTCGATGTTCGCAGCGGAAAAAAACCGACTTCGCTCAAACAGGATATTGCTTCTTTGCTGGATGAGAAATTCCACGTTTTGATGCTGACACCGGCCATGCTCGGCGTATTGGCATTCACCGTGTTGCCGACTGTCTTCATGATTTTGATTGCCTTTACCAATTACGACTCCGACCACCCCGCCGGACAGCGACTGTTCGACTGGGTCGGATTCGATAACTTTGCCGGCATCTTCGGCGGTACAGGAGAAATTGCCACCCGCTTCTGGCCAGTGCTCTCCTGGACTCTCATCTGGGCATTTTTTGCAACCTTCACCTGCTATATCGGCGGAATTCTGCTTGCCCTTCTGATTAACAAGAAGTCAATTAAGTTCAAGAAGGTATGGCGGACGGTTTTCATTCTCACGATTGCGCTTCCGCAGTTCGTTTCGCTTTTGGCGGTTCGCAATATTCTGTCGGAGCTCGGACCGTTCAACTCCCTGTTGATGAATTTGGGATTGATCGACGAACCCTTCCAGTTCCTGGCCCAGGCAGATACCATGTGGACGGCGAGAATCACCATCATCGTTATTAACGTTTGGATCGGCGTTCCCTATACGATGCTGATGACAAGCGGAATTCTGATGAATATTCCTACTGATCTCTATGAAGCCGCCACGATTGACGGCGCCACGAAACGGCAGATTTTCTTCAATATTACGGTTCCTTACATTGTGTTTGTGACGACACCGTATCTGATTACCTCTTTCGTCGGGAACATCACCAGTTTCAACGTAATCTATCTGTTGACCGGCGGCGCTCCGGTATTCTCCGGGTATAAAGCCGGCGGAACTGATTTGCTCGTCACTTGGTTGTATAAGCTGACGATTGATGAGAGTGAATACAACATCGGATCCGTCATTTCGATTTTGACCTTCATTCTTACCGCCACGGCAACCCTCTTTTCCTACCGCAGAAGTAAAGCCTATAAAGAGGAGGACACTTTCCAATGAGAACTGAAATCGAACCGATGAAATATAAAAGCATGAAAGGGGCTCAACGTGCCTCTACCATCCTTTCATACATCCTTCTCATTACGCTTGTGGTGATTTGGCTATACCCGATTCTTTGGATTGTGCTCTCGGCATTTCGGACTGAGTACAATGATCAGAACCAATTGATCGGTATTGTCGTCTCCAACTACTGGCCGAAACAGTTCGGTCTGGCAAACTTCGTGAAACTCTTTAATGATACGCTGTTCCCGACCTGGTTCCTGAACACACTCTTCGTTTCATCGATCTCATTTGTTTTGTCCACGTTGCTCACCCTGTGCGTCGCCTATGTCATGAGCAAACTGAGATTTAAAGCGCGGAAGAAGATTCTGAATATCGCCATCATTTTAGGGTTATTCCCCGGATTCATGTCCATGATTGCGATTTACTACATTTTAAAAGCCCTCGGATTGACACAGACGCTGTTTGCCCTGATTCTTTGCTATTCCGCCGGTGCGGGACTCGGATTTTATGTCGCCAAAGGTTTCTTTGACATCATCCCGAACTCCCTAATCGAATCTGCTCGTCA
>Ga0209373_10004452_pt1 | contig 12076 bp, 8 predicted proteins | sample Higcelweek5metaG_FD_187173 | JGI IMG/M metagenome (GOLD analysis project Ga0209373, IMG submission 187173) | Freshwater pond sediment microbial communities from the University of Edinburgh, under environmental carbon perturbations - High... | ecosystem: Environmental > Aquatic > Freshwater >... | reverse complement strand
CCGGTACAATCCCGTTACGATCGGTGCCTTTACCCAGGTTAGCAATGTCGTTTTCCAGCGGATAAATATATTTCTGAAGTCCCTCTTCCTTTATGAATTTGATGGCGGCATCGTTCAATGCATATACGTTTTCGTTGGTTGAAACCCTTGCTCCATCTGGCAAAATCAACTTTTGAGACAGGTGGCTTAGAAAAAAGGAGGCGATCCCCGATTTGAAAAGTTTTGCTGTTAATTCTTTAAAGAAATTAATTTTCCCTTCCGGAATAAACTTTGGAAGTTCGGCATGTATTTTCTCTTTGTTCTTTTGAATGATAGCTGATTGATAAGGGAATTTTTCCCATTCTGAAATCGAAAGTTGAATGATAACTCCGGCAAAGTTTTCAAATCTGATTTTGTCAAGCCAATCGATGTGGTCAATGCGGAGATAGATTTCCTGCTTTGAAGGATTGCCTTTAAAACGGAGGGTATTCAGTATATTCTTCACCTTTTCGGGTGGATAGTGTTCTTTAATTTGGATACCGTCAGTATTGATTTTCTGTGGAAGTTTCAACTTATTTCCAGCCAGATAAACCTCGTAAGTTTGTTTAATCTCTTTCGGATCGCCTTCAATGGAATAGGTCTCATTTTCCTTGATAAGTGTATCTACTTTCAAATCAACTTGCTTGTCATTCTGCGGATTTCGGAACCGCAACCGGCTACCAATTTCGATTTCAAGGTTGCTGGTAAAGCTGATTCTCCCATCCTCAGATTTGACGACTTTTCCAATGAGAATGCCCGATGTAGCAGCTTGTGTTATGGCATCGGCAACCTCTTTCCCTAAGAAGTAGCTGGTTTTTTCACGCCCTAAGTCCTGTTCCAGCATCGCTTTGGCCTCCTCATTCTTTTCAGGAAAATCAAGCGCTAATCTGTACGCTTTTGCCACACGTTTAACATAGTCACCCGATTTCAAGCGACCTTCAACTTTCATTGAATCAATATTTAACTCACGCAATTCAGTCAAATGGTCAATTAACTGGTTGTCTTTTAGGCTGAAAAAGTAGCTTTCCTCTTTCCTCTTTTCTTTTTCCTCTTTTCTATTATTTTGTGAATAAATCCGCCGGCAAGGTTGGGTGCAAAGTCCTCGATTGGCACTGGCACCACCCAGGTAACTACTGAAAAGGCAAATCCCCGAAAACGAATAACAAAGGGCGCCGTGTATAAACAATTCGATCTCAATTTTGCTTTTTGCCGTGATTTCTTTCAGTTCGGGGTAGGTGAGTTCGCGAGCTAAAACCACCCGTTTAATCCCTTTCTGATTAGCATATTCAACCCCCATTGAATTATGTATCGCCATTTGTGTACTGGCATGAACAATCAGTTCGGGGAAGAATTTCTTGATCAGGTAAAGAACACCCAAATCCTGAACAATCACTCCATTGGGCTGTATTTGACGGATTTGGTTGATTGTATAGATCAGGTTTTCGAGTTCAAAATTACGGATTACGGTATTCAGGGTAATGTAGCTTTTTATTTTCTTCTTTCGGGCTTCTTTAACCATTGCTGCTACCTGCCAGGGTGTAAAGTTCATGGCACGGTTACGGGCATTGAAGCTTTTCAATCCAAGGTATATGGCATCGGCTCCACCATCAACGGCAGCGTAAAACGATTCGATGTTCCCAACCGGGAGAAGTAATTCTGGTTTTTGTTCAGATTGATGTTTCATTCTGTAACAAAGGTATGAGAAACCTTCAGATCAGAAAAGGAGAAGCCTAAATTAGAAACGATTAATCAGATAATTATTCATGGCTTGCTCATAAGGTTTCTTATTTTTAGTTATATACTGGTTTGTGTGGTTTAAAAATTGAAATAAATCAATTGAAATACTAATAGAAAATAAAAATTACTAAAAAGTAAAGTCGGGTTCATTACCGGCTTTTTTTTGTCTATTTGTGTAATTGAGGAAAATGTGAGATTCGTACAAAATTTGAATCGAAACTGATTTTCGGTTGAATTGGTCGGTTTTATTAACTTAAAATTAACTGAAAATCAAAAATGGACATTAAAATATTAGGCTTTTGCTTTTAGGGGGTATTGTCCTGATAAAAACAATAATATTCAATCAGTATCATTCATGACGGGTACACTAATTGATATAAATGTATTAATATTCATTGCTAGCCCGTCAAATATGTCCCTTAAGTTAAATATTTAAGCTATTTTCTTTTTCGCAATTTCTGCTAATTCTAATCATTAAGTAAAACACTGAGATAAAGAACTGTCATTTTGTATCAATATTACCTTACTTTCAAGCCAAACTAATCAAATTCTTACCGGTTATGAAAAATAAAGTAGTTATTATCAAACTCATCTCAATCATTCTTTTTGTTTTTGGTTATTCCGCGCAGCTTTTTGCACAACAGATTGAAGAGGTCAATATTTCGTCTATTTTGCAAGTTCAGCAATACGACAGAGCCATTCATATTATGGCCATGTTGTTAATTGGATTTGGTTTTTTGATGGTTTTTGTCAAGAAATATGGGCGTTCTGCGTTAACTGCAACTTTTTTGTTAGTAAGTGTTTCACTGCCAGTTTATCTTTCAATCAAGACACTTGGTGTTTTTGAATCAAAAGGTGAGATTGAACAATTCATCCTTGCTGAATTTAGTGCAGCCAGTTTGCTGATTGCTGCCGGTGCTATTTTGGGAAGAATCAAAATCTACCAATATCTCATCCTCGGTCTTTTATTCATTCCCTTTTATATATTAAACGAACTAATTGTTATTGAGGACTATTTCCATTTTGTTGGGAAAGTTGCAGATACGGGAGGTTCAATCGTGATCCATGCATTTGGAGCTCTTTTTGGAATTGCTGCAGCTATTTCATTAACTACGAAAAATGATATGGAAATACCCATTCAATCTGATGCAACTACTGATAAATATTCAGTTTTAGGCAGTATGGTTCTTTGGGTATTCTGGCCAAGCTTCTGTGCAGCACTAGTTCCGGTAAGTTCAATTCCCTATACTGTAGTTAATGTATTTATTGCATTATGTGGATCGACACTGGCTACTTATGTTGCCTCTGTTTCGATACGGGGAAAAGTGAGTATTGCTGATGTTGCTAATGCCGCTTTGGCTGGGGGTGTCGCAATAGGCGCAACCTGTGATTATGCTTCTCATGGCCAGGCAATGATTATTGGCGCTATTGCCGGAACCATCTCAACGGTCGGATTTGCCATTCTTCAAGATAAACAACAGAGATTTCATAAAATAATTGATACATGCGGAGTTTCAAATCTCCATGGAATTCCCGGAATTTTTGGTGGCCTGGCTGCTATTGTTGTTGTAAAAGGACTTGATATCCCGGCACAACTGAAAGGAATTGCAATCACGGTGGTTTTAGCAATAGTTGCTGGTTTGATTACAGGCAAGGTGGTTTCATTATTCGGGAAGCCAAAAGAAATCTATAATGATTTTGCAGAATTTCACGATGCGGAATAGTTGATTGTTAAATGATCTTTCGGAAAATTGATGGATGTTGGAATATTGGGAAAATGGGGATGCCATCATTTCAGTATTCCAATATTCTTTTTCAAATAAATCTATTCCTTCGATTCAAAAACCTTCAGTTTCTTGTTGTAGAAATCTTGTAAAATAAAGAAAGCCTTCTTCTTCTCACCGCTTTCAGAGAAAACACCTTTACGGTTCCAACCATCCTGAATTCCCGGAAGCAAACGCCTTGGAGATCGGAAGTCAGTTAATATCCACGGGGTAATACCTCGTAATTGGGTTATTTTGTCAAGCATTTCAAGATTCCGAATGAAAAGTTCCTCCTGAAATTCTTCGCTCCATCTGGTGTCTTTATCGGCATGGTAACCATACTTTGCATCGCCACCAAATTCACTTATTATAACAGGTTTGTCGAACTTTATGATCCATTTTGAACGGGTACATTTTTCGGGAAGTCCGTCATACCATCCAAGATATTGATTAAACGATAGTACGTCGACATATTGAGCAAACGGATCCTCAATAGCGAAAACTGGAGGGTTTTCACTCACCGTATGTTTTTCGAGTGCAGCGCTGATAAGACGTGTGTTATCCAGTTCACGGGCTTTCGAAATAAGTTTAGTTAAGAAACTTGTGCGGGCATCGCTCACCGGCGTTTCGTTGGCTACTGACCAGATTATCACATTGGCTCGGTTTATATCTCTTTTAACCATATCTGATAGTTGTGCTTCGGCATTTTTATAAGTTGCTTCGTTAGCCCAGTCGATGGTCCAATAAACAGGTATTTCTTCCCAAACCATAATACCCATCTTTTCAGCTTCTCGTATGATATTTTCATTATGTGGATAATGTGCCAGCCTGATAAAGTTGCAATTCAACTCTTTTGCCCGTAAAAGAATCAATTGTGCATCGTCGATCGACCAGGCACGGTCGCCACGGATGCTGTTCTCTTCATGACTGCATATTCCCCTCAAGAATATTGATTTCCCATTCAGCAAAAGGTCTGCCCCTTTGGTTTCAATGGTTCTTAATCCTATCTGATCAGTTACCTGAGATTCGCTTGACGAGATATTCACCTGATAAAGTTTTGGGGTTTCGGGAGTCCAAAGTACAGCGTTATCAATTGAAAATTGAATCAGTGCATGTCCCGTCTTATCTGCAATAAACTCTTTTTTAAGTTTCAACTCAGGAATCTCGACGGTTATCTTTTCTGCTGCATTTGTACCGTCGAGATTTACATAACCTTCAATCTGGGAAATTGATCCTTTTTTCAACTGAATACAATAATCTTTAATAAATGAGGATGGAACGTCAATTAAAGCTACATCACGGGTTATACCTCCATAATTGAACCAATCTGTGTTGAGTGTAGGAACACCTTCCTTCTTTCTTTTATTGTCGACCTTTACAACCAGTGAGTTATCCTTCTCTTTTATAAATGAGGTTATTTCAAAATTGAAAGGAGTGAAACCACCTAGATGCATCCCCAACTTTTTACCATTCAGATAAACATGTGTTTCATAATTTACCGCTCCGAAATAGATGAAAACCCTGTTGCCGTTATGAGTGGTTATACAATCAAATTTTTTTCGATACCAGATATTACCTTCGTAGTAGAATAATTTATCATCTTGAAAATTCCATGAACCAGGAACATTTAATTCCCCCGAAAGATCAAAATCATATTCAACCCTTTCAGATTTATTTATGGGATGATAATCGTTGAAAATTGCTTCCGAAACTTGTGACGCATTTTCTTGTTGATCGATTGGCTGATACCGATAATTGTAATATCCGTTTTCGTAAGGATCGACAATATATTTCCATCGTCCGTTAAGTGATATGGTATCTCTGTTTGGAATATTGATTATCAGGGAATTTTGAGCCTCTGAATAAACTGCAATATTTATTAACAGGATTAATGTAACTAGGATTTGAAATGATTTCATTTGATTATTTTTATGAAATAACCAAAGATATTAAAAACCTAATTCTAAAACTAAAAGTAACTGCTTCCATCCCAGCAGTGAGTACATAGTTTCTCTTTGGGTAATCCGATTGCTTCAACCAAATCACTGAGTTTTTGATACTTCAAAGTAGTAAGGTCCAAATCTTTTCTGATTTGTTCTACCATCTTCGCGTATTCTTTAGTATTATGATTTGCATATTTTGAAAAATCGGAATCTTCTTTGCCTTCAAGTTTGAAAATAGCTTTTCTGGCAGCTAATTCAAGCGTCGTTCTCGACCTGCTGAAGTTCAAATATTCGCAAGGATATATAAGTGGCGGACAAGCAATTCGCATGTGTACCTCCTTCATTCCAGCTGCATGTAAATCTTTCACATTATCTTTTAACTGGGTTCCCCGAACAATTGAATCATCAAGAAAAACGCCTGTTTTCCCTTGTGTGAGTGCACTATTTGGTATTAATTTCATTTTAGCAACTAAATCGCGCATAACCTGATTTTGTGGCATAAAACTTCTTGGCCAGGTTGGGGTGTATTTTGCATAAGGCCGCATGTGGGGAATATTAGCTGCATTACTGTAACCTATTGCATGTCCAACTCCTGAGTCAGGAATACCGGCGACAAAATCGACTTTTAAATTATCTTCAGCAGCAAGTTTAGCGCCACATCGATATCTCGATTCGTCAACATTAATTCCTTCATAAAACGAAGGTGGATAACCGTAGTAAACCCATAGAAAAGAACATACCTGCATCTTTTCGTTGGCTTGACGTAAAATCTTGAATCCTTCTGGTTTAATTTCAACAATCTCACCCGGGCCAATATATCTTTCAATCTCATAGTCGAGATTAGAGAAAGAACAAGTCTCGGAAGCAGCACATAGGGCTCCATTTTTCTTGCCAATGATTATTGGTGTTCGTCCCAATTTGTCTCGAGCCGCAATAATCCTGTTTTCATGAAGGATTAGTAGCGAACAAGAACCTTTTATCGAATTATAAACATTTTCAATACCTTCTACAAAATTTGCTTTTTCACAAATCAACATGGCAATAACTTCTGTAGGGTTGAAACCTCCCTGACTTGTTTCAGAAAAGATCTGATTTTGAGAGAGAAATCGTTCTGCAAGTTCATCTACATTATTGATTTTTGCCACTGAACAAAGAGCAAACCTCCCAAGATGGGAATATATAACCAACGGTTGAGCCTCGGTATCACTAATTACACCAATGCCACTTTCTCCTGCAAAACCATTGATATCATTTTCAAATTTGTTTCTGAAATTTCCATCTTCCAGACTGTGAATAGCCCTTTGATAACCTCTTTTAGTTGAAAAGATTGAGATGCCAGCACGTTTTGTGCCTAAGTGTGAATGGTAGTCCGTGCCATAAAATACATCGGTAACACAATCTGTGTTTGTTGTTGATCCAAAAAAACCGCTCATAAAATTGAATATGTGTGTAAGGCAAAAGTAGATATTTCATCATCATTAAAAAATCTCAATACTCGTTCTTGGTCTCATTTTTTGGTGCAACTATTAAAATCAGTAAAACACGTATTCATTTAATTCAGTTTTTAAAATTACGAAGAGAATTTTTGAATTGATACAAACAAATCAAAAGCAATCTGTTAGATTTTTTAAAGAAAAGTTTTAGATAATTAGACTAATTTGGAAGAGGGGCTATGCGCTACTCTTTTTTGTACCTATTGCTTTGAAAAATGTATAACAAAAAGTGCCTCCCCCATTGGCTGTACGATACAGATCGGCAACTCCCTTTTGCATCCTGTCACTGCCTATTAGTTTTGCTTCAACTGCATTTTTTGCAATCCCTCCGATCATTGCACTGAAAGTATTGCGGGTAAAACCTTCGACTAGCTCGGGTTTTGAATCATCTACATAAACCATTCGGGGAGAAACGTTAATATTTTGAAATCCGGCATCATTTAAAAGTGGGTATAATTTGCGACCTATATTAGCATCACCACCATTACTTTTTTGAAGCATGACCTGACAGTGAACAGCCTCAAGTGCCTCTTCACTTTCAGGGTGAAAATATGTTGATCCGTGATCTCCTTCAATGACCATAATTGTGCCATTAGGTTTCAAAACCCTTTTCAGCTCTTGCAAAGCAACGATCGGTCTTGACAAGTGTTCAAGAACAAAGCATAAAAACAGATGGTCGAAATAATTATCTTCAAAGGGTAGGTTGAAAATATCTGCTTGAAAGAATTCAACATTTTTGATTTCAAGATTTTTAATCAATTCTTCTGCCTGAATAATAGATTCATGTGAAATGTCGATAGAAAAGAACTTGCAATCAGTGTTTTGAGGTGCAATGATCTTCGTTTGGGCTCCGACACCGCAACCTGCTTCAAGAATTAATGATCCACCGTTCCAAGTGGAATCGTGATGGAGCAAATTGTTGAGGGCGTTGGCCTGATCTTTTAGCCGTTTGGCTTCACGTTCTGTATATCCGTGTACATATTGTGTCATATATTTTGTTCTTCAAATTTCACTATTGTTTCAATGAAATAATTGTATCTTTTGCTTGAATTGTAGCTGATTTTTTGATAGTGTTTTTATCGTAATAAGATTACCATCCAAAAATTAATTCAGGATCGTGATGAGCATTTCTTCCACTTCCCGTAGCCATGCTTTTCGTTCTTCCGAGGTACTTGTGACTACAATGCGGAACATTTTCCTGTGAAACTGTTTAATCCCGCAAAGATCGAAAATACAATTCTTCCAGATGGTTTCAAGTGGGTCGAGAAATATATTGTTTTCCCTTTCTTCACTAGTATTTGAGGTGTTAAAGACAAAGGCGACTTTTGCTTTAAGCAAGCCTATTGGTGTTCCTTCGCCATTGTCTCCTTCCCGAAATTCATAGGCTATTCCGGGGCGAATTACTCTGTCTGTCCAACCTTTTAAAATGGCAGGGGGTTGTCCCCACCAGTTTGGATGAATTACAATAATAACGTCACTTCTTACCAATTCGTCACAATATTTTATAACATTTTGATCAATATTTCCATCCTTGGAGATTTCATGTGCGGGTAAAAGAGGGTCAAATCTTTCTGAATATAAATCATGATAAAATACAGTATGTCCTTGTTCTTTTAATTTCTGAATACAAGTTAGGGCTATCGCATGGTTGAAGCTGTTCTTGTTGGGGTGGGCGAGGATGATAGAGATATTCATGTTTCAAAGATGGTTATATCGATATTTGCTTTTATTATGGTAAGATACAATTTAGAATGTAAATCGAATGTCTGTGATTTGACAATTAAGTTTTTTTTAGGAAATTTTACAATCTGAAATTAAATGTTAGTTGTAATGTTAAGTAAAATTGATAGGATGAAAATTTAAAAACTCCAAATCTTTATACAAAGGATTTGGAGTTTTTAAATTTTTCAAATTACATTATAATCAACTAAAATAGAGATAAAATGAAGGTTGTAAGGTGAAGGTCAAAAAAAGTATTTATCTTCTTAATCATTTCAGTTTTTTAAGTAATTCTTTTGCACTCTTATGATTATATCCTTTATTTTCAACAATTTTATTCAATATGTCATAAGCATCTTTCTTGTCATTTGTTTTGAGAAAACTTAAAGCAGTATACCATTCCGCCAGTTCAGTAAAGAGATTATCTTTCTGAACGATTACATTTTTAAATGAGACGATCGCTTTATCATAATTACCTTTTTCCATGTAGCATAGTCCCGTGTAAAAATTAGACATTGGATTAAGGCTTTTTTCATTCAAAACTAGTTCAAACTGTGATATTGCTTCATCATATTTTCGTTCATTATACAGTTCGATACCCTTAAAAGAAGGACTCGCTAATGGAGCAGATCTTAAAAAACCTGCTGCTTCGTATGGAAGATAAGCTTGCTGGAAAATGCTTTCTGCTGTTGAATTTTGTTGTGATAGCGTGAAAAGACCAGTAGAAATAACTGCTGCAGCAGATGCAGCAACACTTATGTAGCGTATTTTTTTGTTTTTGAAATTGTTTGGAATAAATCTTCTGATTTTTGTTAATTGTTTATTCTCTTCAATTATTTCTAATAAATTGTTTCTTAATTTAAGAACATCACTTTCAATAATTGCATCATTTATTTCTGAATGAAGAATCGTTTCTTTTTTGAACTTTATGTTCTCAAATAATTCAGATTCAAATTCTTCACGATCTTTTTCATTAAGATATTCCAGCAAGTAATCGTCAATTCGTCTAATCTCCTCATAACTAATTTGCTGTTCTTCGTGAATGATTGCAGCAAGAGAATTTCGAAGGGAAAGAACATCTTTTTCATTAATAGCTGTATCAATGTCTTTGTGTAATTTCAGTTGTTTATCAAATATAGTATTATCAGCAATCAACGAAAGGAACTCTTGAATTTGTGTCTGAGATAATTCATTAGAGCGATATTGGTCGATTTCAAAATCGGAGAAATTAATATATCCGGATGAAATAATCTCTCTCAAATTAGTGCGCAGCTCAATTATATCTTTCTCAAGGATAGCATCTTTGATCTCTTCTTCAAATATGAAATCAGTTATCTGATTTGAAAGAATTAATTCCTGTGCCGGATCTGTTTTCGAGCTAATTTGATGAACCCTTTCTGTTGTACATTTTAAATGGGTTTCTAAGTGAATTAGTTGTAGCGAATTTTCAGTTGTTGAAATCGCATCAGAAAATTCATTTTGATTAGGAATAGCACTTAGGTTTTGTGTAAAATCGAAGAGGTTTCTTGCTAAAGGTTCTTTATTTTGCGAATCAGAACAAATATTCCGAAGGTTTGTTCGCAAATCAATTACATCTTGTTCGAGAATTGAATTGACAATATCTTGATTTAATTTCACTTCAGAAGCAAGTTCTGCTGATTTTTTCATTTTGATATGAAAGTCATCAAGTTCTTTCCCGATAAGTTCTCCGAGTAAGAATTTTTCAATTATTTTATTTGTTTCAGGAATCATAGTCGATTATTTTTTTGAACTCATTGTCTTGTTTGATGCTTTTAACTAAATATTCTTTACATTGATGTTTGCGTTTTTTTGTATAACTTTCACTTGAATAGCCCATTATCTCAGTTATTTGTCTTATGGACACTTTTTCAAAAAAAAGTTGTAAAATCTTCTGACAATCTTTTCCTAATTTTTGAAAATGATCTTGGAATAATTTGTATCGTTCGTTTTTTCGAATTAAATCCGAAAGATCGTCATCAATGACTTGATTTGAATAGGGATTCATATCTTCAATTTTGACAATACTTTCTTTTTTATATTGCAATTGTTTCAACCAAAGCAATCTGGAAACTGAATAAAGGTATGTTTCAAACGAACTGTTGCTTATCGTCAAATTATCCTCTTTCAATTTTCGGTAAATTACAATTATTGCTTCCTGAAAAATATCATTTGCCTCTTCGGAGTCTCCTTTATTATTTATTACAAAGGAGTGTATTTTGTGAAAGTAAGCTTTGTAAATATACCGTAAAATTAAACTGTTGTTTTTCAGTATTCCCCTTAGTAATTCTTCGTTATTATAGCTAGCCATCTTCATTTATTAATTCCTTAACTTAAGCAAAGGTTACCATTATTTATAAAAAAATTCAATATAAATAGAATTTTTTTTATTAAAATGCTGATAATTCGAAGATATTGGAGAAGAAATGGAGGAATAAAAAAAAGGACAGATTTTGGAATCCATCCTTTTCTCAAACTAACTAATCTAACTAAACCTAAAACTTATGAAAAATAAACCTGATACAAATGTATGTTATTTAACATCGAACCGCAAAAAAAGAATGTTAATACTTGTTAATCTCAAAAATTTTTACATTAAATTAATTTTGAGAAATGAAATTATAGAGAATATATCCATTTTGTTGAACAGGAGCATCGGGGTTGGAATTGAATTTTGTACGAAGAGCTGCAGTTTTAGCATAAGATAATATCTGATCAGTGTGTGTTGATTCAATAACAGGATCGGCTTTTATAACGTTTCCAGACTGGTCTACGATAATGTTAACCCTTACCTTACCTCCTCCTTCTGCCAAATAAACAGGGACAGGTAATTTCAGATGATATCTTTTTTGCAGAAAATATTCAATGTTACTTTCACCGGTATATGTTTTATCTTTTATTTCTTTCGGATTCGCGTTAGGCGCTTCGGGCATCTTTAGTCCTTCAATCGTTGGAATTTCTTTTGTTAGTTGATTATTAACTTCTTTTATTAGTTTCTGTGCCTGTTCGATATCTTCGTCATATTGATCTTCAAACGATTTATTTGGCTTAGCTGATAGCTTATTAGATGCAATATTCGTTCTTAATTGATCAGAATGCCCAACATTTGCAGCTGACCCTGTTTTATCATTGGATTGAGAAGTTTGTTCTATTGGTTGAACCGAAAAATCAATTATTAAATCTGGTTTCTCATATCTGTCTCTAGTCTTGAAATGGGATAATAGAAGAAAAGAAAAAATAAGAATATGGAAAATCAAAGTCAGGATTATTCCGTTTATGTATTTTTTATATAATCTCGAGAGCATGGTCATAAAACAAATATATAAAAAGGTGAAGGCCGAAAAAAATTAAAAAGCTTTTAATTCTATATTGAACTAAAAGCTTT
>Ga0209373_10004451_pt1 | contig 12077 bp, 10 predicted proteins | sample Higcelweek5metaG_FD_187173 | JGI IMG/M metagenome (GOLD analysis project Ga0209373, IMG submission 187173) | Freshwater pond sediment microbial communities from the University of Edinburgh, under environmental carbon perturbations - High... | ecosystem: Environmental > Aquatic > Freshwater >... | reverse complement strand
GCTTTTGTTGTTATTTGTGGTATTTTCGGAGGATTGGTAGGTCCCATTATTTTACGCCGCATCGGTATCAAAAGTAAAATAGCCAAAGGACTGGCCATGGGCTCGGCTTCGCATGCCTTAGGCACTGCACGTGCCATGGAAATGGGCGCTATCGAAGGAGCAATCAGCGGTTTGGCCATTGGTTTAATGGGCATTATGACAGCTTTACTGATTCCTTTTGCCGAGATGATTTTTTAGTGGCTGGGCTTTAGTTATTGTCAGTTTCAATTCACTTTACGGTCATTTCACAAGTTCTTCCAACTCATTGTCCTTTTTATTCATGAAAATATCGTTGTGAAAATGTTCGAGTTTGCGCAGCATATAAGCCAGCATTGTTTTCTCTGAATCGTTCAGGTTCCCGGTAACGATTTGTGAAACAACACCCATTTGAGGCAGTATTTTGTATATCTCGGTGCGGCCAGTCATCGTCATTTTAATGCGTACGCTTCGTTTATCGGCCTCGTCGGCAAACTGCTCGATAAGCCCGAGCTTAATTAAACGATTGATAATCTCGGTTCCTGAAGTTTTTTCCATTACCTGCTTGGTGATCAGTTCCGATTTGCTTAGATGATCGTAAGTCATCAGTGTCATCAAAAACGAAAACTCATCAGCACTTTTTATTGGACTGTTTTTCAGCGCCTTTTTAATATATCCTTTGGCATACCGAAACATTAAAACAATAAGAATGGATATATCGGTGGCCGAACCTTTCTGCTCTTTGTATTTATAGCCTTCGTAATTCCCTCCCAATTCCCGCGTTTTTACATTCATCGGTTTATACTGACTGTTCAGATAACCCAAAAAGTCGCTCATGTTCAGATTCCCATCTTTATGTTGATTTTCGGTTTCGAACTGATCGAGATACTCAATCAGTTCGAACAAGATATTTTTCGTCTTCATCTTTTATAAAACATTGAATAACAGTGGTAATAAAAAAACTTATAACAAAATCAAATATTTAATCATTGTAAGTTGAACTTTTTTGTACCACATTTGTATTATTAAATACATTTCCGTACAATATTGTTCATTTTAAATTGAAAAAAATGGAGCTCTTTTATGACACATCATTTAAGATATCGGCTGTAGTAACTAAGAACTACAGCAATTCCTTTTATCTGTCAACACTTTTACTCGACAAAAGAGTAAAAACTGCCATACACGGTATCTATGGCTTTGTACGTTTTGCCGACGAAATTGTGGACACATTCCACAGTTACGACAAGGAATACCTGTTACACAAGTTCGAAACCGACATGCACGAGTCCATTGAAAATAAGATTTCATTAAATCCCGTTCTGAACTCGTTTCAATGGGCAGTAAATGAATACCAGGTACCTATGGTCTATATCGATGCATTTATGAACAGTATGAAAATGGATCTGACAAAAAAGGAGTATCTCTCGAAGGCCGAAACAGCCGCTTACATTTACGGTTCGGCCAACGTGGTAGGTTTAATGTGCCTTAAAGTTTTTTGCAAAGAAAACACAAAGCTTTTCGGCGAACTTGTTTCCTCTGCCGAAATGTTGGGATCAGCATTTCAGAAGGTTAACTTTTTACGCGATTTGCAGACAGATATCGAATTGCTCGAACGAAACTATTTTCCTCAATTTGATAAGAACAAATTCGATGAAGCAACTAAACTTCAACTGATTGCTGAAATAGAACAGGAGTTCGACATTGCTCTCGAAGGCATAAAACGACTTCCGGGCCGCTCAAAACTGGCTGTCTACACGGCCTACAATTACTATCGGAAACTGCTGATAAAAATCAAACATAGTGAAGCATCGTTCATTTTGAAAGAAAGAATCAGAATTTCGAATATCCGTAAATTATCGATTATGGCTCAGTCGGCCATTGAGTATAAGTTAAATATGATTTGAAAAGAGAAAAGAGAAAAGAAAACAAAGAACAACTAAGCATAATGACTGAAAACAACGTAATTCTGGTCGACAAACAAGACAATGCCATAGGAGCTATGGAAAAGATGGAAGCCCACGTAAAAGCGGTATTGCACAGGGCCATCTCAGTATTTATTGTCAATTCGCAAGGGCAATGGCTCCTACAGCAACGCACTTTTGATAAATATCATTCTAAAGGTTTATGGACCAACACCTGTTGCAGCCATCCTTTCCCAGGCGAGACTTCGCTGGAAGCAAGCAACCGCCGTTTGATGGAAGAAATGGGCATGAAAGCAGACTTACGGGAGATTTTTAGTTTTATGTACATTCAGAAACTCGAAAACGAACTCACCGAACATGAATTCGATCACGTATTTGTTGGCGTTTCGGATATATTGCCGCAACCTCACCCCGAAGAAGTGATGGATTACAAATATGTAAGTTTCGATGCATTGAAAGCAGATGTGGCGCTTCACCCTGAAAATTACACAGCCTGGTTCAAGCTTATTTTCGAAAGAGTAGGTGAAATAATTGGTTGATAAAGAAGTCACAACGTAATCATTATTCAAATTTAAAATGGACCTGATCCTGACAATAAAAAATCATCCAAAGCGGGTAAAATACTTCCTCGCACTATTCTATACAATAGGGGTTATTGCCATCTATATTCCTTTTACATCTTCATTATTCATTTCGCTCACACCATTAACCCTCTTGATGAGCCTTGGTTTCCTTGCGCTCTATACCGCTGAAAATAATACAAAAACATTGCTCTTTTTTCTGTTCGTTTTTATAGTCGGCTATTTCATTGAGGTAATTGGCGTTAATACCGGATTCATTTTCGGTCATTACAAATACGGAGAAACACTGGGCTATAAAGTGTTCGAAACACCTTTGATGATGGGCTTTAACTGGGTGTTGATGATTTACCTAACGGCTTCGCTCACCGAAGACATAAAAACCCCGGTGGCTGTCAAAGTACTTATGGCTTCGGCACTTATGATTGTTTACGACCTTATTCTCGAACAATTTGCGCCAGACCTGAGAATGTGGACCTGGCAAAATAACGATATCCCTTTACAGAATTATTTTGCATGGTTTGGTGTTTCCCTTATGTTTCATAGTTTGCTGAGAGCATTGAAAATAAAAACGTCCAACACTTTGTCGGTAGTTATTTACCTGTGCCAGATTTTGTTCTTTCTTGCATTGACATTTAAATTTAAATTCTGATTTATCCTCAAATAAACATGATAAAAGCCCGTCACCAGCTGTTCGTTTATAGCTTTTTCAAAATCTATACCCTGGCCAAAATGAAAACCAATTTCAATTCGGTAAAGGTGAATGGTACGGTTGACGTGGCCGATCATTCGGTATTACTGATTGCGAATCACATCGGTTGGTGGGATGGCTTCTGGGCACTCTACCTGAGCATGAAAGTTTTCCGAAAAAAATATCATTTTATGATGCTCGAAAAAGAGCTGCGTAAACGTTGGCTGTTCAGCTTGTCGGGAGGATTTTCGATAGCGCAGGGCACCAAAAGTGTAATTGAGAGCCTGAACTATAGCGCTGAACTATTAAAAGATAAAAACAATTTGGTTTTGATGTTTCCTCAGGGAAAACTTCATTCGATGCACGACGACAATTTCAGGTTTCAAAAAGGAGTGGAACGCATCCTTGCTAAAACGCAAAACACAAAAGTAGTTTTCATGGCTTCGATCATTGATTACTTCGAACATCCAAAGCCGGATGTACATTTTTACATAAAAGAATACAACATAGAAAATCAATCATTTACAGACATTGAAAGTGCTTACCGTAAATTTTACAAAAACAGTGTAGAACAGCAAAAACAAATTGTACTATGATGTATATCTCCTTTTTTGTGATCGCTTTTGCTGTGCTGCAACTCTGCATTGCATTTGCCAACATGATCATCAGACCAACACTGAAAAGTCAATCGTCACGCTTCGACGGTTTAGTTTCGGTAATGATTCCTGCGCGCAACGAGGAAAACAATATCATCAACCTGTTGACCGATTTACAACATCAAACCTATAAAAACATTGAAATACTTGTATTCAACGATCAATCGACCGACAGGACAACTGAACTTGTAAACGAGATGGCACAGTACGACAAGCGGATACGACTTATCAATTCTACAGGTTTGCCCGAAAACTGGCTGGGAAAAAACTTTGCCTGTCGTTCCGCAGCGCAACTTGCACAGGGAGATTTTTTTCTGTTCCTCGATGCCGATGTAAGACTAAACGAAGACGCTGTGAACCACAGCGTTGAATACATGCACAAAAGCAAAGTAAGTTTAATGTCGGTTTTTCCAAAACAAACAATGGTCAGCGAAGGTGAAAAACTGGTGGTGCCGTTGATGAATTACATTTTACTGACTTTACTACCTTTGTTTTTGGTACGTTTTTCAAAAGCACTGTCACTTTCGGCCGCCAACGGTCAATTTATGCTTTTCGAAGCCGAAGCTTACAGACAAACAGAGCCACATGAACTAATGAAGGACGAAAAAGTAGAAGATATACGTATTGCACGCCTGTTTAAAAAGCTGAACCTTTCAATTGCTTGTCTCACCGGTTCGAACGATATCAACTGCCGTATGTATCACGGTTATCAGGAATCATTGAATGGATTTTCGAAGAATGTTACAATGTTTTTCGGAAATTCATATGTATTAGCACTACTCTTTTGGTTCATCACCACATGGGGGTTTATTCCTGTATTAACAGCACTTCCAATACTCTGGTTTTGGTTACTTAACCTGATCGTTCTGCTTACACGGATTTTTGTGTCGGTAGCCAGCCGCCAGCAAATATTAAGCAACCTGATTTTAATAATTCCGCAGCAGTTGAGTTTAGGAATCATCATCTTCAAATCGCTGCAATACAAGATTCGGGGCAACTACGAGTGGAAAGGACGAAAAATATAATATCAAAATACATTCACTGATTATAAACAACGAACGCATGAAAACAGTATTAATTGCAGGTGCAGGTTTAGGTGGATTAACCACTGCTTTAAGATTGGCCAAAAAAGGCTATAAGGTGGAAATGCTTGAACGAAACCATCAGGCTGGTGGCCGGTTGAATCAAATCAAGAAAGATGGATTCACTTTCGACACCGGGCCAAGTTTTTTCAGTATGTCCTACGAGTTCAAACAATTTGCCGAGGAGTGTGGCATTGAAATACCTTTTAAGTTCGTGGAGCTTGATCCTCTTTATACAGTCAATTTCAGTGGCAGTCCGAAAACTTACTTCCTTTACAAAGACCTTGATCGACTTGCTGCTCAATTTGCAGAAGAGGAACCTGATTTCAAAGAAAAAATGACGCGTTATCTGAGAAAATCGGGCGCGCTTTTCAACGACACTGTGGACATCGTCATTAAATCCAACTTCGATTCGGTGTTGGGTTACCTAATGTCGCTGGCACGCGTTAATCCGGCGCATATCCCGCAGCTTTTCCAGACTTTCTGGCAACATGTGCACAGGCATTTTGACTCGAAAGAAGCTCAGCAAATTGTTTCGTTAATTGCATTTTTCCTGGGTCGCACTCCTTTCGACACATCGGCCATTTATGCATTGCTTTCGCACATCGAATTCGATCACGACGGCTATTACAATGTAGAAGGTGGCATGTATCGTATTGTGGAAGGTTTGGTAAGTGAGCTGAACAAAGCCGGAGTTATAATTCATTACAACACTGAAGTAAACGACTATACAAGCAAAGGCAACAAAATCACTTCGCTTATCGATAGCACAGGCAAACAATGGACAGCCGATGCAATATTGATAAATGCAGATGCCGCCACATTCAGAGGAAGGGTACTCAAACGCGAAAAATACTCGGAAGAGCGATTGCGTAAAATGAGCTGGACCATGGGTTACCTTACCTTTTACCTGGGTGTGAAAACAAAATTACCACAGGTAAATCATCACAATTATTACTTGGGAAATAATTTTGAAGAATATGCAAACAACGTAGAACAACAACCCGATTCGCTCGAAAAGCCCTATTATTATGTAAATGTGGTATCGAAACATAATCCGCAGTGTGCTCCTGAAGGTTGCGAAAGTCTGTTCTTTGTCTGTCCAGTACCCAATCTGCTTTATAAACCCGACTGGAGCGACCGTGATAAAATAGTGGACAGCATTATCGACGACTTTGGCAAACGAATACAACAGGACATTCGATCCGAAATTATTTCGCGTACAGTTTTCACACCCGTCGAATGGGAGAAAAGATTTAATCTTTACATGGGAAGCGGATTGGGACTTTCGCACAACCTGATGCAAATCGGCGCTTTCCGTCCTTCGAACAAAGACGAAAAGTTTAAAAATCTTTTCTATGTAGGCGCTTCCACAGTTCCGGGGGCAGGCTTGCCAATGGCAGTGATAAGTTCCAAGCTGGCTTTCGAAAGAATTATTAAATATCTCGGTGAATAATGTAAAAAAAAACGAGGTTGAATCACTTCAACCTCGTTCCAACCATTAAATCAACATCTAACCTAATCCACCTCAAAAGCTTAGCAGTAAAACCAACGTTTTCTTTCAAAATGTAAATCAGTTTTTTTTCTTCAATAAAAACACTAATACTAAACCTTTTTCTTTGTGCACATAAGCCAAATGACAAACACAGTTTTCCGGAATCAGATGACTTATGTTGCTTTATAAATTCTATTTTATAATTTTGTCCATATGAGACATACCATCTATGGTACATCTAACTGCATACACACCCGATTTGAACGATGACAAATCTACCGAAATTACATCGCTTTCATTTAGCAACAAACGTCCATTCATATCGAACAACTGCACGTTTCCGATATTTTTCAGATAAAGCATGTTATTCGAATAATACATTTTGCTTTCAGTAGGAATGACTACAGCTGTAGGTTTCGGAGTAAGGTAAGCACTCTCTAGTACAAGCGTACCTGCGCTTTCTCTTTGTAAATAAATTTGCTTTACATTGCTGCTTTTCGTCGGATCAAGATCTACTTTGATTGATGTTGCTCCGGCATTGGCATATACATCTGGGTCATTTTTGCTATCATCGCCATATTCAACAACCAGCTTTACGGTAGCAGTAGTAGCAGTAAAATTTACAGTTGCATCTTTGTAGGCCGAAAAATCAGTGCCACCAATCCACCAGCCTCTTCCACCCCAGGCGCCTTCATAAGTGATTGTTTTTGAAGCTGCATCGTACGTACTGCTCCAGCCTGAACCTAAACTGGCAAGCGATAAATTGTAATTTGGAGTAGGTGCATCACCTTCGAGGTATGCTTCAGTAAGCACTACAGTGCCAGCAGCTGCTTTTTGGAGATAAATTTGTTTTACAGATGCTTTACCTGTTGCGCTAAGAGCGGCGCGAATCGTTGTTTCGCCTGCCTCAACTCCTACTGTAGTGCTCTCAATAGCATTGTTGTATTCAATAACTACCTGAAGGCGTGAATCGGTAGCATTAAAGTTAATTACAACTACATCATAAACAGAATAATCAACATCACCAAGCCACCAACCTTTTCCACCCCAGGCGGCAGGATATGTGATTGTTTTAGTTGTGCCATCGTAAGTTGCATCTCCAAACCCCGATCCAAGATTAGAAAGTGAAAGATTTAACCTTGATGAATAAGCAGACATGCTGATAAACATTAGCGAAATAAAAAAAAGTAAAGATTTTCTCATGATTTAAACAATTAAATGGTTAATAATATTTTGTTTGTATTTCTGTTAAGAAATGTGGTCAAATATAGTTTAACTTTACATGAGCCGTATTACTCTTTTGTAACATAAAATTGCCGAATAGTTACAAAACAGAGCCGCTTATTTCACAAAAAATCTTCTTCTCGTTACATTTGTTCTTAAACCAATGATTATGTGGAGTATATAATAATATACAAAAAAACTACAAAGATGAAAATCCTTGTAGTTTTTTACATTATGCCTGTATCGACTGAAAAAATTATATCTGTACTACCAAATATTTAGATACGCTCCAGAATTTCGATGGGTTTGTAATTTCGATAGTTATTGTCTTATCTTCATTTTTTATCAGATTATAACTACTCTGAGGATGCGACGACATAATTTTAATACGCTCGCTGTTGGTTGGGATCGTCGAAACGCTTCTTAGATCAGCTTGTGTAAAAGCCGAATTTTCAAATTCATTTGTCAACGATTTTTTGGTCTGAAAGAGTCCGCTTGTCGAAATCACCTTTGCTGCTTTCAGTTCTTTTGAAGTAGCAACAACATACCAAACCGTATTAATATTCGTTTCCTGCATTTTCAGTGTGTTCTTTTGTTGTTCCAGCACACTTTGCTGTTCTGCAATACTCTTACTTTGGTCATTTACAGTCGTCGAAAGTTCATTGATTGTAATGTTTTTCTGATCAAGCTCAGTCTGTAAAGTTATAATTTGAGCATCTTTTTCATCCATTTGTGTTTGCAGGCGTTTAATTGTAGCAGTGAGCATATTATTCGCTTTTCCGTTTTTTGCTGCCAACTGACGTAGCTCAGCAATCTTTGCTTTATTTTTTTCGATACCTTCTTTTATCGCTGTCATTTGAGCTGCAATTACTGCCCTTTTGTTGCTTTTTGTTCCTTCAACACCTTTGAGATTCACCTTCATTTCTTTTTCCTGTTGGTTAATCTCTGCGAATCCGACTTCAATATCATTCAGAATATCAAGCGTTTGGTTATAGCTTGAATCTAAAGCCATATTCACCTGTGCCAGCGAGTCGCGTTCAGCTACAGCGGCTTTGTATTTTCCTGAGTTTTCAACACACGACGAAGTAATCAATACGAGTGCCGTAATCATTGCAAAAAATTTAATTGTTTTCATTTTTTTTGAATTTAGTGGTTTTTGATGCTGAATAGAAACAATAGTCATGCCATAATTATAAATTATTAATATTACTTTCGAAAAAACTGTTTCTTAAGAAAAAAAACAGCTGAACTATTCTCCCTTGTTTGAAATAAACAGCAATATAAAAAACAATGAGTAAGAGTTGTTTCGACAAAACCGGAGCAATAACTGCTCCGGTTCATTATTTTTATAATCAGCGTCTTTTCTAAAAAAAATGATTACAAAAAGTTTTAATTACAAGGTCACACCGGTTTTGAATATTGCTATCTCGCGATAGTTTTTCTTTTCGTTGTTGACCAACTCACCACTGGCTACGCTGATAATATAATCGATAAAACGTTCTTTCACCTGTTCGATAGATTCATTCTCAACAATAGTTCCGGCATTGAAATCTATCCATGAACCTTTGCGGTTATAAAGTGCTGTATTGGTCGAAATCTTCATGGTAGGCACAAAACTGCCGAATGGAGTACCACGTCCTGTCGTAAACAGCACTATATGACAACCACTTGCACCTAACGCGGTAGCAGCTACCAGGTCGTTTCCGGGTGCACTAAGCAGGTTCAAACCTTTGGTTTTGATACGTTCGCCATAAAGCAACACATCCTGCACCAACGCTTTTCCACATTTCTGTGTACAACCCAACGATTTTTCTTCTAATGTGGAAATACCACCCGCTTTGTTTCCCGGCGATGGATTTTCGTATACAGGCTGATTGTTGCGCATAAAGTAATCCTTAAAGTCGTTGATAAGGAAAACCGTTTTGTCGAACATATTGCGGTTCACGCAACGGTTCATCAAAATAGTTTCGGCACCAAACATTTCAGGCACTTCTGTCAGCACTGTGCTACCGCCCTGAGCAATCAGGAAATCGGAGAACACGCCCAACAACGGATTAGCTGTAATACCTGAGAAACCGTCGGAACCTCCACATTTCAATCCAATTTTAAGTTCCGAAAGCGACACATCTTCACGCACATCTTTTGAGACTACTTCGTAAATCTCACGCAACATGTTCATGCCTTCTTCATATTCATCATCCACCTTTTGAGTTTCCATGAACTTGATACGGCTTTCGTCAATATCGCCCAGTATTTCGCGGAAAGCTTTCACCTGATTGTTTTCGCAACCAAGTCCTACGACAAGCACACCGCCTGCATTGGGATGGAGCACCATATCGCGCAATACTTTGCGGGTATTTTCATGATCGTCGCCCAACTGCGAACAACCATAGTTGTGCGGATAAGCCACAATAGCATCCACGCCTTTCAGTTGCGTTTCGGCGCGCATCTTTTCGGCCAACGAATTGATGGTTCCGTTTACACAACCTACCGTAGGAATCAACCATATTTCGTTCCTCACTCCTACTTCACCATTAGCACGCTTGTAACCTTTAAAGGTCAGGTTGCGGTTTTCGATGTCCAGATTTACATCCTGAGGATTGTATTCGTAGTCGAGCAATCCTTCGAGGTTGGTTTTAATGGTTGTTTCGTTCACCCAATCGCCCTGTTGAATAGCAGTGCGCGCATGACCGATAGCATAACCGTATTTTACAATATTTTCCTTCTCAGCCACATTAGCCAGAGCAAACTTGTGCCCCATCGGAATTTCAGCATTGATTGTTATTTCAACACCTTCTACATTGACAGTTTCGCCGGCTTGTAAAAGTTCAAGAGCAACAGCCACATTATCAGCTGGATTTATTTTAAGATATTTCATCTGTATATTTACTATTTTTTCATTTAATATTTACCATTTCACACCAATGATAATTCAATTATTTTATTGGCACATTGACTCATTGGCATATTGGTATATTGGCATATTATTCAAAATGCGGCAAGTCAAAATCCATATTCACAGACAAGTTGTATCTTTTCGACACAATTGTTCTTACTGTTTCTTTCATTCCAAATTCATCAATCAATCTCAGGTAAAATGTCAACTTGCTTGTAAGTCCGGGAATAAGATTCAGGTTTTCGCCCCAGATAAATTCAGCCGCCAGCACACCTTTTGCCACAGTTGCAATATCATTCAAACCCCAAAGAATTTTCAACAAATCCATAATCGCTTTGTCATCGTTGGGTACAATTTCAACATCACCTCGTTTGCCACCTTTATAATAGGTAATAATGGCTGCCAATCCCAAAACCAAACCAACAGGAAGTTCACCTTTTCTTTCCAGGTATTTTTTCAGTCCGGGTAAATCGCGCGTTTTATATTTAGGGAAAGAGTTCAGCATAATGCTAGTAAGGAAGTGATGTACAAATGGATTGTTGAAACGCTCCAACACATCATCAGCAAATTTCTGCAATTCTTTTTTAGGTAAATCAAGTGTTGCTATCAACTCTTTATACATCACCATGTATACGAATTTTGAGATAACATCATCTCTCAGACATTCTTTTACAATGTTGAGTCCCGACAAATAACCAACTGGCGCCAACACTGTATGAGGACCGTTTAATAATGTCACTTTACGTTCGTGGTAGGGCTTTTCGTCAGGGACAAAGAGCACGTTCAGCCCGGCTTTATCAGCAGGAAACTCTAGGGCAACGCTTTTAGGAGCCTCGATGACAAACAAATGGAAAATTTCGGCCTGTACCACCAATTTATCTTCCAGTTGTATCTTTTCAAGGATCTCGTTGATGCTTTCGCGTGGATAACCCGGTACAATACGATCGACAAGGGTGGAGTAAACGCCACAAGCCGTGTCGAACCAGTTTTTGAATTCGGCACCCAATTGCCACAATTCAATGTATTGATGTATTGTTTTCTTTAATTCGGTTCCGTTATGGAAAATCAATTCGCAAGGAAAAATAAGCAAACCTTTGTCGGCAGCTCCGTTGAATGTTTTAAAACGGTGGTAAAGCAACTGAGTGAGTTTACCCGGATAGGAACTCGCTGGTGCATCATCCAGCTTACAACTATCGTCGAAAGCAATACCTGCTTCGGTGGTGTTGGAGAAAACGAAACGCATTCCGGGTTGTTCGGCCAGCTGAAGATACGCTTGAAAATCGTTGTAAGGGTTCAGCGAGCGACTGATGACATCAATCATTTCGATGCTGTTTACAGTGGTTCCCTTGTCAAGTCCCTGTAGGTTGACGTGATACAAACCATCCTGTTCGTTCAGCATATCAATCATACCATTCGGAAGTGGTTGAACTACCACCACACTCGAATTGAAATCGGCTTTCTTGTTCATATTAAACACAATCCAGTCGACAAATGCCCTTAAGAAATTTCCTTCAC
>Ga0209373_10004448_pt1 | contig 12085 bp, 5 predicted proteins | sample Higcelweek5metaG_FD_187173 | JGI IMG/M metagenome (GOLD analysis project Ga0209373, IMG submission 187173) | Freshwater pond sediment microbial communities from the University of Edinburgh, under environmental carbon perturbations - High... | ecosystem: Environmental > Aquatic > Freshwater >... | reverse complement strand
CTGCGTCCCGGCGAGCCGGCTTCTGTCGAGAACGCCGAGTCTCTGTTGAATGGCATGTTTTTCGATCCCAAGCGCTATGACCTTGCGCGTGTCGGCATCTATAAGCTCAACAAGAAGTTGTCTTTGGCTGCTCGAATCAAGGGGCATAAGACGGTTGAGAATGTTGTGACGGAGGACGGTGAGCTTCTTGCTCCTGCCAATACGATTATCACGGAGGAGCTCGCAACGGCGATCGCTACTTCCGGTATCAACGAGGTTCTCATCTATCCGATTATCCGTACCGGTGACACCGTCAAGATCTCCGATACCCCGCACAAGGTTATCGGCAATGCTAGAGTTGACGCAAATGCATATATCCGCGCCTCCTTCACCGAGGAGGAGCTCGAAGGCTTCAGCCTCTCCGCTACTCCGGTTAACGAGAAGGTTCGTTCGATGGTGCTCCGCACGATCATTGCGGACGTTCGTGTCAACGAGAGTTCCAATTATGCTGCAGCTCTTACCGACGCTTTGAAGGCGAAGGTTTATGATCTTATGCCGAAGCATCTGACGGTCGAAGATATTATCGCCACCGTCAGCTACCTGATGGGGCTTGAGTTCGGCGTCGGCCATGTCGACGATATCGATCACCTCGGCAACCGCCGTATCCGTTCGGTCGGCGAGCTTCTGCAGAACCAGATTCGCATCGGTTTCTCCCGTATGGAGAGGAATATCCGTGAGCGCATGGGTGCCGTACCGGACATCTCGGCCGTATCACCTCTGCAACTCGTCAACACACGTCCTGTCAGCGCAGCGGTCAAGGAGTTCTTCGGATCTTCACAGCTGTCGCAGTTCATGGATCAGCCGAACCCGCTTGCCGAGCTGACGCACAAGAGAAGGCTCTCGGCTCTTGGACCGGGAGGATTATCGCGTGATCGTGCGAACTTCGAAGTTCGTGACGTTCACACGTCACACTACGGAAGAATGTGTCCCATTGAGACGCCTGAAGGACCGAACATCGGACTGATCAACTCACTGGCAACATATGCGCGCGTCAATTCCTATGGTTTCATTGAGACGCCGTATCGTGTATATGACAAGAAGAAGGGTGTTGTTACCCGTGATGTCAGATACATGACCGCGGACGAAGAAGATTACTACAACATCGCGCAGGCGAATGAACCGATTGACGAGATCGGACGTTTCCTCGACAAGAAGGTTGTCTGTCGTTACCTGGATAAGTTTATCGAGGTCGACCCGCATGAAGTCGATCTGATGGACGTCTCGCCCCGCCAGCTTGTTTCTGTCGCGACGGCGTTGATTCCTTTCCTCGGCAACGATGACGCGAACCGTGCTCTCATGGGTTCGAACATGCAGCGTCAGGCCGTCCCGCTGATTTGTCCCGAGGCTCCGATCATCGGAACCGGTATGGAGTATCGCGCGGCGAAGGACTCAGGTGTCTGTAAGGTTGCCAAGAACGACGGACGCGTTTCGTTTGTTTCGGCGAAGAAGATCGAGATCACGACCACGAGCGGCAAGAAGGACATCTTCAATCTGACAAAGTATCAGCGCTCGAACCAGAGCACCTGCATCAACCAACGCCCGATTGTCCGTCTGAACGACGAAGTCAAGGCCGGCGACATTATCGCCGACGGTCCGTCCACACAGAACGGAGAGATCGCGCTCGGTAAGAACGTGCTCATCGGATTCATGACATGGGAAGGTTACAACTACGAGGACGCCGTCCTCATCAACGAGCGACTGGTTCGCGACGACGTCTACACCTCGATTCATATTGAGGAGTACGAGTGCGAAGCCCGCGATACGAAGCTGGGTGCCGAAGAGATTACGCGTGAGATTCCCAACGTCAGCGATGACGCACTCAAGGATCTCGACGAGTACGGCGTCATCCGCGTCGGAGCCGAGGTCAGAGCCGGAGACATTCTCGTCGGTAAGGTTACCCCGAAGGGCGAGACCGAGCTGACGGCTGAGGAGCGTCTGTACCGCGCGATTTTCGGTGAGAAGATCCGCGAGGTCCGTGACACATCCGTTCGTGTTCCTCACGGAGAGTCTGGTGTCATCGTCGATGTCAAGACCTTTACCAAGGAGAACGACGACGTCCTTAAGGGCAGCGTGAACAAACTGGTTCGTGTCTACATCGCCCAGAAGAGGAAGCTCTCGGTCGGTGATAAGATGGCCGGACGCCATGGTAACAAGGGTGTTGTTTCCCGCATACTTCCTGAAGAGGATATGCCGTTCCTTCCGGATGGCACACCGCTCGACATCGTGTTGAATCCTCTCGGCGTTCCCTCACGTATGAATATCGGTCAGCTTCTTGAGGTTCACCTCGGTCGTGCTGCACGTGAGCTCAACTGGAAGATCGCGACCCCTGTTTTCGACGGGGCGAACGAGGCAGACATCGTTAATGCATTCCGTGAATCCGGTATTGATCTGGATGGTAAGACAATTCTTTATGACGGACGGACGGGAGAATCTTTCGAGAACCGCATCACCGTTGGAATCATGTATTACCTGAAGCTTCACCATCTGGTTGACGACAAGATTCACGCCCGTTCGATCGGACCGTACTCTCTTGTTACACAGCAGCCGCTGGGTGGTAAGGCACAGTTCGGTGGACAGCGTTTCGGAGAGATGGAAGTTTGGGCCCTCGAGGCTTACGGCGCGGCGCACACGTTGCAGGAGATTCTGACGGTCAAGTCGGATGATATCTCCGGACGCACCAAGACGTACGAGTCGATTGTCAAGGGTCAGAGCGTACCGGAAGCCGGTATTCCCGAGTCGTTCAAGGTTCTTGTCCGCGAGCTTCAGTCACTGGCACTCGATGTACATATCTACGCCAGCGAGAACGAAGAACTCAAGATCAAGGACGCTGCGGAAGAGGATACCGATCTGCCGTTACCCGATCCAGAATTGATCTCAAGATACGCGTCACAGCCGGATGAGGGAGAGTTCGCGGGAGCGGGCTTCTCCGAAGGTGAGTTGTCGGAAGACGGTGAGATCATCGTTGACGACACATTCCTGTCGTCTGATCTGGATGACCTGGATTTCCCGAGTTCTGTCGAGACGACGGACACTGAGGACGATCAGTTCTAATCATCGCCGGACGGATTCATACGAGCCGCTTTGGAAGGAGACTTCATATATATGTTTGAAATGAATAATTTCGAATCCATCGGAATCAGACTTGCTTCTCCGGAGACCATCAAGGGGTGGTCCCACGGTGAGGTTAAGAAGCCCGAAACCATCAACTATCGTACCCTGAAGCCAGAACGCGACGGTCTTTTCTGCGAGAGAATCTTCGGACCACAGAAGGACTGGGAGTGCCATTGCGGTAAGTACAAGAAGATCCGTTACAAAGGGATCATCTGCGACCGTTGCGGCGTTGAGGTTACGCGATCCAAGGTTCGCCGCGAGCGCCTGGGGCACATTGAGCTTGCCGCTCCTGTGTCACATATCTGGTATTTCCGCGGTATCCCGAGCCGTATGGGCCTGATTCTCGATATTACTCCGAGAAATCTTGAGAGAGTTCTGTACTTCGGTGCGTATATTGTTCTGGATCCAGGTTCCACGAACCTGGCGAAGAACGCGATCATTGAAGAGAAGGAATACCGCGATACGGTCGAGCAGTACGGCAAGAGCGCTTTTGTTGCCCGCATGGGTGCCGAGGCGATCAAGGCTTTATTGGCGAGTATCAATGTGTCCGAGCTTGCCGCTGATCTCCACGAGGAGTTCCAGTCCGCGACCGGGCAGAAGAAGGCGCGTATCATCAAGCGCCTCGAGGTTGTCGAGGCCTTCAAGAAGTCCTGTAATAAGCCGGAGTGGATGATCCTCGATGTACTACCAGTCCTTCCTCCCGAACTGCGCCCCATGGTTCAGCTCGACGGCGGACGCTTCGCGACCTCGGATCTCAATGATCTGTACCGTCGTGTTATCAACCGCAACAATCGTCTGAGCAAGCTCTTACAGCTTGGCGCTCCCGAGATCATTGTCCGCAACGAGAAGCGTATGCTTCAAGAAGCTGTAGATGCCTTGATCGACAACGGCAGAAGAGGTCGCCCGGTTACCGGTGCCTCCAGCCGCGCGCTCAAGTCGCTCTCCGATATGCTCAAGGGTAAGCAGGGTCGTTTCCGCCAGAACCTTCTGGGTAAGCGCGTCGACTATTCCGGTCGTTCGGTTATCGTCGTTGGTCCTGAGCTCAAGATGCACCAGTGCGGTCTTCCGAAGGAGATGGCTCTCGAGTTGTTCAAGCCCTTCGTAATGAAGCGCCTTGTCAATGACGGACATGCCCAGCACATTAAGACGGCGAAGCGCCTTGTCGACCGTGCCTCCGATATCGTTTGGGATATTCTCGAAGACGTTATCAAGGATCATCCGGTCATGCTGAACCGTGCTCCTACGCTCCACCGTCTGGGTATCCAGGCTTTCGAGCCCGTCCTCGTCGAGGGCAGAGCGATCAAGCTTCATCCGCTCGTCTGTACGGCTTTCAACGCCGACTTCGACGGTGACCAGATGGCTGTTCACGTACCGTTGTCCGCGGAGGCTCAGGCCGAAGCGCGTTTCCTGATGCTCTCTTCCAACAACCTGCTCAAGCCTCAGGATGGTAAGCCGGTCACGGTCCCCACACAGGACATGATTCTCGGTTGCTACTACCTGACGATTGACAAGGAAGGCGAGAGAGGCGAGAACATGACCTTCTCTTCGTTGGACGAAGCCGTCATGGCCTATGGTGATCGCGAACTCGAGCTTCACGCGCCGATTGGTGTCCGTGTTGAGCGCGAGGTCAACGGCAAGATGTGTCGTGCGATCGTCAAGTCGACGCTGGGTCGATTCATTTTCAACGAGATCATTCCCCAGGATCTGGGATATGTTGATCGTTCTGTCCCGGGCAACGAATTGCTGCTCGAGTGCGATTTCCTCGTTGGCAAGAAGCAGCTCGAGGCGATTATCACCCGTGCGATTCTGCATCATGGCATCGGACCGACAGCGAAGCTTCTTGACGAGGTCAAGGCGCTCGGTTACAAGTACTCGACCCGCGGTGGTATCTCGATCGGTGTCGAAGACATGATCGTGCCCGAGGTCAAGGAAAGAATGATTCACGAGGCCGAGGATAAGGTCGAATACATCAATCACATGTACCAGCGTGGTATGTTGAACGAGGACGGGCGTTATCGCGCCGTCATCGGGATCTGGAACGAAACGACCGACGCGATTACCGAGGAGCTCAAGAAGAATCTCGGCAAATATAACCCGATCAAGATGATGTCCGACTCCGGTGCCCGTGGTCAGATCAACCAGATCAAGCAGCTGGCCGGTATGCGTGGTAACATGGCGGATACATCCGGTAAGACGATCGAGATTCCGATCAAGTCGAACCTCCGTGAAGGCATGAACGTGTTGGAGTTCTTCATCTCCTCGCACGGTGCTCGTAAGGCACTGTCCGATACCGCGTTGAAGACGGCCGACTCCGGTTATCTGACTCGCCGTCTCGTCGACGTCGCGCAGGATGTTATCGTGCTTGAGGAAGATTGCGGGACGGATGATTTCACCTATATCGTGGAGCTGGCGATTGTCGCCAACGACAAGAAGGATGTCATCAAGTCTCTCTCGGAGCGTCTCACCGGCCGTTATTCGGCCTTCGAGATTGTTCATCCTACAACCGGTGAGGTATTTATCGGTAAGAACGAGTTAATTACTTCCGACATCGCTCTTGCGATCGAGGCATCCGGCATGAAGAAGGTTGCGATTCGCTCCGTATTTGATTGCCATTCTCATCGCGGCGTCTGCTCGCATTGCTATGGCGTCAATCTGGCGACAGGCGAACCGACGATCGGCGGCGAGGCTGTCGGAATTATGGCAGCACAGTCGATCGGCGAGCCCGGTACACAGCTGACGATGCGTACGTTCCACACTGGTGGTATTGCTTCGGGCGATGACATCACACAGGGTCTCCCCCGTGTCGAGGAGCTTTTCGAGGCAAGAAAGCCGAAGGGACAGGCAATCATCTCTGAGGTCGACGGCGTTGTCCGTATCGAAGAGGGCAGCAAGCGCAAGCGCGAGCTTGTCGTCACCGCAGCCCAGAACGAAGATGGCAGCCTTGAAGAGAAGAGATACCCGATCTCGTATTCCGCAACCGCAAAGGTGAAGGACGGCGACATGGTCGAAGCTGGAGATCTTCTTACAGACGGTACGGTGAGCCCGCAGGAAATCATGAAGATCAAGGGTGTCCGCGGCGTGCAGAAGTACATCATCAGCGAAGTTATCAAGGTTTATAAGAGCGGTGGTGTTACGATCAACGATAAGCACATCGAGGTTATCACGCGTCAGATGATGCGCAAGGTTCGTATTGATGATCCGGGTGATACCGATCTCATGACCGGAAGTCTTGTCGATATTTTCGATTACGAAGCGGCAAACGAGAAGGCTGAGAAGGCTGGCGTATTGACGGCTAAGGGAAAGAGAACGCTGCTCGGAATTACCAAGGCATCTCTTGCGACAGACTCGTTCCTGTCTGCGGCTTCCTTCCAGGAAACAACACGTGTTTTGACAGACGCAGCCGTTAAGGGTAAAATAGACCCACTGTACGGACTCAAGGAGAACGTCATCATCGGTAAGCTCATTCCTGCGGGAACGGGTATGCCGAGATACCGCAATATCACAGCCGTACCGGCGATTGCGGAGAATGCCGCCCTTCTTGGACTCGCGACGTCTGCCGAACATCCCGGAGCGGGAGAAGAGAACAATGGTGGCGCCGCAGTATAATCTGTGAGCAACCGGAGGCTCAATGCCCATTCGCATACGTTGTAAAAAGAACAAATACATGGCAGTGTTAACGATTGCGGTCAGCGCGATCGTTGCACTGCCTGTTTTATTACTCCCTGTTGGCCTGCGCGACGGAACACCGGCAGATATTCTCGTCGGTCGCGCGTATGCAGAGACCTACCCGTATGACCCGAATAAAGAAATCGTTCTGGTCGAGCAATGGGCGCTGCCTGCGCCAGACACGGCGGATGGTATCGAGAATAGCGACGATGGGACAGCGGTGACGGGGAGTGTCGACGCGGTTACTCCCGCGGCGGAGGTAACGCCGGCTTCGGGTGATACCGGCTTGCCCGGAGGTCTCATAGAGGTTGGAGAAGGTCAGACGGTTAAGGCGACATATCTCGAGGGAGAGGGGCCTGTTATTTCTGACTCGCAGGACGATTTGGGTCTTCTCACGGCGATAATTGTTCAACACGAGGATGCCGACGGGCGACCGATTGAGATCCTCGATCCAAGTACGTTTATCTCGGATGAGACGACCGTTTATATTAAGACGACGGATACGATAATCAAGGAATCTCCCGATATGGAATCGACGACGATTGCGACGATCAACAAGGGTAAGGAAGTTCTGCGCATCGCAACCGGCGACACATGGGCGAAGATCCGGACTGAGGACGGTACGGAAGGCTACGTTCCGCAGGACAATCTCTCGGAGAACATGCTGTTCATCGACATCGACCGAACGGTCTGGGTGGACGCGGACGGCTTGAAGCTCCGCGCGGAACCTTCGACATCTGCAGAGATTCTGAAGACGCTCTCGATGGATACACCGTTGCACTGCTCGGCCGTCTCGGCCAAGTGGTACCGCGTTACGACCTCGGACGGTACTGAGGGCTATGTCTATCTTGCTTATACGACACAGAATCCTCCTCCGACACCGGTTCCGACGCCTGCGCCGACTACCAAGAAGAGTGGTTCATCGGGATCCTCCGGCGGCAGCACGGCGACCCTTCCGAAGATAACGGGAGTCAACGGTGAGAGCATCGTCAACATTTGCGTCTCGATGCTTGGCGTCGAGTATGTGTGGGCCGGCGAATCCAGAGACGGTGTCGACTGCTCCGGTCTTGTAGTTTACGCCTATCGTCAGATCGGCATCTCGTTGCCGCATCAATCGAACTCTTTGAAGTCGAGTGGTATCGGTGTTGACCGATCCGAAATTGCACCCGGAGACATCGTATGTTGGGATATGCGCGGATCTTCGGACACGGTCGAGCATGTCGGTATCTATGTCGGTAACGGGCAGGTGATTCACGCTTCATCATCGCGTGATCAGGTAGAGTATGGCAGTTTGGATATGTACCCGATTGTGAGCATTCGTAGAATTATCGCGTAAAAAGGTGGACTCGCATCTAACTCGCTCCCGGGTCCTCGGCTGACGCCTGCGGAGGTCGCTCGTTACATACGAGTCCACCTTTGAAAACATCCTTCAAGTTTTGCGGCAGATTATCCAATAAGGAATGCTCGACAAATGCGTGTCCGGCGGCCTTTTCGCAAATAATTCGTGCGCAGGATCGTCCATCATATATGTCCGGCGACCTTTTCGCCGACGCTACTTGCTTATCTAGTTGCTCTGTCGGGAAAATCCCTCCATGACTCCATTGTGTAACCTTCGCAAAGTGATTTGTTCGGAAACTATTCGGATGAAGCACCCCATTTTTCGCGCAAAAAAATCCGCGATATACCGCGGCGTTCCCTTTGTTGAGAGATGAGGAGACATCTTGACACATCGGAACAGGGCGATATAATAAAGATAAGTCAAAGATAGTCAAAGTCAGAAGCGACGCGTCACTGTGACGAAGTCTATGAAAGGATATGGAAGATGGCCAGACTAAGCGACATCATCGAAGAAATCATCAAGCAGATGATCGAAGAGAACCATGGATATGCTGTCATCAGCCGGAGCTTGCTGGCCGAGAAGGTGAACTGTGTCCCATCGCAGATCACATACGTCCTCTCTACACGGTTCACGAACGGACAGGGATATATTGTCGAGAGTCGTCGCGGCGGCGGCGGCGAGATTCGCGTCGCACGTGTACAGCGTGTCTCGTCGACAGATTATCTGATGCACACGGTGAATTCGCTCGGCAATGATTTGTCGCAGCAAGAGGCGGACATCTACCTTCGGAACTTTCTGGACTATGGAATTGTCAAGGTGAGTCAGGCCTCTCTTATGAAGGCAGCGCTGTCTGACCAGTCTCTTGTCAGCGTGGACGCCGATAAGAAGGGCGTTGTCAGGTTGGAGATTTTTAAGAATATGTTGGTAAGCATGATCGTTTCAGAGGGCTATCGTGCGAATTTTCGGGAGGATATTTGAAGATGAAATGTCAGAGATGCAAGGAAAGGGAAGCGAACGTTCAAATTGTTCAGCAGATCTCGGGGAAGAAGCCGCAGACGTTCTATTTGTGCGATATCTGTGCCCGTGAGTTGGGCATATCGATTCCGACTTTCCCCAAGAGTGCCAAGTTCACACCGAATCCGTTCAAATCGATGAGCGGGGTTTTTGCGACAGATGTCGGACTGGGTGCCGATGAGTCGACTCTTGCATTTGCGGGAACTTGTCCAAATTGCGGCATTACATTTGATGCGTTTCAGAAGTCAGGCTTCCTCGGCTGTATCAAATGTTATGAAGCGTTCGGTGCCCGTCTCGATCCGGTTTTCTTGCGGACGCAGATGGGGAAAGAACATGTTGGCCGGAAGTTGGGCTTGCGCTCGACGCATGCGTTACCCTTCGACAACGACGATAAGAAGGTAAGAAACGGGAAGCGTGACGCTGCGGAGAAACCGGCGGCTCACTCCGGTGAATTTCCGCCCGCGGATCAAGGTGTGTCCCGAGGGGCTGCCAAGGCGGATAACAGTGCCGTGGAAACGGGCTCCGTCACGCTTGTCAACGATCCGATCCCGCATGACGCGGAGGAGATTGCCGCTCTTGAGAGATTGCATATTGAGCATCTGATCGAGGAGAAGCGCCAGGAGATGAAGGATGCGATTGCGGTGGAAGATTACCGCAAAGCTGCCGCGCTGCGTGATACAATCGCGGATCTTGAGAAGAAGAAGGAAGGAGGCATCGCATGAGCTGGTATCTTACGAAGGGTCCCGAATGGGATGTCGTCCTGTCAAGCCGCGTTCGCCTCGCCCGCAATCTTACGGATTGTGCATTTCCCTATCGCATGAACACCAAAGAGTGCAGCAAGGTTTGTGACCGCATTGTCAAGGCAATCCGCACGTCGGAGGCCCAGACCCATGAGAAGTATATGTCGCTGAATATGGATACCTTGCCGGACGCAGATCGCCAGGCACTCGTCGAGAAGCATCTGATCAGTGATGATCTTGCCAAAGGCGGCACCGGGCGATGCGCGATGATCTCGCAGGACGAAGCGGTGAGCATTCTTGTCAACGAGGAGGATCATATCCGCATTCAGGTAATGAGTGAAGGTTTCTCGCTCGCGAAGGTATATCGTCGGGCTGAGGAGGTTGCCGTCGCGCTCGAGCAAGAGTTGCCGATCGCGTACTCGGAGAAGTACGGTTTTCTGACGGCGTGCCCTACGAACACAGGAACCGGACTTCGCGTATCCGTTATGGTGCATCTGCCGGCACTGACGAGTTCCGGGCGCATCAAGCCCCTGATCGACGGTCTGACACAGGCCGGATTCACGGTTCGAGGATATCTCGGCGAGCATAGTCAGGCGGACGGCAATGTTTTCCAGTTATCGAATCAGATCACGCTCGGCATCTCCGAGACCGATATTCTTGTCGGTTTCGAGCGGATGGTCCGTGAGGTGATGGAGCTCGAGCGCAAGTTGCGCAGCGAGATTTTCGAGAATAATCCGATGAAGATAACGGACCGCGTCTTTCGTTCGTACGGCGAGCTGCTCTATGCGCGGATGTTGACGGACGTCGAGGCAATGAAGCGGATCAGCGATCTGCGACTCGGGATTTCTTTGGGGATCCTGAAGGAGATCGACGAGGATACGATGGCGCAACTGTCTTCCGTGATCGGCACGGCGAGTATTCAGAAGGACAGCGGCGAGATGCTCTCTCCGCGCCTCCAGGAGATTCACCGGGCGGAGAAGACGAGACATCTTCTTGAAGACGCTGCGAAGTCGGATTCCTCGCGAAAAGCAAAAGAAGCCAATCCGGACACGAAGACGAGTACCAAGAAGCCTCGATTGCCGCGAAAAAAGAAGGACTCGGGGAATCCGGATGAATCGAAATCGTAAGGGAAGATAACAGAACCAACTTGAGGAAATTGCGTGCGAGAATCGCACGATAACAATAAACGACAACCGTTCAGGGGAACAGGAGGAACACATGAATATTTCAGAGAGAGCTATCAAGACTTTATACCGGGCGTACCTGTGCTCGTCGGCTTTCGGGCTCGACTACATCGGTACGGAGGAGCTTCTTTTCTCGCTACTCGAGGGCGATGGCCCCGCCAGCCGTGTCCTGCACGATTTTGGACTTGCGAAGGAGGATGTCCTTCGCGAGATTGCCAAGATTGCAACCCACGAGCCGCAACCCTTCGAAGAGAAGCCGATGAATCCGAATGACCTCTTCGCCATGTGCACCAACCGCACCAAACGCATCATTTATCTGGCGGAGTTCCTCGCCAAGCGCGTGCGCCAGACCATCATTGAGCCGGAGCACATTCTGATGGCGATCATGCGTGACGGCCAATGCACGGGCTTCCGCATCGTTACGTCACTCGGCATCTCCGGAGCGGAGATTGTCAAAGCGCTGATGAATTACCTCGAGAATCCGGACAACGCGTCCGAAGCGGAGATGAACTTCGGATCGGACGAGTCGATCGAAGGTGAACCGGAGTCGCAGGAAGGAATGTCCTCCGAGGAAGGCATGCCCGGCTCTCGCCCCGGCGCTGCCAAAGGCGGAAAACAATCGATGCTCGACAAGTATTCGAAGGACCTTACGGTGATGGCTACCCAAGGCAAGTTCGATCCGATCATCGGACGCGAGAAGGAAATCGCCCGCGTCATGCAGATTCTCGCGCGCCGCACGAAGAACAACCCGGTGCTGATCGGCGAACCCGGCGTCGGCAAGACGGCGATCGCCGAGGGCCTAGCCCAGCAGATCGTTGCGGATGACGTCCCGGACATCCTTCGCGGCAAACGTCTCGTATCGCTGGACATCGCCGGCATGATCGCCGGTTCCAAGTACCGCGGAGAGTTCGAGGAGCGCTTGAAGAAGGCACTTGAGGAAGCGGTCGCCTCCGGCAGGACGATCCTGTTCATCGACGAGCTCCACACGATCA
>Ga0209373_10004447_pt1 | contig 12085 bp, 12 predicted proteins | sample Higcelweek5metaG_FD_187173 | JGI IMG/M metagenome (GOLD analysis project Ga0209373, IMG submission 187173) | Freshwater pond sediment microbial communities from the University of Edinburgh, under environmental carbon perturbations - High... | ecosystem: Environmental > Aquatic > Freshwater >... | reverse complement strand
TCCTGCGCGGCAGGTACTTGCCGGAAACATATAGCTGTGGGCAGAACGAACGAAGCAGTCAGAGTATGCTCTGATTAAATAATATGCAATAATTTGACTTTGTGCTAAAATATAACTATAAGTAATCATTGTAGGAATTAGAATAAAAGAATATGCAAAGAGGTATTGATATGAACAAAAAGATTCTTGCTATTTTTGTCGCATGTGCCTTGATGATTCCCATGCTTACATCGTGCGGCGGCGCGAAAAGTGCATCGTCGACAATTGGTACACATTCAGCAGCTATCGCCGCTGACACTACTCAAGCAGGGGCATATGCTGAATCTACTACAGCAGGGGCGCCTGTGGCCAGTTCTGAATTCAACACGGAAGAATACAATTCGATTGTAGAGAATTCCTATATGTCCGCAGCCACTTCTCCTTTATCCACTTTTTCCGCAGATGTTGATACGGCTTCGTACACAAATATCAGAAGGATGATCAATGACGGAAGCCAGATACCTGCGGACGCCGTGCGTATTGAAGAAATGATCAATTACTTTAGCTATGATTATCCGCAGCCAGAGGGAGACGATCTTTTTACCGTGACCAGAGAGCTTACGGACTGCCCGTGGAACAGCGAAAGCAAGCTTCTTCTGATTGGTGTACAGGCAAAGAATATAAACTATGACGAACTTCCTGCTTCGAACTTTGTGTTCCTGCTGGACGTATCCGGGTCCATGTACGACAGCAACAAGCTTCCGCTGGTAGTAGATGCCATGAAGATGCTTACGGAAAACCTGCGGGAAGAAGACCGGATTTCCATCGTGGTTTATGCGGGAGATGACGCGGTTCTTCTGGATGGCGCCAGCGGTGAGGACAAATTGGAAATTACGGACATTCTCGACGGCCTTGAAGCGGGCGGCTCGACACAAGGTTCTGCCGGCATTGAGACGGCCTATGAACTTGCGGAGAAGCATTTTATTGAAGGCGGTAATAACCGGGTGATTCTTTGCACGGATGGAGACTTGAACGTGGGGATCACCAGTGAAGGTGCCTTGACGGATCTTATTAAGGAGAAGGCTGAAACAGGAGTATTCCTGTCGGTCCTGGGCTTCGGAACCGGTAATATCAAGGACAATAAGATGGAAGCACTCGCCGATAACGGCAATGGTAATTTCTCTTATATTGACACGATTCTCGAAGCGAAAAAAGTTCTGGTCGAGGAGATGGGCGGAACGCTTTTTACCGTCGCAAAGGATGTGAAATTCCAGGTGGAGTTCAATCCTGAACAAGTGAAGGGATACCGACTGGTTGGATATGAGAATCGGCTTCTGAATGCGGAAGATTTTGCTGACGATACGAAAGATGCCGGTGAAATAGGAGCGGGACTTCGCGTTACGGTCTTATATGAGATTGTCCTGCCGGACAGTGATATTGATATCCCGGAAACGGATCTTAAATATCAGGGCGACTCCGATATAAAGAGTTCCGACGAATGGCTGACCGTCAGTATCCGATACAAATTGCCGGACGGAGATGAGAGTCAGCTTAAGTCCTATCCGGTAACCGAAAAGCAGTATTCCGGCGATCCGTCAGAGAATTTAAAGTTTGCCGCATGCGTAGCCGAATTTGGAATGCTTCTGCGCGACAGCGAATATAAGGGATCGGCGACCTATAATTCCATTCTGAAAACACTCTCGGGTCTCTATTGTGTAAAAGTGGATCCTTACAAAGAGGAGTTCTATTCTTTAGTGAAGATGATGGACTAATTGAAATAAAGAAGTGATTGACTGCAAGTCATCTTCGGCAGTAAAACTTCTTCACATCGTCGCATAGATGGACTGCAAGAAGCGGGGCGCGACATGTCCGGTCAAGTAAAGACAAACAACAAATTTCCGGGGGGGAATCTTTCATGAATACAAAGAATCCCTTTTCCGTATCGAATCCACGAATTCTCTTTGGCGGGTGTATGACCGTGATAGGGCTCATGATATTGATGCTGGTTCTTTTCACGATCTTTACGGAACCTCCGCATCTTGCGATGTATATCTGTACGTTTCTATTTATTATTCTCCCGTTATCTATTGCAGCTATGTGGTCTGGACTCTATAAAGTTACCGTGAACGGATCGCGAATTACGGTAAGAAGAGCAACAGGCATCCAGTATCGTTTCGATGTGTCAGAAGTTAAGAAGGTCAACTGGAGGAAAAATATCATCCGGCTGCCGGCATACGAGGAACCTTCGGGCGTTGCAGGAGTGCGCTCGGAAGTGATACGTATTTACACTTCTTCCGGCAAAAGGATTTCGATTGAAACGCTGATGGTCGGATTTGAAGAAATGTCAGAGTATGTTCTTGAGAATGTGGACAGCGGCAAAATTCATTATATTTCAAACAGGCAGTGATAGAGGACTTCGCGGTTTAGGCGCTCGATAGCGGTATTGATTTGGCACTCACTTTCGGCTAGTATAAGATCAGATATGAGATTGGCCGGAAAGCGAGCTCGATTCAATTCGTGAGGCATACATATGGACCCGGAGTTTTACAGGACAAGACACATTGAGATCGTTCTAAAAAGAATCAAAGACCAGTTCCCGATTCTGCTGCTGTCAGGACCGCGCCAGGTTGGGAAGACCACGGTTTTGCGACAGATCAGCCGAGGAGAATATGCTGAAGTCTCGTTTGATGATCCGATCCTTCGCAGTCAGGCTGTTGAGGATCCCAATCTGTTTTTGAAAAATAACCGGCCGCCGCTCCTGCTCGATGAGGTTCAGTATGTGCCGGAACTTTTTCCTTTCCTCAAGATGCAGGTGGACCGGAATCGCAAAGACGGTGATTTCCTGATGACGGGATCACAGGCATTCGTTATGATGAAGAATGCAAGTGAGTCTCTGGCCGGACGGGTCGGGATTCTGGAACTTCAGGGGATTTCACAACGCGAAATGCATGGGTGTGACTTCGTGCTTCCGTTTATTCCGACGGATAATTACATCCGGGAACGGCAGAAGGCGCTTTTCGAGCACGGGGATTTGTGGGCGGATATTCATCGTGGTTACATGCCGGAATTGGTCTTTCACCCGGATAAAGACAGAGAAGTTTTTTATGCTTCTTATGTGCAGACGTATATTCAGAGAGATGTGCGGCAGTTAACGCAAGTGGCAGACGAGACTTTGTTTATGCAATTCATGGTTTCGCTGGCGGCGCGATCGGGCGAGCTACTGAATTACGGCTCGATTGCCAAGGATATCGGGGTCAGCAACGAGACAGTGAAGAGATGGGTGTCGATCCTTCAGACTTCCCGGATTATCTATCTTCTGGCGCCCTATTCGAACAATCACCTGAAGCGCGCGATCAAGACGCCGAAGGTCTATTTCATGGATACAGGTCTCATGGCCTACCTGACTCGCTGGCCGACACCGGCGACGCTTGCGAACGGAGCGAGAGCGGGGAACTTCTTTGAGACGTATTTTGTCGGCGAAATAATCCGGTCTTTCATAAATGCCGGGAAAACCGATCTTCCCCTGTATTACTATCGAGACAAGGACGGCCTTGAGATTGACCTCGTGATTGAGGAAGGCGGTTCGCTGTTCCCGATCGAGATCAAGATGAGTGCATCTCCGACACTGTCGATGGCGAAAGCATTTGCCGCTCTGGACGGTATTCCGGATAGGAAGAGGGAGACCGGCGTGATTCTGTGCCGGTATGACCGGCCGCTTTGGCTTTCCGAAAATGTCGTCGCATTGCCGACGGAATATGTTTGAGATGGAGGCCAACCATCTTTGTAAACGATACGGTTTGTAGCGCTCGACACCTATCACGACCAAAGTGGAAACACGTTAATCGAGATCTCAAGAAACGACTATTCTCCAAATCACAATAAACTCTCCAATTCTCCACAACTCTCCAATTCGTGCGGTTGTGATAGGTGCAACATCATAGCGGGATATTGAATTATATCAATTATGAATTATAATGTTATTATCAATGCATAAATGGAGGATATAATCTATGAAGAAAACTCTGTCCTTAGTCTTGATTATATGTGTTCTGTTTTCCTTCTGCTTAACTGGCTGCGCGAAAACCAAAGTCGACTATGCAAGCGCTGCAGACTTCGAAGCAGCACTCAATGCCGGTGACGATTTGACCGGGAAGGTTGTATCATTTACGGTGGATGAAGTAGTGCCGGACAGTGCAATCGGCTACAATCTGCAAGCAGGCGAACACCTCAATTTCTGTTCTGATGAAAACCCCGGCTTTAAGGTGGGAGACACGGTTACCGCGAAAGTGACCAAAGTGACTTCAATGCTTGGGTCATACATCATAACATACGAGAAAGTTTAAACATTAGAATTCCAGGAAGCGAGATGGATTGATCTATCTCGCTTTTTCTCAATCAACGATTTCAAACGTCTCACTCAAATCTGCATACGAACGACTGATATCAACACTGTAAGAAGGCCGCGAACATGGCGAAAGAGAAGCGCGAGTCCGCGAGTCCTAGATCAGCACGCGCTCATCCCTTCCTGAACCCTTTGACCATAAGCCAAATCGCCAGGACAACTTCGTTTCCGATCATCGGCATAAGAAGCGCATCGAGTATCGGAGATTTGATGCCGGCCAGCCCCAACCCCGTAATCACAAGCAGCATGACGGATGCGATGAGGCCCCATACGGACAGGAATTTCGGAACAAGACGGGTGCGGAAGAGCAAAAGATAGAACAAAAGGGCGCCTGTGATAAAGAAGTAGACATGGATATTCCCATAAATCAGGCTGCGATAGTCTCTGGTTGCCGGTGTAAGGATAAAGACACCGCCAGCAATCATCAGAAGCCCTTCCACCAATCTGCTGATCAGATACGCATAGTTCATGACTTTGTTTCCGGCCGCATGAGGCGCCACGCTGTTTTTCGTGTGAAAAAGGGGGAACATGAGTACGGCGATGCCGATGACCGCAAGACCGCTGATGATATCGGCGGCGGCTCCGATCGGAACATTCCCGGTAACATCATAGATGAGCATGCTGTAGGCCACAAGAATCAGGACGCCTATCGACACGGCACGGAGTCTGGTGGCAGGCTTGTCATTTGCTGCGGGTGTTGAAATAGCACTGGTATTCACGGTGTTCCTCCTTGTGTTGTCCGATGGACGGCTGATTCTTCCTCTCGAAAAGCGCTCAAACTCAAGCCCCCTTCAAGAAGGGCGCGGCGAATGGGTGATCAGGATAAAGGGCTTACGGAATTACATTGATAACGACTTTGCCGGCGGAATGCCCGGCCTTTATGTATTCATATGCTTCCGCGGCTTCCGGGAGCGTGAACCGCCGATCGATCACTGGCCGGACGCGGCCTTCTTCAACAAGCTTCATGACAAAGGACAGATCCTCGGCGCTCGCCTTGGCGGCAAGCATACAGAGCTTTCTCTTCCCGATGGACAGCAGCGGTCCGAGCACGAATATCCTCGCGATTTGAGAAAGTGCGCCGCCGATCATCACGCAGGTTCCGCCCGGTGCGAGAAGTCTTCTGTAGGTGAAAATGGAGTAGTTTCCGTTGATTGCGAGGATAATGTCAAAATTTCCCGGAAGCGAACGTAAGGGTGTCCGGGTATAGTCGATGACAGAATCTGCGCCGAGGGAGGCTGCTAATTCTGCTTTATAGGTACTGCAGACGGCGGTGACGTGCGCGCCGAAATATTTGGCGAGTTGAATCGCGTACAGGCCAACTCCTCCCGAAGCACCGACGATCAGGACTCGGTGCCCGGACTGAATTCTGCCTTTGTCACGGAGTCCCTGGAGCGCCGTGAGTGAAGCCATCGGAACGGCGGATGCCTGTTCGAAGGACACGGTATCGGGCATAGCGGCGAGGAGTGTCTCCGGAGCTGCGACGTATTCCGCGAGCCCTCCGAAATTGCTGACGGAAAGGTCGCCGAAGACCCCGTCTCCGATCTTGAACTTCTTCGTATCCGGTCCGACCGCCTCGATCCGGCCTGCAATATCGGCGCCGTAGATGCCGCTTTTGGGGCCGATGCCCATCTGCATGGAGCGGTAGTCGGCGGCATTCAGGGATACCGAGTGGATCCTGACAAGGACTTGACCGGCGGTCGGGACAGGCTTTTCAACATCGGTGAGCTGCATGACGTTGGAGGTGTTTTTTTTCGAGTAGACCATTGCTCTCATAGCTTTACTCCTCGATTTTCTTGTACGAAAAGACATCGCCGATCGGACGCCCGAATGCATCTGCAATCCGGAAAGCGAGATCCAGGGAGGGGGAATATTTTCCGGCCTCAACGGCAATGATTGTCTGCCGGGAGGAGTTGGTCTTCTCGGCCAACTGCTGCTGCGTCATCTCGCCCGCAAAAAACCGGAGCGTGCGGATATTGTTTGTGATCTCGAATTCTTTCTTAGCCACGTGTAACACCCCTTTGATAGAAGAATATCTGGCTGAATCCTTCGATGATCGAACCGCCGCTGAAAGAGAAGAACATGATATTCATCATGACGTCGACCGAACAACCCAGATACGCGCAAATCAGTGCGGTGACAAATCCGGCTCCGGCAACACCAAAACCGACCCGCAGGGACTTGAGCTCGATCAGCTTATCCATCTCATCTTCAACAATCTCGGCAGCGATCTTCTTCTCGATCTGTTTGTCGTCGCTGTGGCCGGTCTTTACTTCTTCCCGAATGGCGATCGACATCGATAGAAGGATGTGGAAAACAATCTGAATCACAATGTTCGCGACGATGCCGATGATAATGAACAAGAGCATGGCTCCTGCCCAGAATTTCAAATCATCCGACGCTGCCTCGACGGCTCGCATCTTCCCGTAGACGTAGATGCAATAGGACACAAGAACAGCGATTCCTGCAAAAATCGAAACGATACTTCTTTTTTCCGAATATGACATAATCTTCACCTCTTCTGTGTGTATGATACTGTATCCACAATGTAACATGCACTGTTCATGATGTCAAGTAAATTGTACATCAGGAGTCAAAGAAATTTTCCTTCGGTGCAAATTGCGGCCCTTCAGGAAAATTCAGCAGGTTGCGAAGAGATCTCATGCCATCTATTTTGTGTGCATTCAGTCAGAAATTTCCACACCGGCTGTCAAACGTTGTTTTCGTCTCAGCAGCAGACGAATCAGCAGGCTTCCGGCGATCATTGTCGCCGCCATACCGGCGGCTGTCGCAACGGTTTCCGGCACGACGAAGCTGATCTGCGAGGCATTCAGCAGGCAGTGCAGGAGGATTGAAGGGAATATTATACCGCTTTGTTCGGCGAGCACCGATTGCATAAAGGCCATGCCAAGAAGCAGAAGGGAGAACGCAAGCGGATTCGTCAGGTTCTGCGACGAACCGGCAATAAGAAAAAGCGGCGCGTGCCACAAAGCCCAGAGGCCGGCGATCAGAATCGATGTGAGAACCAATCCCATTTTTTTTCGCAGTTCGGGAAAAAGGGACCCGCGCCAACCGGGCTCTTCCATTCCGCCTCCGAACAGCATCAGCGGCAGCATCAGAGCGGCGACGTACACCGGTTCGCCTGCCTTTATTCCGCCTCCGAGTAAGGGGAACAAATAGTAAAGCAACAAAAAGGCGGGGAGCAAGAGATAGGATATCCAATTGCATTTTACACGAAAAGCATCCGCAAAAAACGCGCGAATTCCGCGATAGCGACCGGTTCTTTTTCCCGCGATCAGAGCTCCGACCGACGGTCCGAAGGATCCAAGCAGCATCAGAATCATGACGATCGGGTCTTCCGCGGTGGTGTGACGGCACTGCGTGATTAGCAGGGCGGCGCCCCAGACAAGATAGGAGAAGCCAAAGGTGCTAAGCAGAAATGTCCGAATCGGAGCTTTTATCATGTGGTGACCTCCTTAGGGGTTCGTTACCCTTCGCTTTATAGATCCGAGTTTGTGTCCGGCGCTGCCTGCTTTTCCGGTGCGTCATGCTCGTCATACCCGTCGCGTTTTTTTCCGTCGAATTCGAATAATTTTGCGAGCAGGGAGAAGAGCTGAGACAATTCTTCCCATGTCATCGATTCGCCGGCGCGATGGATAAAATCGCGGCTTTTCCCGGCGAAATCGATCGCTGTCGACATTCCCAACTCTGTCGTCCGGAAACAGATCGCACGCCGATCCGTCGGATGCGGCATCACCTCAATCAGCTTCTTCGCCAGGAGACTGTCCGCGATCTGCCGCGCATTCTGTTTGCTGGTCTCCAGCTTCGAGGCAATCCGGTTTAATGTGCATTCTTCAGCGGGTATGTGTTCGACGGACAGTATAAACATGAATTGCCTCAATGTGATCCGGTCAGACAAGGCATTGCTGTACGTCATAATCTTGTTGTTCAGAGAAAATACTGTCGCGAAAATCTGCTCAACCAATTCGTCTTTCATGGCGCACCTCAATATAGACAATATATTGACAATATACACACAGAGGCAGTGCCTGTCAACAATCGATCTCTCTTGCAAGGTCAAGTTCAATACTTATGATACGATCGCTGTTTACGCCGGAGCCGTGAAAATAGTTAGGGTGGGGGGAACGAAATATTCAGGAATTTAGCGACGCATATTCGTGGAACATCGTGAATGAAATATCCAAAGAAGCCAAGAAGTATTTATAAATTTGCTTCTGCAAATTTAACACCAATATTGATATATAATTAATAAAAATTATAATAAATCTGTAAACATATAAGGGAGGACACATATTATGAAAAAGAGACTACCCATGGTCTTAATAATCTGCATTCTATTTTCTTTCCTCTTAACTGCGTGCGGGGAAACAAAGACGGATACAAAAGTAGATATAAAAGTGGATACAAAAGAGGTAATAAAGGCTGATTACGCAAATGCCGAGGACTTCGAAGCGACACTCGATATGGGTGGCAGAGTAATCGGGAAAGTCGTGTCTTTTACGGTGGATGAAGTAGTGCCTGACAGCGCTTACGGCTACAATCTAAAAGCAGGCGAGCACCTTAATTTCTGTTCTGAGGAAGACCCCGGCATTGCTGAGGGAGACACGGTTACCGTAAAAGTGATCGAAATAACGTACGTGATGGGGTCATACGTCATAACGTACGAGGAAGTTTAACATAAACATTCCGGGAAGTCCCTGGGTTCTTGCCGCGACGTACATACGTGCGATATCAGGAAAACGCATAAAAAGGAGCTTTCTCAAAGTCATCTGAGAAAGCCCCTTTTCGCGTAGTGCATAGACACCGGACAGACGATTCCCCATCACGCGGCGAATTCTTCCTCGTCTTCGTAGATCTCTTCTTTCGTGCCGGTAAGCTTGATCAGGTGTCCGCCGATCGTGCCGCCCACGAATGCAAATACTACGGTAAAGGCGATTCCGACGAGCTGGGCGACGGCGACGCCCGGAACGACCAGGATGGCGATCAGTCCGCCCATCAGTCCCGGCATTCCATGCAGGTTGTGTACGCCGCAGGTATCCAGTATTTTGAACCGTGATAGAAGCTTCGGCTGGATCACATTGTATCCGAGTACACAGAGTGCGCCGGCCAGAAGTCCGATCAGGAATGCAACCGGTGTTGAGACCAGATTGCAGGTGGCGCCGATGGCCACGCCGCCCGCAAGCGACGCGTTGGCGATGTCGCCGATCGAAGGTTTTCCCTTGCGAAAAACGGTCGACAGCAGGTACGTGATGACGGTTGCTCCACAGAGCGCGACGATGGTGTTGACAACTGTCTGCTCTACCTGTCCTTCCGGAACGATCGCCGCACAGAAGCTTGGCCAGAAGATCCAGAGTACCATCGAACCGAGCATGGCAAATCGATCAGATGTCGCATCGCTCTCGATCGCCTTTTCGAGCTGCCTCGCTTTGGTCAAGGCGATCGTTAGGCCGAGGCCGAAGTACGCACCAAAAGTATGAATCACAATGGAGCCGGCCGAATCAATAAATCCTTTGGTGATTCCCAGGCCGCCGTCGAGTACGAGCCATTCGTTGAGCATGTAACACGGAACCAGAATAATGGCCAGGAGGGCATACTGGTAGATGCGAAGTCTTCCTAAGACGGCGCCCATGGCGATGAGCGCCGCCGCTACGGCAAACTCGGCTAAGAGCAAGGCGCGAATCGAATTGGCCGGGACCGCTTCGGCGGACAGGATTCCGGTTGCGCGTAAAAGGAGATACAGAGGCAATCCCGCGCCTACGACAATATAGGTGCCGGTCGTCGCGCTGTAACCGTAATTTTTAATAAAGACCATCAGGAATCCGAAGCCGATCAAGAGCATGGCGAGAATGTTGATCGAAAAATTGTACTGTTGGACCTGGCGAATGCCTGTGGAAGCTGTCTCAGTTACTGTTTGGGATGTCAGGGGATTCAACAGGACCAAAATAATTGCAGCAAGAAAAATCGCGATGATAGAAAAAATACCAATCGTTCTTTTCATATACCCTCCTTGGTATGTATTTGCAAGAATGAAAACGATAAATTTCATATTAAGCATATTTATAGGTGATGTCAACAGTAGAATTATTCAATGCGAAAAGGATTGCAGGGTGTTGGTTTTGGATGATTGTTCGGCGCGATTTCCGGCGTTTTTGATTTTGTAAAAATGAAATATGTGTGTTTGAAAGTTTCATTGCTACTTTAAATGGTTACATTGTGTGAGACGACGGAATAGCAATTGCCGAAAGGGCCGATTTCTCACGACAACATGTGCCTCGCATTTCAAAGATGAATAGCGGGATCCAAACCGCCTCCTTATTTCAGAAAGTCTGGAGTTAATGAAATAAGAGAGGTCGCTTACTCTGTTTATTTTTCGGAGGGTTCGGTCAATTGCAGCCTCGCCGATGGATCAGGCAGACAGTACACCTTAATAGTTCCTGGTGTGATAATATTATTCTAAAACATGCTGCTTAATTCGAACAATCGATGAAGGGAGCTGATACTCACGGCTTATAACGAGCGCATCAAGAACTTCGATCGGATACGCGAATACATGAGGGAATTCTACATCTACGGCTTCAAGAGCCGCGAGGAGTTCTCGCAGAAAAGTGCGCGCTCGTATGATGACGAGAAGCGGCGGATCGAGAGTTGGCTTGGCGATTATATGGGCTTCTCCCAGACGGCGGAGGGCAAGAAGGTGTTCCTCTCCATCGACAGCCGTGCATCCCGACATAATCCGCTCTATAAAGCGTGGAAGACGAAGAGCTTTACGGACGGCGACATCACGCTGCATTTTATCCTGTTTGATATCCTGTTTGATTCCGGGATTTCCATGACCATTTCAGAGATCATGGATAGGATCTGTTCGGAGTATTTGAGTCTTTTCGAGCATCCGATATCATTTGACGAGTCGACGCTTAGAAAAAAGCTGAAAGAATACGTGGAGGAAGGTCTTCTTCAGACAGAGAAGAAGGGGAAGCAAGTCGTCTACCGAAGAGCAGAAGATGCTGACCTGACAGCGTTTACGGATGTGCTTGATTTTTTCTCGGAAGCCATGCCCTGCGGGATTGTCGGATCTTTTCTGCTCGATAAGGGGAGGAGTGAAGCGGACGCCTTCGCCTTTAAGCACCATTACATCACACATGCTCTGGACAGCGAGGTGCTTTGTGATTTGTTTCTGGCGATGCACGGGAAACGGGAAGTTGTTATCGACAATCCCGGCCGAACAGGGCGGGAGACGAAGGTTCGCGTTGTTCCTCTCCGGATCTTGATCAGTGTGCAAAACGGCAGGCAGTACCTGCTTAGCTATAATCGATTCACGGAGAGAATGCAGGCATACAGAATGGATTACCTGCAGAATGTCAGACAAGGCGAGGCAATTCCTGATTTCGATTCTCTGCGCGAAAAGCTGGGCGGCATGGAGAAACACATGTGGGGTGTTATGACTCCGAAATCGGGATCCCGAATAGAGAATGTCAGCTTTGATGTCCATGTCGACACCGGCGAGGAATACATCATTCAGAGATTGGAGCGCGAAAAGCGCTGCGGAACGGTTGAGCAAATCGACGGGCAAACGTACCGGTTTACGGCCGATGTGTATGACGCGACGGAAATGGTTCCCTGGATCCGGACTTTTCTGTGCCGGATTGTGAGGATCCGGTTCTCAAACCGCGGGCTGGAAGCGCAATT
>Ga0209373_10004446_pt1 | contig 12086 bp, 10 predicted proteins | sample Higcelweek5metaG_FD_187173 | JGI IMG/M metagenome (GOLD analysis project Ga0209373, IMG submission 187173) | Freshwater pond sediment microbial communities from the University of Edinburgh, under environmental carbon perturbations - High... | ecosystem: Environmental > Aquatic > Freshwater >... | reverse complement strand
AAGACCATTTATTCAATTTCATAATTTAGTAGATCCACTTTTTATTCACGGTGGTATGGACTCTTTCCCTTCAGGACACGCAACCTTTTTTGGAGTATTAGCTGTATCTATATTTTTCATAAATAAAAAGGTTGGTTTTTTATTTATTCTCTTTGCTCTTATTATTGGACTTACTCGTATTATTTCCGGAGTTCATTTCCCTGTAGATATAATCTGTGGGTATGTTCTTGGTGTAATTATAGCTTTAATTTTCAACTATTTTTCTAAAAAATCTAAATAAAATAACTTTATGTTTAGCCACCAGTTTAACCTGTGGCTAGGTTGATTTTTGGCCTTAAAAAGCATAGAATAAGGCTATTATGTGGAAAACAAGAATTACAGCGTTTCTTATATTATTATTGGGTATCGGTGTTGGTTTTTTTGTTTATAAATCAGAAATTGCTCATATGAAGCTATCTCCTGATGCAAAGGTTACAGGTGTTGCAAAATTTCCGTTCAAGTTAGGTCTTGATCTAAAAGGAGGAACTCACTTGGTTTACAAGGCTGATGTTTCTGGTGTTGATGTAATCCAGATTAAAGATTCTATGGATTCACTTCGTGATGTTATTGAAAGACGTGTAAATATCTTTGGTGTTTCTGAACCTTCTATTCAAGTTGAAAATGGTGGTTTTGCAAACCAAGGAGAAGAGCGTCTTATCGTTGATCTTCCTGGAGTTACAGATGTTACTAAGGCTATAGAAATGATTGGTCAAACACCATCATTAGATTTTCGTACAGAAAATCCAAATCCAAACGAACCTCAAACTGCAACTATTGGTAAGGATGGTACGATAAATCTAAATGCGAATCCTTACTCACAGTTTGTTATGACAGATCTTACTGGGCGTTATCTAGATAAAGCGATTCTCGAATTTAATCAAACAACAGGAGAGCCTGTGGTTGGTCTTCAGTTCGACGCCGAAGGTTCTGCTCTTTTTGAAAAAATTACAGGAGAGAATGTCGGTAAAACAGTAGCTATATTCTTAGATGGAGAACCTATTTCTACTCCAACAGTAAACGAAGCCATCTCTGGAGGTAAGGCACAGATATCAGGTAATTTTACTCCTACAGAAGCAAAGACTTTGGTTGGACGTTTGAACTCAGGTGCATTACCTGTACCTATCAGTCTTATTTCTACACAAACTATAGGACCATCACTTGGTGCTGAGGCCACAAATGCTGGTGTGAAAGCTGCAATTATTGGTTTTCTCTTCATTGCTCTATTCTTAATAGTTTGGTATAGGCTTCCAGGTCTTATAGCTGCAATTGCTTTGTCTATGTATGTAGTTATCATGCTTGCAATCTTTAAACTTGTTCCAGTGACTCTTACTGCAGCCGGTATTGCTGGTTTTATAATATCTATTGGTATAGCCGTTGATGCGAATGTATTGATCTTTGAACGTATTAAAGAAGAACTACGAGGAGGGGAAAATGTAAGTGGTTCTATTCATCATGGTTTTAAGAGAGCTTGGCTTTCTGTCCGTGATTCAAATATTTCAAGTATTATTACTGCTGTTATTCTTTTCTGGTTTGGAACTGCTCTTATAAAAGGTTTTGCTCTAGTATTCCTTCTAGGTGTGATTGTCTCTTTGATTTCCGCTATCTCAGTTACAAGACTTTTCCTTTACACAATGAATTTCAAAAAGAAAAATAAATTTACAGATTTCTTGTTTGGGTCGGGATTTAGTAGTGCTAAGACTCTTGCTCATGCAAGTACAAAATAATATATGTTTATAATTAAAAATAAAAAAATATTTGTTACCATTTCAGCTGTCCTTGTTTCTTTGTCTGTTTTTTCTATAATCTTCTTTGGATTAAATTTCGGTATAGATTTTAAAGGGGGATCTCTCTTGGAAGTTAAATATAATAGTGTCCGTCCAGACCAGAGTGTAGTTGAAGATTCTATTAAGTCTTTAGACTTAGGATCTGTTCTTATACAGCCTATGGGTGATAGTGGTTATAGTTTTAAAGCTCGTGATATAAGTGAAAATGAAAAGAATGCATTATTGGCCTCTTTAGGTCCCAACGCAGAAGAAGTTAGCTTTACTTCTATCGGACCTTCTGTCGGTGCTGAGCTTGTACGCAAGTCAATACTTTGTTTTATCTTGGTTGCATTGGGAATAATACTTTGGATAGCTTACTCTTTCCGTAAAGTATCTAAACCAGTTTCTTCTTGGAAATATGGAGTTATTGCAGTTTTGGCTTTGGTTCACGATGTTATTATTTCAGCTGGTGTATTTTCTCTATTAAGTCATTTTACAGGAGCTGAGGCGGATACACTCTTTGTGGTAGCAATACTTACAGTTTTAGGTCTTTCCGTTTCTGACACTATCGTTGTTTTTGATAGAATTAGAGAAAATATAAGAATAGGTCATTTTAAAAGTTTTGAAGAGACTGTTGGTACAAGTATAAAACAAGTTTACACCCGATCAATAGCGACTTCTCTTACTGTCATTATGGCATTACTAGCTCTTGTATTTTTTGGACCAGAAAGTACCAGAATGTTTGCGATAATGCTTACGGCTGGAATGTTCTTCGGAACTTACTCTTCTATATTCCTTGCAAGTCCTTTACTTGTGGTGATCAGTAATATCAAAAATAAATAATATTTATTTAATTAAAAACCCCATAATATTATGGGGTTTTTAATTAATAAATTTTGATAAAATTTTACTTCGGGGTATAATATGGAATAGTTTTATTAATAATTATTTTATAAAAATTAAATTTATGCCTACTTTATACATTATTTTAGCAGTTGTTTTTGCTTTTGTTTTATTTCTTGTTTTTAAATATAATGGTTTCATTTCTCTTAAGAATCGTGCCGAAGAGGCTTGGGCAGATATTGATGTTCAGCTTAAGCGTCGTTATGATTTAATCCCAAATCTCGTTAATACGGTTAAGGGTTATGCTACTCACGAAAGTACCGCTTTTGAGAAAGTAACAGAGGCTCGTTCAAAAGCTATGCAAGCTGGAACAACAGCTGAGAAAGGGGAGGCTGAGAATGTACTTTCTGGCACACTTAAATCTTTATTTGCAATATCAGAAGCTTATCCAGATTTAAAGGCGAATACAAACTTCATGGAACTTCAGAGAGAACTTTCAGATACAGAGAATAAGATTATGGCTTCACGCCGATTTTACAATGGGAATGTTCGTGATTTCAATACAGGAGTTCAAATGTTTCCTGGAAATGTTATAGCTTCTATTTTTAAATTTAAAGCATTAGAATTCTTCGAATTAGAACAAGATAGTATAGAGAAAAATAATGTAGAAGTTAAATTCTAATTAATTTTTTATGAGAAAAACAAAAACAACCCTATTGATAACCTATTTTTTCTTTGGGTTGTTTTTGATTTCTCCTTTGATGGTAAGGGCAGAAATTATTCATGATTTTGATACCCAGATAAAAATAAATCAAGATGCATCTGTTTTAATAACTGAAACAATTAATTATGATTTTGAAGAAGCTGAGAGACACGGTATTTATCGTTATATACCAGTTAAATACAAAACAACAAAAGGGAATAAGTCCATAAAACTAGAAGTACAAAATGTTTTGCTTGATGGTAATCCTGAAAAATATGAAATTAATAATGGTTCAGATATAAATATTAAGATAGGCAAAATGGATACTTTAATAACAGGATCACATGTTTATACAATTATTTATAAAGTAGAAAGGGTTATAAATTATTTTGAAGATCTAGATGAACTGTATTTGAATATAACAGGGAATGGGTGGCAAGTTCCTATTGAGAATGTAGATGTTTTTGTCTTATTACCTCAGAATGATATAAAAGATGTAAACATAAGTTGCTATGAGGGGGCATTCGAATCTACGGATAAATGTTCATCATCTAATTCTCAAGGTGGTCTATATACAGCAACCTCAACAAAGATACTTCAGAGCGGAGAAAGTCTAACAATAGCAATAGATTTTCCCAAGGGTATTATTTATAAGCCTACAAAATTAGAAAATATAATTAATCTTTTAAAAGATAATTTCATTATGTTTCTTCCTTTATTAGTATTTATTATTATGTTTTTTCTTTGGAAGAATTATGGCAAAGATCCAAAAGGGTATTCAACTATAATAGCTCAATATGAACCACCGATTAATATAAAGCCTACTTTAGTAGGTTCATTAGTAGATGAAAAACCAGACCCTAGGGACATAACAGCTGGGCTTATCTATTTAGCAGAACAGGGTTTTTTGAAAATTAAAAAAATAGAAAAAGATGGTATTTTTAGTAGTACTGATTATCAGCTTGAAATTATTAAAAAAGATATAGAATCACTTGAAAAGACAGAAAAAGAAATCCTTAATTTGTTTTTTAATAATGATTTAAGTGTTGGATCTATTAGAAAAATATCCAGCCTTAAAGAGTCTAGTAGTTTTTCTTCTGGAGTTAAAAGTCTAATAGGTAATATTTATAAAGAAATGGTGGATAAGGGTTTTTTTGTGAAGGATCCTAAAAAAGTAAAAATGTTCTATTTTTTTATTTCTTTTATATTTATATTTTTAGGATTATATATAAGTGCGTTCAGTTTTTTGTGGATAATTTCTTTAATAATATCTGGCTTTATAATAATGATTTTTAGTTTTTTTATGGGAAAGAAGACTAAACTAGGAGCAGATGCAAAAGACCATATTAAAGGTTTTAAATTATTTTTATCTGTAACAGAAAAAGATAGACTCAATTTCCATAATGCTCCAGAAAAAAGCCCAGAAAAATTTATGGAATTTTTACCATACGCAATAGCCCTAGGGGTGGAAAATAAATGGGCTTCTCAATTCAAAGATATTTATATAGAACAACCGTCTTGGTATCAGGGTGGTGCAACTGAAGCTTTTATCGCTGCAAGTTTTGTTTCAGATATATTTGGTTTTTCTAGTTCTATTAATGATGGATTGAGTAGTTTTTCAAAAAATGCTGCAAATGGGGGTTTTGCTGGAAGTGGAGGTTTTTCTGGTGGTGGTTTTGGTGGTGGAGGCGGCGGAAGTTGGTAAAATGTGATATAATAATTATTCATTATTAATTTTTTATGGCAACATTATATACACATCAAGGTCAAAATGTTAGAAAGACATGGCTTCTCATGAGCTGTTTCTTTATAATTGTTATTGCAATTGGTTTTATTTTTGCAAGAGTGTATGACAATGCTTCTATTCTCTATGTTTTTGTAATTTTTTCTATTGTAATGAATATAGTAAGTTATTGGTATTCAGATAAGATTGCTCTTTCACTTGCGAAAGCTCACCCAGCTACTCGTGAACAATATTTTGACTTTTATACTTTGGTAGAGAATTTAGCAATTACTGCAGGACTTCCAATGCCTCGTATTTATGTAGTAGAGGATTCATCTCCAAATGCATTTGCTACAGGTAGAGATAAGAAACATGCTGTAATCGCTGTGACAACAGGACTCTTATCTATCATGAATAAGGCAGAGCTAGAAGGAGTAGTTGCTCATGAGATGAGTCATATAGGGAACAAAGATATGCTTGTATCTACTGTCGCTGTTGTTCTTGCGGGCTTTATCTCTATTGCTTCAGATATGATGATGAGGGCGACACTTTTTGGAGGGCGTGATGATAATAAAGAAGGGGGTGGAATTCTAGCAATTATTGGAATAGTTTTAGCAATTCTTACACCTATTTTTGCAACTCTTATACAATTTGCTATTTCAAGGAAAAGGGAATATTTGGCTGATGCTTCAGGGGCTCTTCTTACTCGTTACCCTGAAGGTCTTGCTTCTGCTCTTGAGAAATTACAAAATTATGGAAAGCCGATGAAGTCTCAATCCACAGCAATTTCTCATCTCTATATATCAAATCCTTTAGGTTCTGGTCGTTTCGCAAAAAAATCAATGCAACTATTTAGCACTCACCCTCCACTTGAGGATCGTATAAAACTTCTAAGAAGTATGTAATCCTAGCAAGGACCGTCCTTGCTAGTTATTGCTAGGGGTTGGGTAATTGGTGGGTTTGTTATTTTATTTAAATTTTAGTATTATTACCTCGGATGTTCTTTAACATTTGTGGACTTATTATTATTGTTCACATTGAACCCTCTCATGGTTTACTCCTAGAGGGATGAGGTAGATTTTTATAAATTTACTTCTTAGCCTCAGCGTAAAAACTGAGGTTACGGAGAGGTCGCATAGCGGTCTAGTGCACTGTCTTGGAAAGACAGCAAGGTGTTAAAGCCTTCGGAGGTTCAAATCCTCTCCTCTCCGCAAATTAAAATAACCAGCTAAATAGCTGGTTATTTTAATTTGCGGAGGGAGCAAAGTATCTACATACTTTGCGTGAGAGGATTTGAAAACCTTGAGTATATTTTTAGAAAATTACTATTTTTTAAAAATACGAAAGGTGTACAGAATCTGTAAGATTCAAAAAGCGTACTCGCGATCCTCTCTGTTAGAGACAGAGAACTTCTGATATAATAAAATTGTGGAATTTATAGACATTTTTAATATATTGAATACCTGGCAATTTAATGTAATTGCTTTTCTTTCTGTAGTTACAATTTATACACAGAACTATAAAACAATTGTAGATAAAGTAAAAAAAGAGGCGATTTCACTAGTTATCTTGCAACTTATAGGTGGCATCAGTATTCTTGCATTAACTCCATTTTTCCCTTTAAAATTTTCTACCGATATAAAAATATATGCTTTATTGTTTATAGCTATAATTTTTTATACTATCAATGATCGAATTCACGTAACAACAAGAAAAAATTTAGATGTTTCTGTATCTTCTATCTTAGGCCAGCTGTCAAAAATATTTTTAATATTATATGGAGTTTTAATTTTTAAACAAGAAATTATCATGTCCAAAATGTTTGGCGGGTTGTTAATTTTTTTTGGAATTGCGACTCTTTTATATAAAAAGGGGAAATTTAGTTTTAATAAATATGTGTTACTTGCCATCTTAGCTTCATTTTTGGTGGCTACAGGAATAGTAATAGACGTAGATATTTCAACTAAATTTAATTTACCAATATACATAATGATAACCCTAGTTATTCCTGCCCTGATTATATTTATAGCAGAACGTTTTAATACAAAAGAAGTTTATTTGGAGTTTATTTCTTCTAGAAAGAAATCTTATCTCATAACAGGTATTTCTTGGGGTCTCTTAATCTTATTTATGATTCGCTCATTGCAATTAGGAGAGTCTATCTTTATTGCTCCATTGCTAGCTGTTTCAGTTTTTTTAAACGTTGTTATGGCATATTTTGTACACAATGAAAGGAGTGATTTTTTAAAAAAAATAATTGTAGCAATTATTATAATTATAGGCATATATTTTACTGTAATATAAGATTAGCCTTATTTTTCTAATAATTTGGTTCCAATAGCGACCCATACTGCCCGCCTTCGTTTTAATCTTAATTTACATAGCTCAATCAAGACTCCTTTTGTAGATAAAGGGAATTTTGATATACTTAAAATACATGAATAATATTAAATTAATTTGTTTCGATTTAGATGAAACTCTTATCAGTCATAGTAGTTGGAAAGAGTTGGGACTTGCACTTGGTATTTCTTATGAAGAAGATGAAAGATTTTATAAAGAATACAAATCTGGATTGATAACGTATGATGAATGGAATAATAAAATTCTTAATCTTTATTTAAAACATAAAGACGCGAATAAAGAAGAAATAACTAAAATTCTTTCTCGTTATTCTTATAATAAAGGAGCTCGTGAAATTATTGGATATTTAAAAAACAAGGGTTATATATTAGTGTTAATTTCTGGATCGATTGATATTTTGGTTAATATGGTAGCTAAAGATTTAGATATAAATCTATCAAAAGCAAACAACACTTTTATTTTTGATGATCAAGATAGAATAAGGGAGATAATTTCTGGTGGAGATGATACTCTTTCAAAAATGTCTTATTTAAGTGATTTTTGTAAAAAACTTAATTTAGAACTAAAAGATTGTGCTTGTATTGGAGATGGGGCAAATGATATAGAAATGTTTCGTCAAACTAAACAAGGGATAACTTTTAAGGGTTCGACGATTGAGAATGAAGCATGGAAAGTTGTTGAATCTCTTGAAGATATAAAGAATATTTTCTAATAATTTAGTTTTAATAGTGATTTATATTTTTCCATAAAATTAATAAAACACTTAACTTTCTAATGATAAAATGTATTGTATAAAGTTTAATTTTTAATATAAATTAATGCTTTTATTTATATTATATTGTATAATATTAGAGTTATATGGATAAAAAGAAGATATTAGTCGTTGAAGATGAAAAGCCAATGGCTCATGCACTTGCACTCAAATTAGACAGAGCAGGTTTTTTGGTTGTGAATGCTTATAACGGAGAAGAGTGTTTACAATCCCTCGAAAAAGACAAATTTGAACTTATCCTTTTAGATGTAATAATGCCCAAGATGGATGGATTTAAGGTTCTAGAAAAGATGAAAGAGCTAGGGGACAAAACTCCAGTTATGATGTTATCAAACTTAAGTCAGCAAGATGATGAAAACAAAGCTAGATCATTAGGTGCTATAGATTTTTTTATTAAATCAAATACTCCCATTGTAGATATTATTAACAAGGTCAATGATTTTTGTAATTCAAAATAATAATTTATGAAATTTGACGATGAATCAATTAAAAAGATTTTATTAGAAGAAGGTTATGTTTCGAGTGAAGATATTAAAAAGTCAGAAATTTATGCTGAAGAGCATGGTTCTTCTTTTTTAGAATATTTATTATTGGAAGAATTGTTAAGTAAAGAAATTATAAATCAAGCACTGGCTGAGTCCTTAAATATTCCTTACTTAGATTTAAGATCTAATTTAGCAAAGAAAGAAGATATATTAAAAATACCAGAAGAGACCGCTGTTAAAATGCGTATTGTTTTTGTTAAAGAGAACGACAAACAAGTCGTTATTGCAACAGATACTCCACCTCAAGATGAATTGGTAATAGAATTAGATAGATTATTCCCTGGTAAAAAGGTTGTTGTTAATTTTTCTTCGACTGAAGATGTCGATGCTGCTCTTGTGAATTATCAGAAAGGACTTGAAACTAGATTTGAAAAAATAATAGAAAATAAGAAGCAGATTGCCCCAGAAATTGTTGATCAGATTTTTTCTGATGCCTTACAACTTAAAGCTTCAGATATTCACTGTGAGCCATGGAGTAAAGAAGTAGTAATACGATTTCGTATTGATGGTGTCTTGCATGAAGCGGGGAGGATACCTAAGGAATATTATGATACGATCGTTAACCGTATTAAGGTTCAAGCCAAATTAAGAATAGATGAACATTTTAGTTCTCAAGATGGAGCCATACGTCACACTACCTCAGATGGAGAATCTGTGGACTTAAGAGTTTCTATTATACCAACTTTAGATGGAGAGAAAATTGTAATAAGAGTTTTATCTACTTATGTAAGAAATTTAACATTAGGTAATGTTGGATTATCAAATGAACTTCAAGATCAAATTATCAAAAGTTCTAAGAAGCCATTTGGTATGATCCTTGTTACTGGCCCTACTGGTAGTGGTAAAAGTACTACATTGTATTCTCTTTTAAAAGTCGTTAATACTCGTTTTGTAAATATCACTACGATAGAAGACCCTGTTGAATATAAAATAGATGGTATAAATCAAATACAAGTAAATCCACAAGCCAATCTAACTTTTGCAAAAGGGCTAAGAGCTATTACTCGTCAAGACCCAAATATTATTCTAGTGGGGGAGATAAGAGATAGTGAGACTGCCGATATTGCTGTTAATGCTGCTCTAACAGGACACTTATTGCTTTCTACTTTCCACGCAAATAATGCAGTGACAGCGATTCCTAGATTAATAGATATGGAAATAGAACCTTATCTTTTGAGTTCAACTTTAGAGTTAATTATAGCTCAAAGATTGGTTAGAAAGATTTGTAATTCTTGTAAAGTAAGTTACACTATTTCTCCTTCTGATATGAAAAAGTTTGGACCTGAGGTTAGCTCTTATTTTAAAGATAATAATATAACTTTATACAGAGGTAATGGTTGTTCTGTCTGCTCGAACACTGGATTCTATGGAAGAGTTGGAGTTTTTGAATTTTTAAAAGTTAGTCAAGAGTTGCAAGATTTGATTCCTAACAGACCTTCGACTAATGAGATTTTTAATCTCGCAAGAAGTCAGGGGTTCAAGACTTTATTTGAAGATGGTGTAGATAAAGTAAAACAAGGTTTAACAACAATCGAAGAATTATTACGTGTCGTAAATCCTCAATAGTTTATGTCAGAAATGAAATTTAGAAAATCATATGAGAAAGAAGGTTTTAAAACTCCAGTTTTTGAATATCGTTCAGACTGGCCTTATCTAAGTATCGGTTTTGGAGATGAGAAAGATTACTTTATAGAAAATCTAAGTCTTCTTATTGCTTCAGGGATGGGAATATCAAATGCTTTATCTTCTTTGTCTGTTTCAGTAAAGTCTAGAAAAATGAAGAAGGTCACTAAGTTTATAGAAGATGCAGTAAACGCAGGTCTTCCTTTGTGGAAAGCTTTTAAAGAAACTAAATTATTACCTGATAGAGTTATATCATTAATTAAATCAGGAGAAGAGTCTGGTAGGTTGCCAGAGCATTTAAACTTAGTTACCATACAGCAACATAAAGATAAAACATTAAATGGAAGATTGAAATCAGCTCTAATCTATCCAGGTATTGTGACACTTCTTGCTTTTATCGTAGCGATAGGGAGTGCATGGTTCATACTTCCCAAGATCACAACTATTTTTACTGAGACTGGTAGTAAGCTACCACTAGCGACAAGAATTTTAGTATTCCTAGGTAAATTCTTGTCAGAGTATGGATCTTTTGTTGTTCCTCTAATTATTATTTCTATTGCATCTTTATTTTATTTTGTTTTTTTCTACAAGAAAACAAAGTTTATTGGTGATTATATATTATTTAATACCCCTGGTGTTAAGAAATTATTACAAGGTGTTGAGTTGGCTCGTTTTGGTTATATTTTTGGAGCATTGCTTCAAGCGGGTATTAATGTTCACGATGCATTGGATTCAGTTATTCAAGGAACTAATTACAGGAATTATAAAAAATTTTATCTTCATTTGCAGAGTAGTATAGACCAAGGTAATTCATTTCAAACAACATTTAATAATTATCCTCAAATGGACGAATATGTCCCAGCACCTATCCAACAGTTGATTATTTCTTCTGAGAAATCTGGTAAATTATCAGAGACTTTAATCAAGATTGGTATAATATTTGAGGAAAAAACAGATGCAATGTCTAGAGATTTATCTACAATGCTCGAACCAATTATTCTAATAATAGTAGGGCTTCTAGTTTCTTTTGTTGTATTTGCAATAATAGGACCAATATATGATTTATCAAGTCAGATATAAAAATAAAATAAGAGGTTTTACTCTAATAGAGCTATTAATAGTTGTATCTGTTATAGCTATATTTTCTTCTATATCTGTCGTTGCATATAAAAATATAAATGAAAGAAGTATTTTCAATGGAGCTGTTAATACAATAACTGGTGCTATTCCTTATGCGAAAAATAAAGCTCTAAATCAAAATTTTAATAATAATTGGGGTGTTTATTTGCAGAATGACAGTGTTACTATTTTTTCTGGTAATAATTATTTATCTAGAAATACAACCTACGATGAAATCTTTAAATTACCTAATGGTGTAGTTATTTCTGGATTAACAGAAATAGTTTTTGATAAAATAACAGGTAAGATTGAAAATGAAGGGGATATTGTAATATCAAGAAAAGAAGATCAAAGAACGATACACGTTAATTATTATGGCGTTGTTTTTTATAATAAGGATGCTGGAGAGACAAATATTTGCCAAGATACGAATGCTATAAATTATGGAGGAATTCTTCCTTGTCAGTATGAGGGGACTTCTCCTTCAGGCACAATATCTTCTTCCCCTAGTAGTTGTCTAATAACCTCAGGTAATAATTCTTGCTCTTCTTCTTTATCTTGGAGTACTACAAATCCTATTAATACATCTATTGTT
>Ga0209373_10004443_pt1 | contig 12097 bp, 19 predicted proteins | sample Higcelweek5metaG_FD_187173 | JGI IMG/M metagenome (GOLD analysis project Ga0209373, IMG submission 187173) | Freshwater pond sediment microbial communities from the University of Edinburgh, under environmental carbon perturbations - High... | ecosystem: Environmental > Aquatic > Freshwater >... | reverse complement strand
CAGTCCGGTGATAATGACATGGAGGATCCACCCGTTCCCATACCGAACACGGAAGTTAAGCTCCATAGTGCCGATGATACTTGGTGGGCGACTGCCTGGGAAAGTAGGTCGTTGCCGGACACAATATTCCTCAATAGCTCAGTTGGTAGAGCATGCGGCTGTTAACCGCAGGGTCGTTGGTTCGAGTCCAACTTGGGGAGCCATATGGCCCGTTGGTCAAGCGGTTAAGACACCGCCCTTTCACGGCGGTATCAGGGGTTCGAGTCCCCTACGGGTCACCATATTTTAAAGCGGGCCTTTAGCTCAGTTGGTCAGAGCAACCGGCTCATAACCGGTTGGTCCGGGGTTCGAGTCCCTGAAGGCCCACCAATTTAATTTTAATCTGATAGTGAATAATAAATAGTGAATAATGATTCTTAACAGTGATTAAGTTTTGTTGAGTAAATTAAAGAAAAGTTTTATGCTTTTACCTGTTGTTCATTATTTTTTGTTCACTATTTGTTTATAGGGGCATAGCTCAGCTGGTAGAGCAGCGGTCTCCAAAACCGCGTGCCGTGGGTTCGATCCCTACTGCCCCTGCCAATGTATATTATACTTAATATAAAGAGATAAATTATCTCTTATTGCATGGCCCGGTAGTTCAGTTGGTTAGAACGCTAGCCTGTCACGCTAGAGGTCGAGAGTTCGAGTCTCTTCCGGGTCGCCAATATTGATGAGCTGATGTAGCTCAGCCGGCAGAGCACTTCCTTGGTAAGGAAGAGGTCAGCAGTTCGAATCTGCCCATCAGCTCCAAATATGCACCATTAGCTCAGTTGGTAGAGCACCTGACTCTTAATCAGGGTGTCTGGAGTTCGAGCCTCCAATGGTGTACCAAAATAGATAAACCGCCAGTATTTATGGCGGTTTTTTCATGTTATCAAGTGGCGAAAATGCCCTGAATTTATCAAAAGTATTTTTATTGCCTAAATGAGTATATTTTTTGGACATATCAAGAGTAGTATGCCCTAAAATTTGTTGCAGTGTAAACACGTCCCCGCCATTCTCAATAAACCTAGTTGCAAAGGTATGACGCAGTAAATGAGGGTGTAAACGTTCCATTCCAGTATCATTTTTAAGCCTTTGAAACAACATTTTTATTGTATTTGCAGTTAACGGCGAACCATCATTTTTTAAAAATAAACTCTTTCTTCCCTGATTATTAATCAGGGTGTCATATTTGGCAAGGTACTTACGGGTTAAAAGCCCCAAGGGGACACGTCTTTGACGATTTCCCTTTCCGTTAATAATCAAAAAATCAGTGGCTCTAAAACGACAAAATGTCGCTCGGACTACTTCACTTTTACGAAGTCCACTATCCAACATCAACGCACAAATGCACCAATTGCGAACACCTAAAGCAGTACATAAATCAAAACTTGAAAACAATTTATGTATTTCATAATCGTTCAGCACGTCAAATATTTTCATATCGGCTCTGGGAAGGATAAAACGCTCTGTCAGCTTTTCGGATATATACCCCTCCGAGTAGCACCAATTCAAGAATGTACGAACCGCACGAATATATGACTGAATTGATACCCTTTTGATTTTACGCTCTTTAAGATGCATATAATAGCCGTGTAAGTCTGTAAGGGTAATTTTACATAAATCTTTGTCAATACCCAAGAAATCCACAAAATAGCCTAAATCAAGTGTATAATACTCAATAGTCTTTTCACTATTCCCCCTCACCTCCTGATTTATAATAAATTCAGATACAGCATTTTGTAATAACAAAACAAATTCAACCCCTACACATCTAATTTTAAAGTCATATATTCATTAAGAACAACCGCTTTTACTTTATTATCCCATGAAATAAGAAACGCTCCACCAGAATCATAATTCAACTCAAAATATTCGACCGCTTGCCGATAATTCCGTTTATCAACTTGAGCAACAACTTTGCCGTAAATATTTTTTAATTTAAAAGTCATAATTTATCAAACACTCCATTCATTTCTAAATTAGATACACGTTTAAATCCAGTAATATTATCTTTAATATCGTCCATAACATCACTAACATAATTATCCCTTATAAACTCCATGTCGAATTTTTTCCCACTTAGTTCATACTTTTTAATTAAATCAAGCTGCTTTTGATTAAGTCTTTTTTCAATATCTTTTAAAATATCAAGTATTGGCATGATATCATTTCCCTTGCATTTACAATATGTAAGCAAAGTAGGTGCGACCTGATGAACTAAATAATTTTCTACTCTTGATAAGTTATATTCAATTCCAACACGTTTAAATATACGCATTTTTTCAGTTTGTCCGACGAACTCTTGCCACCATGGGGCAATCTCACAACGTGTAATATTAGTGTTATCTTCAACATCTTCAATAAATCTTAAATAATTAAAAAGCACACCAGCAAAACATTTACCAACGTCACCCTGTTCTAAAATAGTTCTGCACATATCATACGCTCTTTCATCACTAAAAGACATTTCCGTCCTTATCCAGTGATAATCATAACCACGTTCTGCAGCCTTATCATAAATACGAATTAACAACTCCGACTTAGGACTACCAAATGTAACGCTTTTACCTTTGTCAGTTTCTTCAATTTTAAAACGTCTTAGTTTTCGTATATATTTTTTTTGCCTTGTATATTGCATTATTTCGTCCATATCTAAATAACCATACATTTCATCACAAGCAATATCAACCCTAGTAATATTACAATAACCTGATTCTTTTTTGGTTACAAGAAAATCTAAAAACTCAACCCAATCCCATTTACTTATACTTTCAAAAGTTCTGCAACCACCGCCGGACATACTAACACAAACAGGACTAATTACATTACCGCCATACCATACACGAATATCACCCAATTGCAAGCCATAGTGATACCCATACATACCTTTACATGACCGCCAATCTGTAATATTATCAATCTTTAAAACCTCACGGATAAATACTAATATCTTCTTTTCAAGATTATGTTCTAAAAACTCAGCGGTTTCATTTTCACCCTTATATACTTTTTCTATATATTCATCTTTGAATTTATCTAAAAATTCACCTTCAAAAAAACCCTTTGCTGAAAAGGTTAGCCAATCGACTAAAAATGTCACATTTTCCAAACTGTCACCTTCTCTTTAGTATTTAATCCTCAGCGGAGGGAAATAATTGCTCACGCACGCCGCGCACCGCGCGAGAATCCCCCCCATATCGGCGGCGCGTGACCCCCCAGGGATACACCTAATAACCGTATATATTAGGTTATCCCTGTGAAGTCACCAAAATAAATTAGCATTTGCCTTTAAATATAATATTTTATAATAAATATTTCTGTCTTTAATGTGAGGAACATGCGCCGCCGATATGGGGGGGGGTCACGCTCTGAGGAGGTTATTTATATAGATATCACCTTTTATTTTGTATTTTTACAAGTACTATATTTTTACGTTTTTTTAATCTCTAATGCACTACTTTGTAATTTGTACCCCCGTTGTTACTATAGGGGGTTACGAAAACAAGAGCGAACTTTTACCATTATTTAACAACGTCCTTGCGAGGAGATTTTTAATAAATAACCCTTGCGAAGGAATCCTCTGCGGAGGGATATAATAAGTCCTCTAAGCCATAACAATTATATAATTGCCCCATACAGGGGGCAATCATAGGAAACAATAATATCTTATAGTATGTTTGCCTTTAAATGGTATAGCATAAGCCATAACAAGCCAATACTTGCCCCATGCATGGGGCAAGCATGAACAACAATAATATTTTATAGCGTATAGGATACGATTTTTATTAATTAAGGGGATTTCCCTAACTGCGGTTATGGAAACCCCGTGGAGTTAATTATCTTAATGGTTACATTTTGTCAAGTGCCGTAAAAATTTTTTATTTATATTCGATAAAAATTTTTTAGCTAAAAAATAAAGCCGTATATTTATTTTTTGCCCTTGAGCAAAATCCAAAACAGAGATTAAAGCCTATTTTGTAACACAATATTTTTCCTTCAGGAATCCGGATGCACCGCTGCAGCTCCTGGGATTGTGTTACATATTTTATCTAAACGCTTAACAATATCACAACACTGATTATCTATCGTATAAAGTTCATCTTTAATACACTTCATTTTACTAACTTCAACGGCAAGCTGGCGAGTAGTGTCATATAATTCATTACGTTTCTTTTCAAGGCTTTTAATTTCATTTTCAAGATATTTTTTTTGACGTTCTACTTTTGGAATAGATTGATAACAATATGTAACAAGATTTTCAAATTTTTCATTAAGCGAATTACCGCTGAAACTTTCAAGAATTTTTTCTACATCATCGGAATATCTAAAAGACCTAATATTATTTTTAGCCATTTTTAAAACCTCTTTTCTTTAATTTTGTAACACACTTTATCAGCTGCAGCGGATCCGATCGGAAAGGCAGCGCCGAAATCATGTGTTACATTTTCCTGATTTATTTTGTAACACATTACTCCTGGAGAAAACCGGCGCCGGCTTTTTAATTTGTGTTACATTGATATTTGTCTAAGCTTAATAAGAATTTGTTTATACTCTTCTTTTTCCTTAGTAAATCTATTTTCATCAAGCTGAGCAGTCCAGCATAATTCAGCAATATTTGTAATATCTGAATTTGTTAATATAACTAGATTCATTTCTTTAGGTAATGCTAATAACATAAATAAAACCTCACTTTAATTTTAAGTGGGGCGGTGTGCTAAAGCACGACCGCACCCACTATTTATTTTTTAAATTTGTATTTGTTCGTCTATATATATCTTGCAATTCTCTATCGCAATATTCATTTCTTAAATAATTTTCAAATATTTCTTTAATTCTACACCAATCATCATGCTTAATTAATTTATATTCTCTTTTAATCTTATTCTCTTTAGATATACCACCCAAATAACCGCATATTAACAATAAAATAATAAACAATATAAATGTTATACCATCCATATCACAACCCCCTATTTTTTCGATTATTTATATTTTCAATGCTATGCCATTTATCACATTCCCAATGTTGACAATTCAAACACTCTTTTTTACAATGTTTATTTAAATACATTCCATACATAGGTAATATAATAAAACTTTCAATAATACCACCTAAAGCAACAAATAACAACATTCTAATAAATATATTCACTTTTTATTCTTCTTTCTATTTTTTTTATTTTTTATCCGAACATCATTTTTATTAACATAAGAACCATTTAACAACATCAAACAAAGTACCATTCATATATAATCACCTACATTTACTTTAAATCTTTAAATATATTAATTGCCATATCATCATATGGATTTTTAGTTATATATTCCTCAACAATTTCTTCGATTTTCCACCATTTATTCCGCTCAATAAGCTTATACTTTTTTTTAATAGTAATTTGTCGCTGTGTTTCACCAAGCAGACCGCCAAAAAATAACATTAAAATAATTAATATAAAATACCTTAATAACATATCGAATCCTCCTAAATAATTTTTTTAATTTTTTTCGTAGTTTTTTTATCAAATTCTACATATGACTTTGTAATTACACCCTGATTAACAAGTATTTCTTCATCAGAAATATATTCAGATTCAAGCATACTTTGTATAAGCTCCGCAGTGTCATATAATGCTCTTATTTCATCAGTCTGCACAAATACATCAGTATCAACAGGTTTACAAGGAATTAAAGGGTTTTCGTATGCAATATCATAATCTATTTTATCGTATGTCCTAGTCGCCGTCATTCTGCTAAATGGATGATTAAAATACGAACTGCAAGTTATAACATATGCGGTTATATCCCTTAATTGCTTATCTAAAAAATTCCAACATTGAGTTGTTGCAAGAATCTGCAACTTACGTTTCCGGCACTGACATATATGTTGAAATAATATTTTAGGTAAACCACCCTTTTTACTAAAATCCCTTGAATTAAATATCGTACCTATTTCATCAATCAGCACCAATGTGTTCTCAGGTGCGTTTAATATATCCTCTGGGCAGCGCAAAGGCAATACATTTGTATTTTCCGGAAAATTCATAAGTTTTAAATTTGTTACAATATTCAATTGCGGATACCGACAAGCTTTTAAATAGGCATCACGAACCATTGCTATAGTTTTACCCTGCCCAAACCTACCAACGTACAAATGAAGTCCCCAGCCGTAAAATTCAAGATATAATTTCAATCTCCAGTAGTGAAATAAATCTTTAGTAACCAAATACATAAAATGGGGCGACTTAAGCAATATTTTAATTATAATCAACGTACCCACCGCCCACCGAATATATTAATACACCATTCTTTTATAAGACCAAAACACCATAAAAATATTCCAATACCTACAATAATGCGAATAAGATATAATATTAAATCAGGTAAAGTTGTAGGTAGTGTTGCAATATTACCAACAAAAATATTTAAAATAGAATCAACAATACTCACCGAACAAAACCCCCTTTGGCATAAAATAATGATTTAATCAAATTAAGAAATAACAAAATAAATATAAACAACAACAATGTTTCCGTAACATTGTAATATTTTAGCTTTTTATTAAATATAGTGTAGTCCGATTCTGTAAATAATCTAGGTTGACATATTATAACATCAGCAGTATCATATATATTCATAGTACAAAATATAGAATAAATATCTAATGAATCAACATACAAAGAATCTGAATAATAAGCAAACGTCCAATTTGAATCATAATAATCATAATAATAACAATCTAACTGAACATTAATAGACATTGTACCATTTTGCGCATCATAAACTATTTTTTTATCATCAGCATAAGACGGCATGTCAATATAAACCCATCTATTAGAACTAGATTGTGTATAATTAGTACGAAACAATAAATAATTATCGCTATGATTTTCAGGTAATTTAATAGGCAGCACATAAGCATATATATTTACAGTATTCAAAATTATCATAAAGATAAATACAAACAATGTTTTTTTCATTCAAGCATACCCCCAACAAGATTAACTATGACAACTATCAAAATACTAATAAGCAATACATGCCATAATGAAAATGTAAAATTATCAATAGTAATGCTATTATTTAATATACCGAAACAAGCCGTCATTATAGTTTTAAAAGCATTTAAAATCATATAGTCACCGCCTAATAATGCGTAATAATACTACAACACACATACCCAAAAATATCAAAGCATTAAATTCAGGCGGTAAAAAACTAAATATAGAACCGAAGAATTCCATAAATTGCTTGCCGAATCCAGTAAATGATTTAAACATATTACTTATTGAAGTAAGCATGTTAGAAAACTGATTTCCAAACCATACCAAATAATCAATAGGGTTTAAAGAACCGCTCGGAAATCCATTTGCATTCGGCACACCATAATCAGTAGAACCGCCCCACATATCTTGACCCGTTCTATCATCTAAACCATCACCATTAGCGTCAACAAAATTTTCATAACAATACACATGAATAGAATCAGTATATATATTACTTAAATAATCTGTCATAGTAACGACAAGTTCAATATCTTGATTAAATTCAACCGCACCTGAAACCTTTAATGTTGCTGAAAAATATGTATCATTATCCGTTTTATTCGTATCAAGCCATTCTACTTCATGTTCCCTATCTTCTCTATATCCAGTTACTTGAATTTGCCCTAGATTATCACCTAACACAGGAATATCAGATACACTAATATACATAGTTACAGCATTTATTTGACTTTGTTTAAAACCGTCACGAGGTAATAAAATACTAAGATTAGATGTAGATTTTTTACCTCCAGTCATATTACGATATATAGTTGAATCCATACTATATAAATTAAATGATTGAACCAACCAATTATTAATATTAGAATTAACATCAAGAACTCCATACAAAGTAGTATATACAGAATTATGTGTATTAAAATTAAATACATTACTAGTAGCGGACCATGCGCCATAATCAATATCAACACTATTTCTTGTACGTCTATATTCTGTCATAAAACAAGCAGTTTCAAAAGTTAATTTATAACCACTATTATAATAATAAACGTACTTTTTACAAGAATCACTAAATACATAACATATTTGTTGCAAACCATTAATTGAATACATAAAAGCATCTTTACCACTTGCTTCAGCCGGAAGAGTTGTGTCCTCGGCTGCTAATACATTAAAACTACAAAAGGAAATTGATATTATAAACAAAAATATTAATATTAACCTTTTCAAAAAATTCACCCTTTCAAAATAAAATTAAAGAGCGAGCGATAACCGCCCGCCCTTTAGCATGGGGAAAATTAATGTCTACTGCCTCCAGCTGATTTTCTAGCCATTTTGAATATACCAAACCCAACAGGAACAAGGCTAGCAGCCAAGAAGAACAAACAAAGAGGATTACCAGTCATAAGTGTAAACACAGTTGACACTAAACCAGTTACGTCAGACACCGCCGTAATAATTGTACTCATAACAGTTGGTTCCACTTCCTTTCACTTCCTTTTTTATTTTTATTAAAAAGCTTAAAAGCTTATTAACAACTAAGCAACCGAATATTGGACACGATTACCCATGAGAACAACACTTAAATCAACTTCCAAAAGCTGACCGGGTTTAAAAGCTACTTTCACATTGGAATATTGTTCTTGTTCCATAAAAATAGTGACCTGATTCAAACCACTGAAATTATCAGTTGTTTGAGGTGCTGATATAAGACATTCAGCTGTAAAATACTGCTTTGTCTTATCCTTACTTGCAAACGTGCGTAGTGCGTAAATCTTTCCTTTTTCAACCATAACGCATAAACCTTCTTTCATAAAATTTTTTATTTATATAAAGCCTTTCGGCATTTACACTATCAATCAATACAAAAACCATCATCCAGACATACATTTATACCATTAGTTAATAAAACCCATTCACTATCAGCAGTAAAATACTTTTTTACTTTAAAACCCAATAACTTTAAATAATCAACAATTTTATCATTCTTAAAGCCACAAAGAGCAACCATTGGAATAACACCACCACCATGACGAGCAATAAATTCAATTTCACATTTCTGCAAATATTCATTTAAACCATCTTTTTCAAAAGAACTCACAAAAAGAGCCATAATTTTCAACTCCTAATCATATAATATTATTTTATAATACTACGTATTACAATACCATAATATCACAGTATTACAAAAAAGTCAATAGTAATACAACGTATTATTGACAAACATTAAATAATTCTATATAATATACAAAAAAGGAGATATAAGATTATGGAGATTAAACAAATTTCGTTAAAAATCGACGAAGAATTACTAGAGAAAATTGACAATGAAGCAAAATTAGAACAAAGAGACAGAAGTAAACAACTAATTTATATGCTAAAGAAATACTATGAAATGAAAAAAATTTTAAACAACTTATAAAGATATCAAAAAAAAAGTAACACACTTATGCAGCTGCAGCGTTAACCAGGAACGCAGCAGCTTAATTTTTATGTGTTACATTTCAATCAGCAGCTCCAGGAGAAAAAAGAGTAACAAACTCTTAATCAGGGTGTCTGGAGTTCGAGCCTCCAATGGTGTACCAAAATAGATAAACCGCCAGTATTTATGGCGGTTTTTTCATGTTATCAAGTGGCGAAAATGCCCTGAATTTATCAAAAGTATTTTTATTGCCTAAATGAGTATATTTTTTGGACATATCAAGAGTAGTATGCCCTAAAATTTGTTGCAGTGTAAACACGTCCCCGCCATTCTCAATAAACCTAGTTGCAAAGGTATGACGCAGTAAATGAGGGTGTAAACGTTCCATTCCAGTATCATTTTTAAGCCTTTGAAACAACATTTTTATTGTATTTGCAGTTAACGGCGAACCATCATTTTTTAAAAATAAACTCTTTCTTCCCTGATTATTAATCAGGGTGTCATATTTGGCAAGGTACTTACGGGTTAAAAGCCCCAAGGGGACACGTCTTTGACGATTTCCCTTTCCGTTAATAATCAAAAAATCAGTGGCTCTAAAACGACAAAATGTCGCTCGGACTACTTCACTTTTACGAAGTCCACTATCCAACATCAACGCACAAATGCACCAATTCCGCACACCTAAAACAGTACTTAAATCAAAGCATGATAACAATTTTTGTATTTCATAATCATCAAGCACATCAAATATTTTCAGATCCGAGCGAGGAAGTTTGAAACGCTCTGTCAGCTTTTCGGATATATACCCCTCTGAATAGCACCAATTCAAGAACGTACGAACCGCACGAATATATGATTGTATAGATACCTTTGTTATTTTACGCTCTTTAATGTGCATATAATAGCCGTGTAAGTCCGTAAGGGTAATTTTACATAAATCTTTGTCAATTCCCATAAAATCCACAAAATAGCCTAAATCAAGCGTATAATATTCAATAGTATTCTCACTGTTACCCCTCACTTCCTGATTAATAATAAATTCTGATACAGCATTTTGCAATAACAACCCAAAAACCCCCTACACTAATTTTTCACAGTATGTAAAAAATGAAACAAATTTATAAGTATCTTTCCATGCCATACGATATACACCCTCATTCCTGCACTCAAAAAACCTTTCAGCCTGTCCGATAGAGCGGAAATCACAAGTATCAACCACTTTTCCATAGATATTAAATAGCTTGAAATACATAAAAATTACTCCTTTACATTTTCATTTTTTTGTGATATAATATTATTAAGGTTATTAATTAATTTGTTAATTTCTACCTTACGTAATTCCAATTTGCGCTTACTAACTAAAGGGATTTTCTTATTAAAGTATTTTAAAGCATCTTCTAAATTGTCAATCCATTTTATACTTACATATTCGTTTGAATAATCCCAAGTAATCGAGTTGATGTCTGCTAACATCAGCTCTTTTTTTATTAATTCCGCTTTATTAAGTCCTTGACTGCAATAATACATATGAGCGTTTAATTCAGTTACAGTTCTGTTCAAATCCTTAGAAATATACTTTGTTATGTACTTACTACACGCTTCTTTGCTTTTTATTTTTTCCAACGTACAAAATCCGAATTTATCAGCATATTCATTCCATGAATATAATTCACTACCATTTTTTATTTTATCCAATAACCGTTTAGGTAACTTCATATCTACTGTAAGCCTTGTTAAGCTTCTCACTGGAATACCTTTCATTAAGCCATGCTCATGCCATGCACCGTCTTTATGCTGTTCAGGGATAAGCAAATATTTAATTTGACCGCCTTTTCGGTTATTAAAATTTCTAATATCTTGAGCAAATCTTTTATGATAATCTTTCAAATCATATCTATTACAATAAACTTTATTGGCAGTATATGTACAAAACCATTCAAAATCATTACATATAGAATATTCAAATATTTTTGAACGAGTTCTTGAAAGACTATGTGCTAATTTAATATTAAGCAATTCTTCCTCATGTTCGTAGTTAAAATTTTCATCAATAATACCTCTTTGCAAAACTTCGTTATATTCTTCCTCGGAAAGATACATTCTAAGCGAAGTTTCATCATTTAAATAATTCAAATAACTATCTTTTTCTTTTATATATTTTGGTCTTCTTGCTTTTTCAATACCACCTTGCATACAATTATTATGAAAAACAAGTTTATACTTATCTCCATATTTACGCAAAGTACATAAATTATCAACGGTTAAACCACTTTTATAAAACAAGTGTAAACACTTCCTTTTTTATCTTTTGACCGCTTTATGTGATTTAGTCAAGTATAGGGGAACGCCCCTCGGGGATTAGGTCGCTCCGCTCCAAGGAATTAATTTAAAGTCCTGCGGGGGAATCCCCTGCGGAGGGGATATAATAAGTCCTCTAAGCCATAATAATTATATAATTGCCCCATACAGGGGGCAATCATGGAGAACAATAATATTTTATAGCGTATAGGATACGATTTTTTACTTTATAAGAAATTGCGCAAAAACAACACAATCAATATAATACTATAAAAGTAATAATATGGTTGATAAAGGATATAAAACACTAAGGAATAGTGCAGGAAAATATTGGGTTATATAGCTCTAT
>Ga0209373_10004441_pt1 | contig 12099 bp, 10 predicted proteins | sample Higcelweek5metaG_FD_187173 | JGI IMG/M metagenome (GOLD analysis project Ga0209373, IMG submission 187173) | Freshwater pond sediment microbial communities from the University of Edinburgh, under environmental carbon perturbations - High... | ecosystem: Environmental > Aquatic > Freshwater >... | reverse complement strand
CGTGATGCCATTAACCAGTTGGTGAGTGAAGAAACGATCCAAAGCCTTGCACGAAAAGAAAATTCAGCATTCAAGGTAATAATCAAACAACCTGTTTAGTATGAGAAAAAAATACGGACTTCCTTTCGCTGTCTTCCTCTTTACCTTTTTCATTTTAGCCATGGTGCAATGGAAAATGGCAGAGCGCCCCCTTTTGGTTGCCGAACGTTTTTGGCAGGGTGCAGGTTGGGTTCAGCTTACGATTATATCATTGTATGGAGCTTTTGTGGCTTTTAAAATGCAAGACCCAAAGCTTGTCCCGCAATGGCGCCGCATAACGTGGACCCTCTTTTCGGTGGTGTTCTTTGGACAATTGGCACTTGGCCTACTGGGTGCCGAAAATTTTTTGATGAGCGGGAAACTTCATCTGCCCATACCAATGATGATTGTTGGTGGTCCAATTTATAGGATGCAGCTATCGTTTATGACCATTTTGTTTGTGAGTACCATTGTGCTTACAGGGCCGGCTTGGTGCAGCCAGTTGTGTTACTTTGGTGCCATAGACAACTTGGCCGCTCGTGGAAAAACAAAAATGGCCAAACAGAAATACCAGCGCGCCATTAAATCAACCATTTTGATATTGGTAGTTGCCGCAGCTTTGGCATTGCGCTGGTTCAACGTTCCGGTTTTGTACGCCACCATTATTGCCGTAACATTTGGCGTGGTGGGTATTGGGGTGATGGTTTTCTATTCGAGCAGACGTAAAAAGATGGTTCACTGTATCTTATATTGTCCCATTGGAACTGTGGTGAATTTAGCAAAGCCCATTAATCCGTTTCGAATGTACATTGACAACCAATGTGATTTGTGTATGAAATGTACCAGCTATTGCAAATACGATGCGCTTAATGTTCAGTATATTAAAAACAAAAAACCAGGTTTCAACTGTACTTTGTGTGGCGATTGTGTACAGAGTTGCCCACATGGCTCCATTAAATACAAATTCTTGAAATTAAGCCCTCAAGCATCGCGAAACCTGTACCTGTTTTTAACCATTTCGCTACATGCCGTCTTTTTGGCATTGGCAAAAATTTAAAGTGAATGCAATACAAAAATGAAATAGAACTTTACAATGCGGTTATTTCCCAAACAGTCCGGGATGTATTTGCATACCATCGTCGAAACTTCAGGAAAAATTGTTACATTCCTTCCATCGGAGGCCGTGGTGCGTTTCGACGACATGGATTACATTTTCAGCTATGAAAAAGAGAAAAAAGAAGATGGAAAACCTTTCACCGAAAACCGCATGGTTGAAGTAAAAAAAGAGGTTGTCGATGGAGGCTATACCGAAATCATTGTGCCCGAAGGGTTCAACATTAAATAGTCAAAATTGTTATTAAAGGCGCCTACAACATGCTTTCTGCTAAGAAGATTGCAGGTGAGATGGTCAGTTAAATTGATTAATTCAAAAAAATGGAACACAATCATTCACACCATCACGATATAAATTTGGGTAATGCCTTTAAAATTGGCATTGTCCTCAATATCATCTTTGTGATTACTGAAGCTGCTTTTGGTTTCTTTTCCAACTCTATGGCACTTGTTGCCGATGCAGGGCATAACCTGAGCGATGTGTTGGCATTGATTTTTTCGTGGGTGGCAGTAATACTCTCGCAAAGAAAACCAACATTGAAATTCACTTATGGATTTCGCCGTTCGACGATACTCATTGCATTGCTCAACACCATTTTCCTTTTGGGCGCTGTTGCTTTTATTATTTGGGAAACCATCGAAAGAATTGGGAACCCTGTTGAAATCAATTCAAACAGTGTGATCACTGTTGCTGCCATAGGAATTGTAGTTAATGGATTTACTGCATGGCTTTTTATGAAAGGCAAAAAGCACGATTTAAATATCCGGAGCGCTTTTCTCCATTTTATTGCCGATGCGTTGGTGTCGCTGGGCGTGGTGGTTGCGGGTGTAATTATGGTTTTTACGGGTATAACCTGGATCGACTCCATCATGTCGTTTATTGTTGTCGCTGTAATTCTTTACAGTTCGTACCATTTGCTCATCGATTCGGTTAATCTTGCCCTCGATGCCGTTCCCGAGAATATTGAAATTGAAGCTGTAAGGGATTATCTTCAGTCTTTGCCCGAAGTTGAAGGAATACACGACCTTCACATTTGGGCCTTGAGTACCACCGAAGCTGCGCTCACAGTACATTTGGCTACACACACTCAAACAGACGTTTCGTTCATTACCCGCATTCAGCAGCAGTTGCATGAGCAGTTCGATATTGAACACGCCACCATTCAGGTGGAATTTGGGGCGACCAGTTTTGAATGTGAAACAAATTGCAACTAGATTCTAAAAACAGAAAACATTGTTTATAAAAGAAACCGTTATGGAACAGATAAAGGAACAACAACTCTATAAAAAGGCTTATTTACTAAGTCTTTTTACTATTTTCTATAACATCATTGAAGGAGTAGTTTCCATGCTTTTGGGTTATCAGGACGAAACACTTGCTCTGTTTGGTTTTGGTGTAGATAGTTTTATTGAAGTGATGTCGGGCATTGGCATTGCTGTAATGATAATGCGCATTCGCCAGAACCCCAGAAGCAATAAAAGCCCATTCGAGACAAAAGCACTTAAAGTAACGGGCACTGCTTTCTATATGCTGTCGGTTGGATTAATGGCGGGGATTGTGGTAAACCTGATCAATAACCACAAACCCGAAACCACGTTGTGGGGAGTAATTATATCGTTGGTATCGATTGCGGTAATGGTTTGGCTGATGAATGCTAAAAAGAGAGTTGGCAAACAGCTTAATTCCGATCCCATTATTGCCGATGCAAATTGTACTAAAGTGTGTGTATACATGTCGTTGGTATTGTTAGCATCGAGTCTTATATACGAACTCACCGGCTTTGCTTATGCCGATTTAATTGGTGCCGCGGGATTGATTTACTTTTCATTTTCAGAAGGGAAAGAAGCCTTTGAAAAGGCAAAAGGGAAAGAATGCAGTTGTGGCCATAATTGTGAATCGAAATGAGAGATTCTTCCTTTTTTTCTTGTTTGAAATCTGTTATTTTTTTGTCATTACAGAAAATGATTGGAAAATTTCGTTGTCTATCAGTTGGTCAAACTCCTTTTTTGTGGCATTTATCAGGAATTCTTTCTTTTCGGCATCGAGAGTTTGAACCGGAACAAACCGCTTGATCACGTCAATTGAACGGGCATCGGCATTGAGCATGTACACCGCCAGTTTGTTTTCGTAGAATTTGGCCATGAAAACCGAGTAGTAGACCGAATCGCGGAAGCTGGCAAAATAGAAATTGCTGTAAAACTTTACCACAACTTCGTTTTTTGCAGGTTCGCTGGCAACCAAATTGAACTGTTCTCCATTTACAATAATTTTGTTTTTCAGGATGGAAACATTGAGCAAGCTGTCGGCATAATTGCCCTGAATATCGGAAATGAATGATTTTATCACCAATCCTTTTTGTGGTTGCGGAGTGGTAAAATAAACTGTTGCACATGAACTTGTAAGCAATAGTAAACCAATTCCGAAAAGAAAATTCTTCATAGCAATTTTTTATTGAGTAATTAAAACTTCGCGTTTGTGTCCGTCCATCAATACGATAACAGGTTGAGGAAAACGGACGTGTTTGATGAACTGTGTGTGTTCAACCACTGGCTGTTTTTTCAGCAAATCGAGATTGATGAAGGAGTCGCGCGAGTTGTACGGCACCGAGAAATAGCCAACATTCATCGAGGTTACATTGTGAAAAAAGTGTGACCCCAATGAAGCATCGAGCGGAAAATCTTCCAATCCCATTTCTACAATTACCCGTGCATTTGAAATTTGTGACCACACTACCGGAATACCTGTAAAGGGGTCGCGAGTGCCCCATCTGCCGGGCCCGATCAATATATACTCTTTTCCATCGAGTGCCATCTTTTCGTTCAATTCGCCCAATTGCCTTGCCATTTCTTTGGTTTGAGTCCGGTCGAATTTAGCTACATCAACATAAATTACATCGCGAATGTTGTCAATTTTTCCGTTCCCCATTCCGTTTGTGGCAAACATCAGTGCTTTAACCTTGTCAATCTCTTCAATTTGTACTTCTACCAAATCGTCTTTTCTAATTAAAGGTTTAATCTGAAGAAGGTACAATGTTGGTAATTGGTTATCGGCTGACCCGTTCAGATCAACAGCGTATTCAAGCTCAATGGGAGCGCCCATGGCTTCTTTGAAAATATTGAGCAACAAATCAAGCGATTCGGCCAATGGAGTGTATCCAAATTTGAGGATATTGGCAAAGTCGATTACCCTTTGGCCTTTCATTTCAACGCCCGGGACCAAAATGTCGTTTTCCCAATCGTAGGTAGAAGCGCAGTTTTCGAGCACACCGTCATTGAAGGCTTCACGTATGGGAAACTTCTTAATGGTTGCCATTTCGCCGTTGGTTTTCAGGCTGAAATCGTTTTGTTCCAAGTCTATGGCATAAAATTCGACCTGCGAATCGCGCATCAGTTCTTTCACCCCATTGGGGTTTAATTTGGGATAACGTGGGCAAAAGCGGTACGATTTTTCGCCGCCAACAACATACATTCCCAATCCAACTCCGGCCACCGAAAATCCGTCGGAGGGCTGCATGTACGAAACCGGATAGTAGTTGTACGATTGGGCAACACCGCTTATGTGTGGATAAAATTTTCCATTGTATTCGTGCCCAACTACTTCCTGAACTATCACGGCCATTTTTTCCTCTTCAATTTTGTAATTCACAGCATTGAAGTACGAACGCGCATTTTCGGCAAAGGTCGATGCCCAAACTAATTTGATGGCGTCGGAAAGTTGCTGAAAACGGATATTCACGTCGGGATGATTATTGGGCAGCAGGTAAGTGTTGTAAACGCCGGCAAAAGGTTGCAGCAACGAATCCTCGAACAGTCCTGAAGATCGCACGGCCAACGGATTTTTCATGTTGAGCAGGTAGAAAAAAAGACGTTCACTTAACGCTTCGTTCATTTTCCCGTTCAGAAAAAGTTCGTTTATGTTGTCGTAATTATGCTTCACAATAATGCGTTCATAAAGGTTATTGGTTTCTATGAAGGCATCAAATTCAACAACTCCGATGATTGAAGTGGCTGGCATGCGGATGTTGATATTCGGGATAATTTTTTTGAACTCGATGTTCTCGATAAAGTTGGAAATGAATGCCAATCCTCTTCCTTTTCCGCCCAAAGACCCTTTTCCCATGCGCATGATGTAGCGATTGCCTTTGACCAATGTGGCGTCGAAATTTACAATTCGGCCACGAAGTTGACGCATTTTCACGTTCTCGAAAACCTTCAGAATGAATTCGCGCAGGTCTTGTTTCTGTTCAAATTCGTCAACCTGCTTCACCTGTAGCTTTTCGGCCATATTTATTTCGCCACGTGCCATCAGCCATTTTGAGAAGGAGTTTTGCCGGCCATGAAAGATGAGCGATTCCAGAGGAACCCGTTTCATCAATTCCTGAAACTCGTGCAACGTATGCGCATCGGCAACTTTGGTTCCATCTGGCATCATAAATTCGAAATCGCCAAATCCCAATCGTCGGTAAATAAAATTTTCGATGTCTTTCGATAAGCTATCTGAGTTTTTGTTGATAAAATCGGCACCTACTTCGCGCGCGCGTTGCTCATTTGAAACGTCGTGCGATTGAAGTAAAAGCGGGATTTCAAATTCAAGTGTATTTTTTACATAATTGAGCAACTCAATGCCCGATTCACTATAGTCTTCGCCATTTTTCGAAAACTTTACATCGCTGATCACGCATAGCAAATTGTCTTTGTAAAGGTTCACTATTTCAATGGCTTCCTCATAAGTGCTTACCAGCAGTATTTTAGGGCGGGCGCGCATTTTCAATATCATGTGCAGCTCGTCGGACGAGTCTTCGGAAACTAAATTTTGCGTTTGCAGCATCACGTTGGTGTACAACAGTGGCAGGTAACGCGAATAGTATTTCACCGAGTCTTCAACCAACAAAATCACCCGTACACCGCCCACCTGAATATCGCGGGCCACATTTTTTTTGTCTTCAATGTACTTGATCATTGCCAGGAAAATGGAGGTATTCCCGTTCCAAACAAAAACCCGGTCGATGCTGGTGAGCCCTTCGGCCGCTTTGGTGAAGAACAGCAGGTCGGAGTTGTTGTTTACCAGCAATAAAATTGGTAGGCGCGATTTGTTGTGGTGAATAGCTTTTGCTGTTTCAATTGGCGAAACCCTGTCTACTCCGGCCATGATTATCACCATGTCGAAATGCCGTTGTTCAATGTATTCGAGTGCTTCTTTAGCGTTGTTTGCACTGGTAAAACGGGGTGCCGAATAAAGGTTAAGCTGCAAGTATTCGCCAAAAATTTTGTCAGAGAACTGGCCTTCGCGAACAATCGAGTAGGCGTCGTATTTTGTAGCCACCAACAAAATTTCCTTCACTTTCGAAGGCATCAGTTCCTGAAAGATGTCGCGGTCGTTTTTACGTTTTTCGTAAATCGAAGAGATGGTGATGTTGCTTAAATTGTTCATCGGATTCAGGTTGATCAAAACTTCACTAATTTAAACAATCTTAAAAGGAAAAAGCTGAAGATTCTCAGGAAAGATGCGGTTGTATAAATACACTTTATAATTCTGCAAAATTGCTATAGCAGCTGCTAATTGCTTATCTGAGAGTTGAATAATGCTATTTTTAATTTTAAGCAAGAGAAAATAGTTTTGCATGTGCATATTCAAATCTTAAAGAAATGTTGGTTTCAAGAAGGTAAAAAGCTGAGAACCAGAAAAAAGAAAACCCCGGAAAATCCGAGGTTCACTATCTTATAGATTAAAGTTGATAATTAATGATTGGCTAAATAATCAGCTACGCCATCGGCAGTTGCATTCATGGCCTTTTCTCCGGGTTTCCAGTTGGCTGGGCAAACTTCGCCATATTCTTCGAAATGCTGCAGGGCATCGACCATGCGGATGGCTTCATCAACACTGCGCCCCAGAGGTAAATCGTTGATCAACGAGTGGCGAATGTTTCCTTTTTTGTCGATCAGGAACAGCCCGCGGAAAGCAACCGGAGCGCCTTCGAACGATGCTTCATCGTTTTCGTTGTAGGTGTAATCACCTGCAAGAACGCCGTAGTTCATGGCAATTGTTTTAGAAAAGTCGGCCACCAGCGGAAACTTTACGCCTTTGATGCCACCGTTTTTCTTTTCGGTATTTAACCATGCCCAATGTGAAAATTCTGAATCGACCGAGCAGCCTACAACAGCTACACCGCGTTTTTCAAACTCTTCAATCTTATCTTGAAAAGCAATGATCTCGGTTGGGCACACAAAGGTAAAATCCATAGGGTAGAAGAAGAATACCACGTATTTGTTGCCTACAAATTGATCGAGTGAGAACCCGCTAACAATATCGTTTCCATTAATTACCGCATTTGCACTGAATGATGGTGCTTTTTTTCCGATTAAACTCATAGTTGTTGTTTTAAATATTTTTGTTTTATATTTTCAATAATTGTAATGATTACAAAGTAAATGATATTTTTTATCAACTCCAAAATAAAAGATTTATTTATCTTTTAAATAATTGTAAAATATTAAAAATGTTGATAATGAAGTTTTTATAAATAGTTTCAGAATTTTTCAGAATAATGTTTTGAGATGAAACTATTTCTCTATATTTGTAATCATTACAATTTGCATGATGGAAAAATTAGGAGCGTATTTGACAAAGAATGGGATAAAACCATCGGCACAACGGTTGATGATTTACGACTATTTATATCAGCATCATAATCATCCAACGGCCGACATGATTTATTTGGCATTGGCACCTCAAAACCCGAAACTGTCGAAAACAACGGTTTACAACACACTTAAGCTTTTTGTTTCGAATGGGGTTGCCATTGTGGTAAATATTGAAGACAACGAAGTACGTTTTGACGCCGACACCTCGTTGCATGGCCATTTCAAGTGCAAAGGGTGTGGCAGTGTATTCGATTTTAGAGTGGGAAATCAGTTGAATATTAATGGGCTCGATGATTTCAAAATAGATGAATACCACATAAATTTAAAAGGGTATTGCAAGGTTTGTAAACCCAGTTAAACAAACGATAAAAGAGGAAAACTAAATAGAGGGAAGAGGCAACCCGTGCTAGATTGAGGAAAATAGCTGATTCTGGTTGCTGAGTTTGTTGGAGTAAAAAGAAAACCTATCCGTAGCAGAGTGCTTTGGATAGGTTCTTCTTTTTTTAGACTATGAAAATGTATTGATACTTATTTGTACTTCAATTTTGGGTTGTTCAACGTGTTGAATGTGTGTTGTTTATTTGCTTATTTTCAGCAGTTTTACATCTTTTGCTGGGATGTCAAGCTTTTCCATTACATTTATCTTTTGGCCGCTCCAAAGCTCTGTCGCGATCAATTGACTTTCTTTTTCAAGACCAATTCTTTCAACTGGGATACTCATTGAGATTGGCTCTTCGCCGTAATTAAAGACAGCATAATAGGTGTTCCCATCTTTATCGGTATATGCAAACTGGTTTTCCGATTTTTCGCCATTCCCTTCAACGGGGCGGAAAGAGTTCCCTTGGGCTATTGCATTTACTTCGGCATTGGTGAAGAATTTGCGGGCTTTTTCTTTTCCTTCAACAGAGCCGCCTTCACTAAAATCGTCGCCGGCAATGTATAAACCGGTAACAATGGCCGATGTTACGCGTGCCCTGTTTTCGCCTTCGGTGGCTTTTTGCAGCACCACATGGTCGGCATCGTTAAATTGGTAAACACGGTCGATCCACCATCCATACGACAGCGCATTTAGTGTGTATTCCGAGTCTTTGATCATGTTCCAGGCATCGCAGGCAATGCGCCTCGATTGGGCATATTGCGACGGAAATATTGGCGATATGGAGAGGTTGATGAACAGGTCGCCAAAATAGTGATCCAACAGTTTCATGCCATAATTATATGCCTGAACGCCTGTTGTAATTTCGGGATTGAACCATTTATCGGCTTCCAAAATTCCGTGGGTCATGAAATCCATTTTCACATATTCGAAACCGCAGCGGTGAAACAGCTCCGAAGTTTTCTTCATCCGTTCCTCAATGGCGGGGTGGGTGGGGTCAATGGCATACGCCCCATCGAGATCTTGTGGATTTCCGTTGGCATAGAGGTAAACGTCTTTAAACTTGTATTGCGGCGCTTCGTCGAGTTTCTGCTCAGGGTTTTTGCCCCAGTCGGTAAAAGGTGTCCAATACACACCGGCAATTTGGCCGTTGGCTTTACAATGTTGTACAAACGATTTTAACTGCTCTTCGGTAAAACTGTTCCAACCCGAATCCAATCCAATGTAAACCAGATTGTCGGCATTGGCAAAATTATTGTTTTGAAGGTTGTTTTTGAAGAAATCTGAAACTTCGATGGCTTTTTGATAGGTTAACCCAAACTGCAAAACACCCCAGCTGTTCCAACCAAAGGGTACTACTTTGTTCCAGGAGCGGGGAGGGTTGACCGTGGCATTGGCATCGGCAAATTGTTCCATGCCCGAACGCCAGTCGTTGAAAAAGCCTACAAATATTTTGGGCGATTTGATTGTTTTTCCTTTTAAAACGCCATGTTGTTTTGCATCGCGGGTTGTTTCGTTGGCAATTCCGCCATAACACACCAATTGTGAAATGTTTTGGGCATTACCGCCTTTCATGGTTACGCCTGTTTTCCAGTTGTTGTGTTCAACCGAACCAATTACCAAGCCTTCGCGATCGTTGTTGTTGAAAACGGCTGTAACCTCGTAGCTTGTAAGCTCTTCGAAGTTTATTGGGTGCGACTGGTAACGGATCCATTTGTCGTTATCGAACGGAACAAAGAGCGCACGGTTGTCGCCTTGCCTTAACAGCTCCGGCATCTTGTCTGCACATACCGGTGCCATGTAGTTTGAAGCCAGTTCTGTTTTGCTTTCGAGCGTGAAATCGGTGAACAGGTAATCTTTCTCGGGATAGAGATAGAAATACTGCTTTAAAGTGGGCAGTTTCTCGTCGCTGAAAACGAGTTCAAAAACGATGGTGTTCCCGAATTCATTCTTTGTTTGTTTCTGTTTGATTTTTAATTTGTTGTAATCCTTTGTGGTGATTGTTTTTCCTTCGAATAGATAGGATGCATACACATTATTCAGAATTACCTTTGAATCTTTCTCTATATCAACTCCTTTCCCATCGGGGTTGTATTTTACAACCCATTTTCCAGCGTTGATTTGTTGATTGCTGCACGATGATGTTAAAACATAGAACAGCAGGATAATTGCAATATTGAATGGCTTCATAATTAATGATTTTCGGGTTGAATGTATCGATTTATTATTCAGTTTACACATCGGTTATATTCGATTTTACTCTTCAGAAATTAATAGAACAGAGCTTTCAAATGGGTTTCCAATGTTTAGCGAAAGGCCTTCTTTCATAAGGTATTCGCCACTGAAAATCTGTCCGTGCCCGTTGAATGTTTTCCACGAATTGTTGTTCAACTCGGTTATTTTGTAATTCTTGGCAGCATCCAACCCATTCAGTTTTGTTTTGAAAAAGGTGGTACGGTCGTGATATTTCAGGCTGAAGGCAAAAAAGGCAGACTGTTTTTTATCTTTCGAAACATACATCAGCGAAGCCCAACCGTTTTCGTCGTAAGGTGAAACCAAGCGGTACAGGTCGCCAAACTGGACAATGGGCCTGATGTTTTTGTAATCGGTTATGGCATTTTTTGCAAAGGTGTATTCGTCGCCCACAAGGTCTTTAGGCTGAAGTTCCATTCCCAAACGGCCTGTCATGGCTACATCGAACCTGAATTTCAGTGGCAGCATCATGCCCGTTTGATGGTTTGGACTTGTTGAAACGTGTGATGCGGTTGCCATTGCCGGAAAGAAGGTGTTCGATCCGTATTGGATGTACAAACGGTTCAACGGATTGGTATTGTCGCTTGCCCAGAATTCGTCGTGGTATTTCAACGCACCAAAGTCGAGGCGGCCACCGCCCGAAGAGCAAAGTTGAATTTGAATATCGGGATATTTTTGGCGAATGCGATCGTACACATTGTAAAGCCCTTTTACATATTCGTACCAAAAATGGGTTTGTTCGTTATCGGCGAGGTATTCCGAACCTACATTGTCAACATGGCGGTTGGCATCCCACTTAATGTAGCTGATGTTGGGTGAAAGCGAAACCACTTCGGAAAAGGTGTTGAACACAAAATCCTGAACTGCGGGATTTGTTAAATCGAGCAGCCATTGGTTGCGCATGGGCAGAATTTCGCGGCTTCCGCTTTTCACAATCCATTCGGGATGCTTGCGGGCCAGTTCACTTTCGGGGTTCACCATTTCGGGCTCGATCCATATCCCAAATTTCAATCCTTTGCTTACGGCATAATCGGCCAGATAACTGATTCCACGGGGTAACTTTTTGCTGTTCACTTGCCAATCGCCAAGTCCGGCATTGTCGCCATTCCGTGGGTATTTATTTCCAAACCAGCCATCGTCGAGCACAAACATTTCGATGCCAAAATCGGCCGCTTTGTCCATCATTCCGGTAAGGGTGGCTTCATCAAAATTGAAGTAAGCGCCTTCCCAACTGTTCAGGATAATCGGGCGGATTTGATTTCCGTGTGCCAAGGCATAATTGCGCGACCAGTTGTGGAAGTTGCGCGATATTTGACCTTTCCCGTTTGAGCTGTAAGTGAAAACCATTTCGGGTGTGCTGAATTTCTGTCCAGGTTTCAAATAATAGTTGGCTGCAAAAGAATTCATTCCCCCTAAAATATTCAGAATGCCATATTCGTCGAGTTCGAACGACAAATCGTAATTGCCCGACCAGGCCAACGAACCGGCAAACACTTCGCCCGAATTTTCCTGGGCAGGACCGTTTACAGAAAGCAGGAACGATGGATTTTCGGCCTGAGTAGCCCGAACCCCTTTTTTGGTTTCTATTTTCTTCACCCCATGAGTTAATTTTTCCTCTTCCAGTTGCATTTCGGCAGCCCATGTTCCGTGAAAATGGGTGAGATAATACGACTGCGCATGAAGCGGCAAATAGAACG
>Ga0209373_10004440_pt1 | contig 12099 bp, 8 predicted proteins | sample Higcelweek5metaG_FD_187173 | JGI IMG/M metagenome (GOLD analysis project Ga0209373, IMG submission 187173) | Freshwater pond sediment microbial communities from the University of Edinburgh, under environmental carbon perturbations - High... | ecosystem: Environmental > Aquatic > Freshwater >... | reverse complement strand
ATTCAGATAGCATGTTCATCTGAAGAGTATGGACTGGTTCATCCTGATGAAGTGCCTATTAAAGAATCAAATCCGCTTCGACCACAAAGTCCATACGGTGTTTCAAAAGTAGCCATGGATTACCTAGGATATCAGTATTTCTGTTCGTATGGCATGAATATCATCCGTACTCGTGGATTTAATCATACGGGTCCTCGACGAGGAGAAACATTCGTGACGTCAAATTTCGCAAAACAGATTGCCATGATAGAAAAAGGAAAGCAAGATGCAGTTATCCATGTTGGAAATCTAGATGCAGAAAGAGACTGGACTGATGTTCGGGACATGGTACGTGCATACCTTCTTTCAGTTGAGAAATGCGACGCAGGAGATGTGTATAACATTTGTACAGGGAATGCAGTAGTTGTCAAAGATATGTTAAATATGCTTATTGGCATGAGTAAAGTCAAAGTTGAAATTAAACAGGATCCTAGCCGCATGCGTCCATCTGAGGTGCCAGTATTGATAGGTGATAACAGCAAATTTGTAGCCAAAACTGGCTGGAAACCTGAAATTCCATTTGAAAAAACTATGGAAGATCTTCTCAATTATTGGCGAGAAAGAGTGTAAAGAGATCAGCCTGAAATAGAAGTGTATTTATCTGTATGAAAACAGTTATCATTCTGCCAACATACAATGAACGTGAAAATATTATCACGCTTCTTGACGCACTCCATGAGCAAGCGAAAAAGATAAAAAATCACACGATATCTTATGTTGTAGTTGACGATACATCGCCGGATGGGACCGCTGATATTGTCAGTACATATCGTAAAAGTCACACAGACACATTTATCGTAACAGGAAAAAAAGAAGGACTTGGAAAAGCGCTTCTTCGTGGAATGACGTATGCAGTGGAAACACTTCGTGCAGAAGTATTAGTGCAAATGGACTGTGATTTGTCTCATGACCCAACGCGAGTTCCTCTTTTTATGAAAGCAATTGATGATGGCGCTGATTTTGTCGTAGGAAGCAGATATATCAAGGGTGGGTCAATTCCGGAAAATTGGGGGATACATAGAAAAATATTTAGTATCATTGGTAATGCAATTGTCAGGTTTGGGTTACGGTTTCCTAAAACACATGATTGGACAGGTGGTTTTCGTGCGTATCGGAAGAAATATTACGAATTATTCCATGAAGAAATGAAAGCATATAGTGGATATGTTTTTCAAATTGCATTTCTTCATAAAGCAATGAAAAAAGGGGCACGTATAGTTGAGGTTCCTATTCACTTCACGGATAGGAAATATGGACATTCAAAAATTGCTCCCGGAGAATATATAAAAAATGTTCTTTTTTATGTGGGAAGTTCTATCGTAAACGACATCCGCACTGGTTCATTTGGTAAATTTCTCGTCGTGGGAGGTGTTGGATTTGTTTTAAATGCTGTGCTTCTTATTGTGTTTCGTGAGTGGGCTCGATTACCCGCATATAGTGCTAATCTTATTGGCGCAGCTGTTGCGATTTTTTCAAATTTTAATCTCAATAACGCATGGACCTTCAAAAATGAAAAAATACATTCGATTAGTCTGTATGTACGAAAACTTATTCAATTTTATGGGACATCATTATTTGGCGTTATTGTCATTCAAACAGGTACGATAGTACTTTGTACACGACTATTTGGCGAAACATATTATTTCGTATTCTTTTTAATTGGAACGTCATTTCTTCTTGTATGGAATTATTTTATGTATTCGCGTGTTATTTGGAGAAAAAAACGCATAAAATAATTCTTGTATGAAGCGGATATTCACATTTTGCATCAGTTGGTTTCCTATCATTTTCATTTGTTGTCTTTCTGCGTACCTGAGACTTTACGATATTAGTGCATATATGACTTTTCTAGGCGATGAGGGAAGAGATGTGCTTGTCGTGAAACGTATGTTGGTCGATGGGAAATTTACACTTCTTGGCCCCACTGCATCAGTTGGTGGATTTTTTATGGGACCAATATATTACTATTTTATGGCTCCATTTTTATGGGCGTGGAATTTAAATCCCGTAGGACCTGCGATTATGGTGGCATTGTTCGGTATCGCAACAGTACTGTTGATATGGAAATTTGGGTCAGAAGTTTTTTCTAAACGTATCGGAACAATTGCTGCACTGTTGTACGCACTTTCTCCTGTCGTCATTTCATTTTCAAGATCTTCTTGGAATCCGAATATTGTTCCTTTTTTTGCTCTTCTTATGATGTATTTTATGTGGCGTGCGATCTCTCGTGATGAATGGAATAAGTTATTTTGGGTAGGTGTGTGTGCAGGTATAGGCATACAACTTCATTACACGTTTCTATTTTTATTCGGTGTTGTTGGAGTTTTGCTTTTGCTCTTTGGTCGCTCAATGAAAAAATTGTCCTATCTGGGATTAGGTATACTCGGATTCTTGATCGGTTTTTCACCGTTTTTAGCATTTGAATTTCGACATGCTTTTATGAATTCCCGAGCAATACTCGATTTTGTATTTGTAGGAAAGGATACAGGATTTGCTATGCAAGCGTTTTTTAGCAACATTCAAGATGTATATTTTCGATTATTTGCGCGTTTTTTATTGCGCATTCCCGATAAAGCAGTATTGGGAAATTTCCCTCCTTCCACACAGGATATTTGGATTGCAGTTTCATGGTTTTTTGCAATAAGTTCTGGCATAACTCTTTTCGTACGTACAGTACAAACGTGGAAACAGAAAAAAACGAATGAAAGTATTATCTTTGTCATGGTAATTGTTTGGTTAATTATTCCTCTCCTGTTTTTCGGAGTTTACAAGAAAACCATTTATGATTATTATTTTGGCATTTTTTTCCCATTACCATTTTTCTTAATCGCATTGTTTATCGACAGTATTATGAAGATAAAGAAAATAGGTGTAATAGCTGGTGTTCTATTTACCATGGCTTTTGCGATATGGAATTGGCAAGGGAGACCATTTATATATGAACCAAATCATCAATTAGACCAAGTAGAAAAAATATCTCAGGAAATAGTGAATAGATCGGAAGGAAAACCATTTAATTTCGCACTTATTACCGGTGGCAATTCTGATCACGCATATAGATATTTCTTTGAAATTTGGAATAAAAAACCAGTTATTATTGAAAATGCAGTCATTGATCCTGAAAGGAAAACAGTGACAGATCAACTGCTTATTGTGTGCGAAGATATTTTTTGTCAACCACTGGGAAACTCACTATGGGAGGTTGCTGGATTTGGAAGAGCTGAAATTGCTGGCGTTTGGGATGTATCTGTTGTTAAAATATATAAGCTCACTCGCTACGTGGGTCCATAATACTATGAAACAACCTTATATAACTGTTGTTATTCCAGCATATAACGAAGAAACAAATATTCGTTTAGGTGCATTTGAAAAAGTTGCTCGTTATCTTAGTAGTCAAGCATATTCATGGGAAGTTATAGTTGTTGATGATGGATCATCTGATGGTACAGCATCATTAACAAGTGAATTTATAGAACACAATGATCGTTTCTTTTTAGTAAAAAATCTACATCAAGGAAAAGCAGCAACGGTAATGACCGGTATGATGAAAGCTCGCGGAGAGATAGTTTTATTTAGCGACCTCGATCAGGCAACACCTTTAAAAGAAATAGAGAAAATATTGCCGTGGTTTGAAAAGGGTTTCGATGTTGTTATTGGGTCACGGGAAGGAAAAAGACAAGGGGCTCCACTCTTACGAAGAGTTATGGCACGTGGTTTTATGGTGTTACGTACAGTTTTTTTGGGTCTGAAAGGAATATCAGATACGCAATGTGGTTTTAAAGCATTCAGACAAAAAGTCGCTCGAGATATATTTCAGCATCTTTCTTTATATGGTAAACAAAAGACAGTCAGTGGTGCTATGGTAACTGCTGGGTTTGACATAGAAGTTTTATTTATAGCTAAAGTTCTTGGCTATGCGATAAAAGAAATCCCTGTTGAATGGCATTATGTAGAGACGCGGCGGGTAAATCCAATTAAAGATTCATGGGAAGGACTCATGGATATTATCCATATTCGGATAAATGCATGGAAGGGTGTGTATCGTAAAGGGTATACGGTATGAACACGCACTCTACGTTTTTAGGGCGGGTACTTGCTGTAGCATACGGAATTGCTTCGATATCGCTTTTTTTATATTCTTACACACAGGTTGATTTAGGATTAACACTGACAAAAGTAAATATTTGGCAATCTATCCAAAAGTGGTTTCAATACATAGGGTATTTCAATCGCCCCGTATCTACTGGTATATTTTTGGGAATTCTTTTGGTTCTTTTTCTTCTTTATATCATCACAATCATTGCTCTCTATAAAAAACAATTAACGAAGCGTGATGTGTGGCTAATGGTGGGGACTGTTGTTGTCTGTACCGTACTGTCATATCCAGCGTTTTCGTATGATTTGTTTAATCACATGTTCACGGCAAAGACTGTACTTATTTATCAAAAAAATCCTTATGAAGTAATACCTCTACAATTTGCAGGATTTGATCCGTGGTTAGCCTTTATGCATTGGACACACGTTAAAAGTATTTACAGTCCGCTTTGGATACTTATGACGATGCCCCCATATTTTTTGGGGTTTGGATATCTTTTAGTAATAATGTGGAATTTTAAAATTCTTCTTGCTGCAGCGTATGTGCTTGCCGTGTGGTCAATTGGTAAAATATTAGTACAAGATAAAGATGATAAAAGTACTCTTGGTATGGCGTTGTTTGCGCTTAATCCATTGGTCATCATTGAATCACTGGTGAGTGCACATAATGACATATGGATGATGGCCTTTGCGGTTTTTGCTATATACGTAGCAAGTAAAAAAGGAAGAATTATTTCTTTATTTGTTCTTGCTCTTTCTATTGCGACTAAACTTATGACTATTTGTCTTATCCCCGTGTGGTTATTTGGTTGGAAACGATGGATGGCATTTGGTGCCATGAGCGTATCGTTGTTAGCGTTCTTAACACAACGTGAAATTATGTCTTGGTATTTTCTTTGGATTCTTCCGTTTGTTGCCTTATTGCCGAGTGTACCAAGTTTGACAATTATTTCAGGTGGTATTTCACTAGGATTGTTACTTCGATATGCACCATTTCTGTATTACGGACATTGGAATGATCCTGTACCTTTGATGAAAATATGGGTTACGAATATTCCCATTGTTATTTCAATTTTGGTCGTTCTTATCATGTATTATTTTAAGCGAAGAAGTGCATCACGCCAACTTTCTTGAAACAGTATTTGTTTGATGTGGTTTGTTCCGTTATAATGAATCTCATGGTACTGCGTACATGTCTAAAAAGTCCTATAGTGTGGTTGTTAATTATCCTTGGCATATACATAGCTTCTCGGCTTACTAACCTTACAGCTCTTCCGATATTTACAGATGAGGCTATATATATTCGCTGGTCTCAGATTGGGAGTTATGACGCAGGATGGCGTTTTATTTCTTTAACTGATGGTAAACAGCCATTTTTTACGTGGCTTGTTATGGCGAGTGTGAGGCTTTTTCAGGATCCATTATTTGCAGGAAGGATAGTGTCCATAGTGGCTGGTGCCTTGAGTATCATTGGTTTGTATATTTTAGGTAGAGAATTATTTCAAAAAAAATATGTCGGTTTAATTGCAACTATACTGTATCTCTTATCGCCATTTGCGTATATGTATGATCGTTTGGCCATTTATGACGCGTGGGTAGCCACATTTTCTATATGGAATTTGTATCTCGCGGTTTTGCTCATTCGAAAGATACGACTTGATATTGCACTTATTTTTGGATTGACATTGGGAGTTGGCATGCTCAATAAAACGTCTGCATTTTTTAGTTTGTACTTATTGCCAGCGACTATTATTTTATTTGATTTCAAACAGAATAAAAAAATCCACAAAGTGGCGATATGGATAGGACTATGTTTACTTGCAGCTCTCATGTCTCAGGTTGTATATAGCATTCTTCGATTGTCACCATTTTTCTATATTGTTTCCCAAAAGGATGCTTTATTTGTTTATCCATTGAAAGAATGGCTGATTCATCCATTTACTTTTTTTCAAGGAAATTTTCATGGGTTATTTGATTGGTTGATTAACTATTTGACATGGCCGATGTGTATTGCAATTATCGCTTCATTATTTTTTCCAAAAAAATATTATAAAGAGAAATTGTTGCTTATCATTTGGTGGATTGCACCATTTATGGCGCTCGCTTTATTTGGTCGAGTATTGTATCCAAGATTTATTTTGTTTATGACGATGCCGCTATTATTGCTAGCTGCAAATTTCATAGATTGGTGCATAACATCAGTGCGGCCGTCTTTTTTGAAATGGACTTTGATCGCTCTCTGTTGTGCACCCTCTGGTGCATTGTCTATGCAAATGATGATTGATATAAAAACAGCACCAATACCGGTATCTGAAAGAGGACAATATGTGAGTGATTGGCCGTCAGGATGGGGAACGAAAGAAGTGGTTTCATTTTTATCGCAGGAATCCAGTAGTAAACCGATTGCCGTATATACAGAAGGAACATTTGGTTTATTTCCGTATGCACTGGAAATATATTTGTGGAAAAATAAAAATGTAGAAATAGTCGGATTGTGGCCGCTTGAAAAAACGTTGCCGGATGCAGTCAAAAAGAGTGCTTTAGTGAAAGATACATATTTTGTCTCAAATTTTACCCAAGAAAAGATTGATTGGCCACTTCAACGTATTGGAGAGTACCAAAAAGGAACGAATCAAAAATCCTATATGCGTTTGTATAAAGTTGTACTTCCGGACGAACAATAAACTTCTATGGGAAAAAAAACCATATATGTAATGACATGGGTTTTGTTCATACTACTTGTCGGTTTTATCGTGTTACTGCCCATGCTCAAGCCAGGTCTTTTGGTTACTGATGATGGAAACTGGATGGTTATCCGTTTATCTGCGTTTTTTCAAAGCTTGCGAGAAGGTCAATTTCCTGTTCGGTTTCTAGGTCGACTCAACCAGAGCTACGGATATCCTGTTGCGAATTTTTTGTATCCGGGATTTCTATACATAGGAAGCATACTGCATGCAGTCGGTGTGCCATTTTCCTACTCAGTTGAAATAATCCAAATAAGCTCAGTGATTATCGGATCAATTGTCTTATTTTTTTGGTTGAAAACATTTTTCACAACAACAGCAAGTGGCATTGGTGCAGTATCTTTTCTTTTTATGCCGTATGTACTCTACGACATATTTAAGCGGGGTTCCGTGGGAGAAATATTGGCAATTGGGGTGAGCATGGTGGTTTTGTATGCAATAGAGACGAAACGTTTTTTGTTATTAAGTCCAGCTGTAGCACTTCTTGCAGTGAGTCACAATACTCTTGCTATATTTTTTCTACCGATTTTTGCCGTCTATATTGTGTTAAAAAAATATTGGTCCCTAATTCCATCATTTATCATCGGCATCGGTATATCATCTTTTTTTTGGTTGCCTGTGTTATTTGAAAGAAATTTTGTGTTATTTAACACGATTGTTATTTCTAATCCCAAAGATTTTTTCCCTATAAGTTACCAGTTAGTTTTATATAGTGTTCCATTTATCGTAGCCGCCAGTATTTCATTAATTTTGAAGAAAAAAATGTATCAAAGAGAACAACTATTTTTTCTTCTATTATTGGCAACAGGATTATTTTTGGCTACCACATCAAGTGAATATCTTTGGGGGGTTCCAAATTTTGTCAAGTTCGTCCAATTTCCATATAGATGTTTAGCTTTATGGGTATTTGCAGGACCATGGTTTATAGCGCGTATCATAGATGATGGTCATATACTGTCTCATAAAATACTCACTGCCATATTTTTGTGCACATTGGTCATTTTTTGGGTTCCCTATTTGAAATCGAATAGTATTGTATATGATGAGGGATATTTTACTACCAATGAAGGAACCACAACGGTGGCGGATGAATACATGCCTATATGGGCTAGTAAACACATGGATGAACGAGCTAATAAAAGATTTGAATTTTTTTCAGGATCTGGAGATGTTCGTGTTAGAACATCAACGACACAAACAGTTGATCTCGACATCAATGTAAAAGAACAAAGTATATTGCAGATTAATTCTTTATATTATCCTGGTTGGGGAGCGATGCTTGATAATACGAAAATTCCCATTATTCACGATAATCCCTATGGTCTTATGCGCATTCATATTCCGGCAGGCAAACATCATGTGCTTATCGAATTTCGAGAAACCGTGATGAGATTTATCGCAGATACGATGAGCGTAGTATTTGGCGTAGTCTATGGAATAACTTTTGTAACATATGTCATTGTGAATGCAGCAATACGTTTGAAAAAGAGGAAAAAACATAAAATATGAAAAATATTATTGGATGCATTTGCGTCATACTTCTTTCATTTTTTGCTGTACGGCCGTTACTAGTCAATGGATATTTTCCTATGCATGATGATACGCAGGTGGCGCGTGTTGTGGTCATGGGAAAAGCATTACAACAAGGTCAATTTCCTGTTCGTTGGGTATCAGATCTTGGATACGGATACGGGTATCCGATATTTAATTTTTATAGTCCGCTTCCATATTATATAGGTGGTGGACTCTATGCTTTAGGCGTAGATAGCGTCCTCTCGACAAAAATTATGTTTGGTATAGGCATTGTGATTGCGCCGATTACTATATATATCCTTGTATCCTCTCTATTTGGAGTTTTTGCTGCAATTACAGCAAGTATGTTATTTTTATACGCTCCATATCATGCAGTAGAAATATATATTCGTGGATCAGTTGGTGAGTATTGGGCAATCGCGTTTGTCCCACTTTTATTATATGGTTTGAAAGTTAGTTTACTAAAGAAACAAACAGCAAAAGGCATTATCATTGGAAGTATTGCTCTAGGAGCAATTATTACGTCACATACGATATTGGGATTTCTTACCTCAGTAATGATTGGAGTTGGCTTATTGTTCTATTGGACTATACAGCTGTTTGTAAAAAAATTGGATTTTTCTTTGATTATTCGTCCGGTTTTTCTCATAGTTTTGGGATTAGGACTCTCTTCATTTTTTTGGCTTCCTGCGATTGTGGAAATGTCAGCAACATCCGTATCAACTATGATCGCAAACGCTCCAACCAATTTTTATGATCATTTTATCTGTGTGGGTCAGCTGTGGAATTCGCCTTGGGGGTATGGAGGATCTGCTCCGGGATGTGTCGATGGGATGTCATTTAAATTGGGAAAAGTGCAGACCTTAATTCTCATCACTTCTGTGGTTTTTTGGTTATTTCTCCAGAAAAAAAACTTTTTGAAAGAGAAAAACAAATATATGCTTGCTAGCTTATGTGGTGGTATCATGTGTACTTTGTTTACGCTTCAATTATCTATTCCACTATGGAAATATATTCCTTTCACTTCATTTATCCAGTATCCTTGGAGATTACTTGCATTTACCATGATGTTTGTTGCGATATGTGGAGGATATGTTATTTCTGTGTTTCGTATACCAATAGTTCGGATCGGCGTCATGGTGGGGATAGTAGCTTTGACCATTATTGTTAATGCAAAGATTTTCACTCCACAGTATATTTATTCACGGGATTCGTATGCATTTGAAACACCGGAAGAATTGCGTTTCACGAGATCGAAAATATCTGATGAATATTTACCTCCGGGAATTGATAAACCAATAATAGTATCTGATAGTGTGAAAACAACCATTGTAGGAAATGGCATATTTTTTGTCCGTTCACTGAAAGAACAGGATACATCTCTTTACGCTGAAATTGAAACCGAATTTGCACAAACTATAACTATTCGTAAAGCCTGGTTTTTAGGATGGGAAGTAATTCTCAATGGAATTAAAATAGATCCAATAATTGAAAAGGGTATCCCCACAGTGAATTTGCCAATCGGAAAAAGTATAATACGTATGCAATTTACTGATACGCCAATTCGACGTATTGGGAATATATTCAGTATGTGTACTGTTGTTGTTTTAGGAGCGATATACATCTATGGAAAAAAAACCAACGCTTGATGTCGTTATTCCTGTATACAATGAGGAAGAGGAGTTAGAAGGTCATACAGAGACCTTAATTGGGTTTCTTCGAACGTATTTGGCAGACTTTCATTGTACTATCACTATTGCTGATAACGCATCTAAAGATAACACTCTCACCATAGCTCATCGCTTAGCAAAAAAATATCCCATGGTTCACATCATTCATTTAGATCAAAAAGGGAGGGGACGTGCAGTGAAAAAGGCTTGGCTGAGTAGAAAAGCAGATATTCATTGTTATATGGATGTGGATTTGTCTACGGATTTGAAACATCTTCCTTCACTTGTTCGGTCTCTTATGCGGGGATATGACATTGCCATTGGATCACGGAATGCAAAAGGTTCACGTGTATATGGTAGGAGCCCACTTCGGACATTGACATCTAAAATGTACATTATGCTTATCAAACTGGTGTTTTGGGTGAAATTTGGAGATGCACAGTGTGGATTTAAGGCAATTACGGATGAAACCGCAAAGTTACTTCTTCCACATATAGTTGATGATGCGTGGTTTTTTGATTCAGAGTTATTGATTATTGCCGAAAAACTTGGATATCGTATATATGAAGAGCCAGTGACATGGATTGATAATCCAGGATCGACCGTACGTGTCATAAAAACCGCTCAGGGAGATATTGAGGGATTGAAGCGATTATTTATTACGAAACCATGGAAAAAACTCCCAGCACGATATGGAAGAAATTGATATTGCCACCATTAAGAGAAAGTCCTTAAAAGGTATCCTAGCATTAACATCGCGGACATTTTTGCTTCAACTTGTTGCGTTCGGATCGACGTTTTTGTTGACAATTTTCTTAACTCCAGCGACGTTTGGAATTTTTTATGTAGTTTCAGCTGTTATCTCATTTCTTTCATATTTTTCTGATATTGGTCTTGCCGCTGCACTTATTCAAAAGAAAGAAGTGCTCACAAAAGAAGATCTTGCCACCACCTTTACCATTCAACAGCTTCTTGTCATACCCCTCAGTGTCATCGTGTTTTTATTCGCACCCCGCATCGCGCAATTTTACGGGCTTGATGCTACGGGAATATTTCTATTACAGGCTTTAGTGATTTCATTTTTCTTTTCATCACTAAAAACTATTCCATCAGTACTTCTTGAACGTGAGCTGAATTTTAATAAACTCGTCATTCCGCAGATTGCAGAAACAATTGGATTTTATGTTGTTGCAGTTTTTTTTGCTTGGAAAGGCTTAGGGGTAACGAGTTTTACCTATGCCGTTCTTACTCGTGCAATCATAGGAGTGGTGCTTATGTATATCATCTCTCCTTGGCGCATCCATATTGGCATCTCGTCAACTGTTGCTAAACGATTACTCAAATTTGGTGTACCATTTCAACTCAATTCATTTCTCGCACTTCTCAAGGATGATTTGATGACGGTATTTTTAGGTAAAATATTAACGTTTACTGAAATAGGATATATCGGGTGGGCGAAAAAATGGGCAGAAGTTCCTTTACGACTTATCATGGATAGCGTAATTCGGGTCACATTCCCTGCTTTTTCTCGTTTACAACAATCCAAAGAACATTTAGGAAACGCAATTGGAAAGACGTTGTTTGGACTCGCTATCACGATGATACCGATCTCTATCGGTCTACTTTTCTTTATAGAGCCAGCGGTGAAATTGATTCCTAAGTATGGAAAATGGGAACCGGCGTTATTTTCTTTTTCGCTTTTTGTCATTGCCTCACTATTAGCTGGGTTTTCAACTCCGCTTACTAATGCATTAAATGCTGTTGGGAAAATTAAGACGACATTATCACTTATGATTTTTTGGACGATAGCGACATGGGTATTAACAATAACGTTTGTTCAATATTTTGGCTATAATGGTGTCGCAATTTCACTTCTTATTTTAACTTCAACTCTTGGCATTGTGGTGACACTGACGAAGAAAATAGCTCTATTTTCTTTTGTAACGAATGTGAAATGGCCTTGTGTGGCAGGATTGGTGCAAATAGCATGGTATGCTATGACTCGTGGATCTTCCCCA
>Ga0209373_10004439_pt1 | contig 12100 bp, 12 predicted proteins | sample Higcelweek5metaG_FD_187173 | JGI IMG/M metagenome (GOLD analysis project Ga0209373, IMG submission 187173) | Freshwater pond sediment microbial communities from the University of Edinburgh, under environmental carbon perturbations - High... | ecosystem: Environmental > Aquatic > Freshwater >... | reverse complement strand
AAAAGAGATCGATTTGCTCCATCAGGAAATCGATCGGCTGAAACAATCTTTGTTTGATGAAACAGTCTACTCCGATGCGAAAGAGTATCAGCGCGTGGCGGATGAAATCACAAAAAAAGAAATGCTCGCCGATTCTCTGTTTGAAAAAGTGGTCACCCTGAGCGGCGAATGATTCGATTCTTGTGTCAATTTAAAAACAATTATGCTAAAATAGTATTTGATATCAGGCAAGGAGTGTGAGGATCATGGATCCATTGATGGTGATTACGGACTCTTTGGTCGAAATTCCGCCAAAGATTACCGCAAGAGAAGTTGTGCGTGCCATCGTTATCCGCGACAACTTGATATTACTGATGTATTCACAGAAAGACCAAATGTATGGGACTCCCGGGGGTGGAATCATTCTCAATGAGTCCAAATTGGATACTTTACACCGCGAACTCGAAGAGGAAGTCGGGGCAAACCAGATCAAGATTCTTGAGCATCTGGGTTTCACCGATGAAATCCGCGAATCACGTTCTCTCTATGGCAAAGTCGTTAACATTGTTTCCGATTATTATCATGTGGACGTGCTGCATTTCATTTCCGCAAAACTGGAAGAACACGAAGAGGAAATGGGATTGATTCCGATGTGGGTGAACATTAATGAAGCGATTGCGCAGAATCAGTTAATTCTTTCCTCGCTGAAACTGCCGAAAATCACTTTCTATTACACCCAGACCGAAATGCTAAAGTATATCAAAAGTAGATTTGGGCTGTAAGTCCGAATTTACTTTTTTCATTTGAAGGGATGTGTTATCGTGATCGATACCATTAAAAACGAGTTAAAACAGGGGTTGGAAGACGCCCTGAAAGCCAAATTTAATCAAACCATCAATGTGATCGTCGAGGAACCGAAACGCCAGAATCAGGGCGATATTTCGCTTCCGGTTTTCACGATCGCCCGCGCTTTAAACATGCCGCTGCCGCAAGCATCGCTTACCGTGGTGGAACTGATCAAGGGATCATCCTTAGCCCCGATGTTCGCCGAAATCTCGCCAATTGGCGGATTTATCAATCTGTCTCTTAACAAGGCGGCCGTCGCGAAAGGCGTATTTGAGACCTTCATCAAAGAAGGAGCCCGTTACGGTTCACAGACGCTCTCTAAGAAACAAACCATTTGTATTGACTATTCTTCGCCCAATATTGCCAAACCGTTCTCAATCGGACATTTGCGTTCCACCATCATCGGCCAGGCCATCGGCAATCTCTATGCCAAATGCGGCTACGAAGTGGTGCGGATCAATCATCTGGGTGACTTCGGCACCCAGTTCGGCAAAATCATTTATGCCTATCAGCACTTCGGCAATGAAGCCCAGGTGAAAAAGGATCCGATCAACGAACTGGTCAAACTTTACGTCGAATTCCATGAGAAAGCAAAAGAAGATCCGAAACTGGAAGAGGAAGCCAGACGCATTTTCAAAGAGCTCGAACAGGGCAATCCCGAATATGTCGCTTTATGGACCTGGTTCCGCATGGAATCCATGAAGGATTACATGAAAGTCTACGAACTGCTCGATGTCTACTTTGATTCCTACAACGGCGAAGCTTTTTACAACGACAAAATGCAACCGGTCATTGATGAGCTCACGGCCAAAGGCCTGCTGAAGGAAGACCAGGGCGCCATGATCGTCGATCTGGGCGAAACGCTGCCTCCCGCTCTTATTCAGAAATCGGACGGCTCGACTTTGTATATCACCCGCGATTTGGCGGCGATTTTCTATCGGAAACAGACCTATGATTTTTCCAAAGTGCTCTATGTGGTCGGCAACGAACAAAAACTGCATTTCGAACAACTGAAAGCGGTGGTCCAGAAAATGGGCTATCCGTATTATCAGGATATCGAACACGTCAATTTCGGTTTAGTGCTCCAGGACGGCAAGAAGATGTCGACCCGGAAAGGCAAAATCGTCAAACTGGTCGACGTGCTGCAGGAAGCAATCGAACTGTCCAAGGCGCACATCCAAGAGAAGAACCCCGATCTGCCCGACAAAGAAGCCATTGCCCGTAAAATCGGCGTATCAGCCGTCATCTTTAACGATCTGAAGAATTTCCGCGCCAATGATTTTGAGTTCAACCTCGAAGAAATGGTCAAATTCGAAGGCCAGACGGGTCCCTATCTGCAATACACCTCCGTCCGGATCACTTCGATTCTGAATAGCGACCAGTTCCGTTTCAACGGAGCGATCGATTATGCGCTTTTGGCGCAGGATCTCTATTTCGAGATCATCAAAGCGGCCGGCGACTACGGAAAAACCATCGAGCGCGCCGCCAAGGAAGCCTCTCCTTCCGTACTGGCTAAGTATTTGCTCAATCTGGCCAGTCTCTTTAACAGTTTCTATGGCAAGGAACGGATCGTCGTCGAAGACGAGACGGAACGGATTACCAAAGAACACCTGCTTTACCTCGTCCGCGAGATTTTGAACGACGGCATGCGCCTTCTGGGCATGCAAGTTCTTGATAAAATGTAACACGCACCATCGCATCAACCCACAGGACCCCCCTACTCCCGCAAGATCCATATCCGAAGAAATGAGGTGATTGGTATGGATGTTTCACAAACTCCGGATTCTAAGAAAGAACCGGAAAAGAAAACCAAAAAAGGCCATTCCATCCTGTTAATGTTCAAATGGATGGGCAAACACTGGTACATGCTCATCGTATCGTTTGGCCTACTGTATGTCATATCATATTTGCGGACCTTGATTCCGCTTTATTCGCAACACATCATCGATTATGTTCTCAAGTTCAGCCCTGACGGATCTCGACTCCCAGCTTTCCTTTTTAACTTAATTGATGCCCCCGATACCATGACGCAGATTCTACTGGCGTCACTGATGATCATCGGCGTCGAAGCCGTGCGTGCTGTGGCGATTTTCCTGCGCCGCACCACCTCTTCGATTTTCGGTGAGCGCGTAACCTTTGATCTGCGCAACAATCTTTACCGTCAATTACAGGACAAAGGCTACTCTTTTCACACCCATTCGGAAACCGGCGATCTCATTCAGCGCTGCACTTCCGATGTCGGTACCTATCAAAACTTTATTGAAACCCAGATCACCGAAGTGGTGCGTCTGGTCCTGCTCGTTGCCCTTTCCATTTGGCAGATGGCCAAACTGAATGTGCAACTGATGCTCATCACCCTGGTTTCCGCCCCGATTCTGTTCATCATCGCCGCCATCTATTCCGGCATTGTCGAAAAGAAGTTCAAGGTCATCGAAGCAAATGAATCGAAGATGACCACCCATGTGCAGGAAAATGTGAGCGGTTCGCGCGTCGTCAAGGCGTTTGCGAACGAAAAATACGAAGTGGAGAAATTTGAGGGACTCAACCGCAAATACACCGACTCCGATTTTGAACTGACCAAAAAAATGGCCACGTTCTGGTCGGTGACGGATGTCATCTGCTTTATTCAGCTTTGCGCCGTTTCGGTGGCCGGCATTTATTTTGCGGCCAGAGGCGATATTTCCCTCGGCATCTTTTCCGCATTTGTCGTTTACTCGCAAAACATCATCTGGCCGATGCGTCAGCTCGGCCGTCTGGTCGGCGACTTCTCCAAAGCCACTGTTTCGATCGCCCGTCTCGATGAAATTCTGTCTAGTGATCATGAATATACGCACGAATCCGGCGCTTTGACCCCTGCCATTACCGGTGCGGTGCGCTTTGAACACGTCAGCTTCAAGTTCCCGGATTCCACTTATCACCAGCTGAATGACATCAATTTTGACATCAAACAGGGTGAAACGATCGCCATCGTCGGTCGCACCGGTTCCGGAAAATCAACGCTCATGAATCTATTGGTCCGTTTGCTTGACACCGACACCGGCGCCATCTATTTCGATGGGGTCGAAATCAAGCAAATCGAAAAACACTACCTGCGTCAGAATGTCGGGATCATCCTGCAGGAACCTTTCCTCTTCTCGAAAACCGTGGAGGAAAACATCAAGATCGCCGACCGCAAACTGAACGGAGATCGCGTGAAGGAAGTCGCGAAGATCGCGAAGATTCACGAGGACATCGTCGGTTTTGAAAAAGGTTATGAAACACTCGTCGGCGAACGCGGAGTCACGCTCTCCTGCGGACAGAAGCAGCGCGTGGCAATTGCCCGCATGCTTTTGAAACCGAAGCCGATTCTCATTTTCGACGACTCTTTATCGGCCGTGGACACCGAAACGGATTTACAGATCCGTTCCGCCTTGAAGAAGGAATGGAGAAATTCCACCGTCTTCATTATTACCCACCGCATTACCACCGCCAAAGAAGCGGATCGCATCTTCGTGCTTGATAAAGGCGTGATCGCCGAAATCGGTTCGCATGATCAGTTGATCGCGCAGGGCGGCATCTACAAGCAAATCTGGGACATTCAATCCAAACTCGATTTTCAACTCGAAGGAGGTGAGTCCGATGAACGATAACGACGAATTGTTTGAAGAAGAAGATTTTAAGAAAAAGAAACTTGATTTCAACGTCTGGAAAAAGATTTTCGCGTTCATGAAACCGCTCAAAAAAGAAATGATCATTGCGGTTTCTTCCATGGCGCTCCTCGCCAGTACCGATGCGATTTTCCCGCTGTTCACCAAATACGCCTTCGACTATATTCTCCGTCCCGATGCGGATAATGTGCTCCACCCGGACTTAAGCAACATGGTCTGGTTCATACTTATGTATGCGGGCTTCATTCTTTTAGGCCTCGTCACGGTCTATACCTTCATCCGCTATGCGGGCAAGGTGCAGGCCGAACTCGCCTACGGCATCCGCAAAAAAGCCTTTAAGCATCTGCAGGAACTGCCTTTCTCCTATTACGACCGCACCCGCAACGGCTGGATCATGGCCCGGATGACGGCCGACACGAGAAACCTGTCGGACATCCTCTCCTGGGGCATCATCGATGTCACCTGGGGCTTCTTCATGATGGTGTTTCTGATTGTGGTCATGTTCGTGATCAACTGGCAGCTGGCCCTCATCGCCATCGCCGTCGTTCCGGTTCTGGCGTTCATTTCCAAATGGTTCCAAAAATACATCCTCAACTCCTACCGCGACATCCGCAAGACCTCTTCGAAGATCACCGGCAACTTCAATGAAGGCATCACCGGCGCCATCACCACCAAAACCCTGGTGCTGGAAAAAGATAACTATGCGGACTTCCATGTCCTGACCACCGATTTGCGGAAAAAATCCGTGCGGGCGGCCATGATCCATGGTTTGTACTTCCCGGTCGTGCTTCTGTTAGTCGCCATCACCACCGCCGCAATCTACAATGTGGGCGGCGGCATGGTCCTTGAGGGCGTGGTATCACTGTCGACCTTGATTCTTTTCACCAGCTATGTCTGGGAATTCTTTGATCCCATCAACAACATCGCCGAGACCTATGTCCGCCTCCAGCAGGCGCAGGCCTCCGCCGAGCGCGTCGTCTCTCTGATCGAAACCGAACCGGATATCACCGATACACCGGCCGTGATCGAAAAGTACGGTACCCTGTTTGATTACAAGCGCGAAAACTTCGAAGCGATTCAAGGCGACGTGGAATTCGAAAACGTCAGTTTCAAGTATCATGTCGGCGAACAGGTGTTAAAAGATTTCTCCCTGCAGGTCAAAGCCGGGCAGTCGATTGCTTTAGTCGGACACACCGGCGCCGGTAAATCGACGATCGTCAACCTGATCTGCCGTTTCTATGAACCAACCACCGGCCGCATTCTGATCGACGGCGTGGACTACAAGGAACGCAGTCTTGGCTGGCTGCACTCCAACCTCGGCTATGTGCTGCAAACCCCGCATCTGTTCTCCGGCACCGTGATGGACAACATCAAATACGGCAAGCTCGGCTCTACGGATGAGGAAGCAATATCCGCCGCCAAAGCGGTGGAAGCGCATGAATTCATCATGCGGTTTGAAAAAGGGTATGAGACTGAATGCGGTGAGGGCGGCTCCCATCTGTCCGTCGGACAGAAGCAGCTGATTTCCTTTGCCCGCGCGATTCTCGCCGACCCGAAGATTCTGGTATTGGATGAAGCAACGTCTTCAGTAGACACCGAAACCGAGCGCGCCATCCAGACTGCCATTAACAAACTTCTGAGAGGCCGCACGTCGTTTATCGTTGCGCACCGGCTTTCCACGATCGTCTCTTCCGACCGCATCCTGGTTTTGGAAGCGGGTATCGTCACCGAAGAAGGCACGCACCGCGAACTGATCGCCAAGAAGGGTCAGTACTACAAACTCTACACCAATCAGTACTCCGAGGACATGCTCGAACTTTCCAAACATTAATTTACGAAGAACCGGCTCTTGTCAAAAGAACCGGTTTTTTTTGCGGTCAAAAACAGAATGTTTCCATCAAAAAGTTGACAATTCATTTTCAAGGGATTATAGTAAATACGGTAGGTGGTTTTGTGAAAAGATCAACGGGCACGATCCTTCTCTCCATGCTTTCGCACTTTGTAGTCGATGCGACCACCGTGGCGGCCCTGGTGCGAACCGAATCTGATGCGGTGTATATCGCGACCGCAATTCTGCTCTATGATGCGCTCGCATTTGCCACCCAGCCGCTTTTTGGTCTGTTTGCGGATCAAAGGCGGGTTAGCCGCTTTCTGCTCGCTAGCGGGCTTATTCTCGCCGGAATGGGGTCCATCCTCTTTCAAAACGCACTCGTGATTGCGATCCTCTGCGGATTTGGCAACGCGGCTGCGCACATCGGCGGGTTCGGTGTGATGTTTCCGCATACCGAAAAGAAGATTGCGCCGCTTGGACTGTTTGTTTCCGCCGGAGCGCTCGGACTCGGAGTCGGGACGCTGTTTTCCCCAAATCATCTTTATTATGCGATGCTCGCGCTTGCGCTTGGAATCATCCTATTGTTCGTCAAACTCAAAGCTCCGGCTGAAAATGAAACAAAACGAAATCGCTCAGTTGAAAAACCAATTTTGATTATCCCCTTGATTGCGGTGCTGCTTTCCGTGTTTCTGCGGGGTTTCACCGGGACACTGGCAAGCGGGGAGTACAGTAAAACCACCCTGCAGGCGTTATTCATCTACTTTGCCATTTTTGCCGGCAAAGCCGCGGGAGGGTTTTTAGCGGATATCCTCGGTTTGCATAAAACGGTGCTGTTCTTTTTCCTGCCTGCGGTCATCGGATTGCTTTGGTTTCGCAGCAAGGAATGGATTTTTCTTTTGTCGATCGGGCTGTTTAATATCTCGATGCCCCTCTGTCTGGCGCTAGCGATCCGCCTCTTGCGAAGACTGCCGGTGTTTGCCTTCGGATTGACGGCGGCGCTCTTGATGATCGGGACGTTCTTCGCCCTGGTTGTGTCTCCGATCGGGTTGGTAAAAAATATTTTGATTGGGCTTTCCGCCCTGCTTTCGGCGGGGTTCATGCTTTATGCGATTCACATGCTTAAAAAGGAGGAATTACCATGCGTTTTCTAGATGTTGTTTTTCCCTCGATTCCGCAGCCTTCCACCACGCCGACTGTGCAGGTCGCCCCGATCACGAGCGGCGCTCCGCTCGATCCGATGATCTTCTGGGGGCCGATTCTGATCGGCATCGTCATCATCGCTGTCACTTTTTCGATCATCTATATCAAACGGACCGCCAAGAAACCGCTTGAACCGGTGCTCTCCGTTACGAGCAAGTCATGAGCGCTTTAATACGGACCGTCTTATTTTGGCCGTGGGTTGTGACGATCGCAATCATGATCCTCATCAATCTGGTGATTGTCGGGCTGGTCATTCTTGTGGTTTTCCGCATGATCAAAAAAGACCGCGAAAGCAAGGCAATCCCCGACGCGCTTCCTGAAGAAGGGCCGGTTGAAGAAAGCAATTCATGAGCATCCTTATGCTGGATGTTTTAATTTGGCCCATCCTTTTAGTCGGAGGATTGTTGATTCTTGTATGCGTTGGCATCGTCGGATTGTCAATTCTTTTTGCGGTTCGTATTATTCGTAAAGAAAAACGTAAAACCAGCGAAGCGGAATCGCCTTCCCCTGAACAGCCCAAAGAAGAAATCAAGGAGTCCTAGAGCATGAACTATTACTATGGAATTTTTTTAGCGGCGGCTTTGACGCTAATGATGGAATTGCCGTTCTTCTTGCTTTTTGGCTATCGCAAAAAAGCGTTTTTGTTGTTATTTTTATCTGTGAACGTCGCCACGAATATTTCGATCAATCTTTTATCGTTTTTGTCTTTCTATTTCTCCTTTTTCACCTCGTTCTTCATTGAAATCGCGAATGTTGAACTGTCCGGTTATACCCTTTTGATGTTTTTTTTGGAACTGCTGGTGATTGCGGCGGAATACCTGGCATTCAAAGCGATGCTGGGCAAGTCTAAAAAGCTGTTCTGGGTTGTAGTTTTGGCCAATGCGTTTTCCGGAATCGTCGGGAGCCTGCTCATGCAATGGATTATCGTGTAAAGAAAAAGCAATCAATGATTTTATGCAACGTAAAAGCAGGGATTTTTTATGCGGAAACGCAAAAAAATCCTTTTCTTTTTGGGATTTATTTAGTATAATAATCTTTGCTATGCCAGTGTGGTGAAATCGGTAGACACGATGGACTCAAAATCCATTGCCATTAAAAGCATGCCGGTTCGAGTCCGGCCACTGGTACCAGTTTGAAACGATGGCTTCGATACATTGTATCGAGGCTTTTTTATTTAAAACCGTGAGATAATCCCTTTTTTCGATATCTTCCATCGGTTATTTTTGCATATGATGAGTGATTAATCGATATATCATAATTATTTATAGCAAAAATTGCAGGTTAATGTTAAAATAATAAGAATTCTGTTTTACCATTACTAATTTGAAGAGATGAGGAGGGTTTCAAATGGAAGAAAAATTAATTTGCCCCATATGTGGTGAACAGACGCGATCCTATATGGGAAACACCCGCAAAGACAGGTTGTGCGGAAAACATGCGGATGAATTAAAGAAGGGAAATATCGTTGTAAATGAGGGTGGACTATTTGTGGATTCAAAAACAAATAAGATTCTGAACTCTAGTTGCAATGATGATTCAAAAAAGATGGTGAACCAATCGATTTTAAACAAAGATAAAGCCGGGGATGGAAAATGTATCGTTTGTAGCAACGAAGCCCCAAATGGAAATTTGTGCCGAAAATGTTATTACGAGATGAAAGATTATTATGGTACGACGTTTGACAAAAATTCAAAAGTGTTTGAATTAAAAGACTATTATTTTAATCTTCGCCAAAATATCTATCGGATGAAAAATTTTGATTTTGTCAAAAGTAATTGCAATAAGCTTTACGCTTTATCCAGTTTGGTAAGTGATGTTTATTCCGACGAATCGTTGTCAGATCGAATTGTCCATGATGTTCAAGATATTATTGCACAAAAAAAGCCTATTGTTGAGCAAAAGCCTAACGAGGAAACAAATACAAAAGATTCAAGAAAAGAAGAACTTCTTCGGACTGCGGATGGGCATTATGTCAAGAGTCATCCCGAATCGATTATTGATGATATTTTGTATGAACTGAGGATTGTTCATTGTTATGAAAAGAAAGTTCCGATTGATCTTGATGAACAAGCGGTTACTTGTGATTGGTTCATTCCGATCTTAAGTAATAGAAGTGGCATCTACATTGAATATTGGGGTATGAATACCAAAGAATATCTTAGCAATAAAGAAAGAAAAAGAGCCGCTTATAAAGAAAATGATATTCCTTTAATTGAAATTGAAAAAGATGATTTCCTCGACAAGCAATCGTTAAGTGATCGTTTAATTCAAGAAATTAATAAATTGGCACAAGACCGCTTCAATTTGTCAAAATTTATTGCACTCAATTAAAAAAAGCCGCTAGAAGTAGATAACAAAGTCTGTATTTTTTCCAGCAGGTCACATAAAGACGCTTTCTTCGGATTGCGTCTTTTTTAGTACAAAGGAAATTATTTACGAAATCCTGCGAAAAGCCCGGAAAAAAGCTTCCCTCTTCTTTGACATTTTTCTCCGAAATGCCGGCTATTTTGCGGGGATTTGTTGTGAAGAACGCATAATATGATATAATAAACTCCAAAGAATCAAGACTCAACGATCCCGGCGAATGATCAACCGGAAGCGAATATTCCAAGCGAGGCGATAACGATGGATACTCTCATTTTAATAAAACCGGAAGATCGTTTTATTCCGGAAATTGAAAACTATCGTCAGGAATTTCTGGCGCGCGGCGATTCCATGGATGGAACCGGCGACCTGCGCGGAATTGCCTCAATTCCGGACTGGATCAAGCGAAACAGAAACTATGAACATCCCGACTTGCTACCGGAAGGGTATGTAACGGCGGAATTGTTTCTCGCAGTACGAGAAAGCGATCAAAGAGTGGTGGGCATGATTCAGTTGCGCCATGAACTGAACGAATATCTCCTCCAGTATGGCGGACATATCGGGTATTCCGTGCGACCCTCCGAACGGCGAAAAGGCTTTGCCAAAGAAATGCTCAGACAATGTTTGGAAATCTGTCGAAAACGGGGCATCCTCCGTGTTTTGATCACGTGTCTGGAAAACAATGAAGGCAGCCGCAAAACCATCATCGCCAATGGCGGAGTCTATGATGATAAACGTTTTTTAGCGTCTGAAAACGAACATATCGAACGATACTGGATCACATTATAAAAAAACACTTTATGAGGAGACAGCCATGAATAAAAACGAACAGCGTGAAACATCCCAAATCTTTTTTTCCTTTCTGGCCGGAGTGCTTTTCAACAACCAGAATCTTTCTACCGAAGGGGAAGTCATCCCTTTGATTTATGACTTCGACTGCCCCGAATTCGCCACTCTAAAGACGAAGTACGAACTCGTTTCCATTGCAAAAACGGGATCGGATTTCCGTCGCGCATTGCGATTGATGAATTTCCTCGCTCCCCGCCTTGCCCATGCCGGCAATTATGATAATCATGTCGAGTGCAATGCCTTAGCCTTAATGGAATATAGTCTGAATCAGCCGGATCACGGCATCAATTGTCTGAACAAAGCAAAGATCCTGGAAGAATGCTGCCTGGCAATGGGGATTTATGCGCGCAGAGTGCGCATTATGCCCTATTCACCCTATGATTTTGATAACCATGTGGTCACGGAAATCTTCGATCGGAAATGGAAAAAATGGATTCTGATTGATCCGACCACGAATGGTTATTTTGTCGATAAAGACGGAATCCCGCTTTCTTGTCTGGAAGTGCGCGAGTATGGCGCAAACGACCGTTTTTTCACCCTCGTCATTCAGGGACAACCGCTAAGCGATCTAGTCGGTTTGTTCGATAAAAACTTGCGTCTCAATGCTTATATCTTGAAGAATCTGTTTTACCTCCAATATGATCAGTACAACGGATTTGGGGTCAAAGATCAAACCGTGCTGATTGCCCCGGTCGGGTTTGACGTCAAAGGCAAAGAGGTCACCAACTGCCAGTATCGGCTCCACCGCATCGAACGTTCCGGCATGAATCCGGAATACAGGCAGGTTTGTCTGGACCGCATGGAAAAAGTGAAAGCAAAAAATTATCCGATTCATTCGATATCAAGTGTTTTATCCGCTCCGCCGGATGGTAAAATGAGGTGATTTAGATGTTGTTTCCCGAAAAAACAATTACATTGAAAAATGGAAAGACGGCTTTGCTTCGCAGCCCGAAAGGCGAAGAAGCGCGTGCCGTGATGGACTGTCTGCGCATCTGCACGGGCGAAACGGATTTTCTCCTGCGGTATCCGGAGGAATGCACGGAAACCGATGAACAGGAAAAAACGTTTCTCGAATCGCTGAATCAGTCTCCGCTCAATCTGATGATCCTCGCGATCATCGACGGGGAGATTGCGGCGAACTGTCAGATTAACCTGAACAAACGGCTGAAAGTCCGTCATCGCGCCAGTGTTGCGATTTCGATCTTAAGCAAATACTGGCATATCGGACTCGGAACCGCCTTGTTCAATGAATTGATCGCGGTGGCGAAAACCTGCGGCTGTACGCAGCTGGAGCTCGAGTTCGTGGAAGGAAACACGCGGGCGCAGGGTCTCTACGAAAAGATGGGTTTCACCATCTTTGCCGAACGGAAGAACGCCTTAAAAC
>Ga0209373_10004438_pt1 | contig 12102 bp, 7 predicted proteins | sample Higcelweek5metaG_FD_187173 | JGI IMG/M metagenome (GOLD analysis project Ga0209373, IMG submission 187173) | Freshwater pond sediment microbial communities from the University of Edinburgh, under environmental carbon perturbations - High... | ecosystem: Environmental > Aquatic > Freshwater >... | reverse complement strand
TGGATACCGCAGGACTGACCTCATAAGATATGGCCAATTCACAGGCGGAACATACCTCTGGCAGTGGAAAGGCGGCGTTCAGGCCGGCGTAGCCACCGACCCCAAGTATAATCTGTTCCCCATCCCGGATGCCGATATGGGCGCAAACCCCAATCTGGATCAGAACCCGGGTTATTGATACACGCTAAAAAACAACAGATATGAAAAAGATAAGTCTGATATTATTTGTACTCATGACGTTTTTCTTTGCCGCTTGTGAAAAAGACAAGGAAAACGTCATGCTGAAAGAAACCATAGAGGCAAATGACCTTACCAACCTTTCCGGATCGACATTTGTCCTTCTCATGGACAATAAGGATAATACGTTCCAGACATTTACCTGGACCGAGGTTGATTACGGTTTTGCTGCAGTGGTGACCTATACCGTTCAGATGGACAAGAAGGCTAATAACTTCTCTTCTCCGATTGACCTTGTAACCGTTTCAAACGCAACTACAGGAGCCATCACTGTCGGTGAACTCAACAAACTTCTGCTCGCAGCAGGACTGAGTCCTGATGTTGCTGCAGACGTTCAGTTCCGGGTTAAATCAACCGTCCACACTGCAGTGCCAGCCGTCTATTCGGATATCACAGAGGCGCTGATCACTCCCTATGCCGTTGTCTTCCCGCCTATTTACATGACCGGAGCAGCTACTGGCGGATGGAACTGGGACATGTACACCTATAAGATTCTGAACAGTACCGCACCGAACGTTTATGAAACAATCGGACGTTTCATAAGTGGTGAGGCTTTCAGATTTTTCAAACAGCCTGACTGGGGTCCCATATCCTACAATTACCCCTATTTTACAACCGTGAGCAACCTGTTTGAGAATGCCAACGACGGTGACAGCAACCTCAAATTCATTGGCACAACCGGATTCTATAAAGTAACTGTCAACATGACAACCAAAACAGTGACAATGGAAGCCGTAGCCGATCAGGTGCTCTTCGCTACAGGTGCCGCCCTCGGCGGATGGAACTGGGATACAGACTACATTCAGCTGACATGGCTGTCAGATGGTATTTACCGTGCCACAACCGACTTTGCAAATGAGACATTCCGTTTCTTCGGACAGCAGGGCTGGGGACCAGTAGGCTATAACTACCCGTGGTTTAATGGCGGAACTGTCAGCCCCTTATTTGAAAATGCAGCCGACGGCGACAGTAACTTCAGGTTCATCGGAACACCCGGAAGCTATACAATTACAGTAAACCTGATTGATAAAACAGTTACAATGACCCAGCCTTAATCAAGGCAGGAACAGGTGTTTCTTTCTGAAAATACGGGGGCTGTCATTATCTAGAAGACAGCCCCCTATTTAATAAAATGAATATGAGGACTTTAACACTGATTGCGACTTTTCTCGTTCTTGCCGGATGTAACGGGAAGGATAAGGAGAAAAAAGATCCCGAACTGAAGCCGGTGTATTATTCCCATACCGATTTCTCAATGGGTGCAGACCTGTCATACGTCAACCAGATTCTTGATCACGGCGGGGTTTATCGCGATTCCGGGACCGTAAAAGACCCTTATGTCATCTTTAAAAAGTATGGTGCTAATACAGTCCGCCTCAGGCTATGGCATAATCCTGACTGGACAAGGACCGTTTATAATCCTCCGGCGGCTAATATGTACAATGACTTCGGTGATGTCAAAAGGGCAATCACGGCAGCAAAGGTTCAGGGAATGGCAGTCAGTCTCGACTTTCACTATTCTGACATTTGGGCTGATCCAGCCAAACAGGTGCCCCCGGCTGCATGGGAGGGTCTCTCACTCGAACTGCTTCGCGACAGCATTTACAATTATACCCTGAAGACCCTGGATAAACTTGAAAGCGCCAGCCTGATGCCTGAATATGTACAGGTCGGCAATGAAATAAATCCCGGTTTTGTTATGCCCCAGGGCGACAGGTGGAACAAAAAGGCAGACTTTGTATTCCTTATCAACGGAGCCATTAAGGCTGTCAGGGATGCAGCCGTCTCGTCATCAGTCAAGCCGAAAATAATAATTCATATTGCCCAGCCCGAAAATGCAATTTACTGGTTTGAGGGAATGGCTGCAGCCGGGTTGACCGATTATGACATCGCAGGGATCTCTTATTATTATCTCTGGTCAACAGTGTCACTCGACAGTGTGAGTGATTACATCGCCGACATCAGATCTATGACCGGAAAAGATGTTATGGTTGTAGAAACCGCTTATCCCTGGACACTCAATAATGCAGACAGCTATAACAACATCCTCGGAACAGACAAGCTGACGGTTGCCTACCCGGCCAATGAAACAGGGCAGTACAACTACCTTGTAAAGCTGACACAGGAGATAATGGACGGCGGCGGCAAGGGCATCCATTACTGGGAGCCGGCGTGGATCACATCGGAAACACGCGATAAGTGGGGCACGGGGTCGTCATGGGACTGCAATACACTGTTCGACTTTTCGGGCAATGTAATCAAGGGGATGACTTATATGACATATCCCTATATTTTGAAGAAGTAGGCCGTGACTGAGGTTAAGGCTGAGGTTAAGATAGAGACTGTTTAACCATTCTGATTTCCCCTCCTTGACAAGGAGGGGTCCGTCCGCCAGCCGGCGGACGGGGGGTGGTATTTATTTAAAGGATAATTAATTGCAGAAAAATGAAAATAAAGCTTCATATCATATTTTCCCTGTTACTGGTTTGTACGGTTACACTTAATTCACAGGTAATTACTGTGACCCCGGCCTTCCCCACCTCTTCTGATGCGGTGGTTATCACCTTCAATGCTGACAAGGGCGACATGGGGCTTAAAGACTATGCCGGCGACGATATCTATGCCCATACCGGTGTCATCACCGACAAAAGTACAGGCGGGTCAGACTGGAAATACGTGATTGCCCCGTGGGGGACATTCACTGCCAAAGTGAAGATGACCAAAGTGTCAGCCAATGTATATACCCTGTCTATTTCTCCTTCGATAAGGGAATTTTACGGCGTCCCGGCTGCAGATAAGATCCTGAAGCTTGCCTTCGTTTTCAGAAACACTGCTCTCACCGGCACTGCCACCGGCCGCGACGCCGGAGGTGCCGATATTTTCTACAATGTAAGCGAGACACCCGTATTCGAGGTGAGGCTCACACTGCCAGATAAATACACTTCAATTGTAAATACAGGGGAGATAGTAAACATTCAGGCTTCTGCTTCCATGGCCGACTCCCTGATATTGCTTCAAAATACAACCAGGCTGAAAAAAGAGACCGGACTGACCGCAAGCCATTCGCTTACTGCTTCAGGTTCAGGCCTGTTCAAAATCGTTGCCAGGGCGTGGAATGACCTCGTAATGAAAGAGGATTCGGTGTTTTATTATATCAGGCCTCCTGTGACTGTTGCAGAAGTACCGGCAGGACTTGATGCCGGGGTAAACATTAAAGGAGACAACAGCGCTGCATTTTTGCTTTATGCCCCCGGCAAGGACAATGTCTTCGTCACCGGTGATTTCAATAAATGGCTATTCTGTGATGAGGGCTACATGAAAAAGAGTCCTGACAGCAACTGGTTCTGGCTTGAGGTTAACGGACTCGATCCGGCAAAAGAATATGCATTCCAGTATGTAATAGACGGGGTGATCAGGATTCCTGATCCTTACACTACAAAAGTACTCGATCCCTGGAACGACAGGTATATCACTTCCGTCACCTATCCCGGTCTGAAACCTTATCCTGAAGGTCTGGCTGACGGCCTGGTAGCCGTTTTTCAGACAAGACCCCCTCAGTACACATGGAAGAATGCCAACTTCACACCGCCGGCAAAAGAGGATCTCGTCATTTATGAGATGCTGATAAGGGATTTTGTGGCCGCTCATGATTTTAAGACAGTTCGCGACACACTCGGTTATTTTTCGAGGCTGGGGATTAATGCAATCGAACTAATGCCGGTGACGGAGTTCGAAGGCAACAGCAGCTGGGGTTATAACCCTTCAATGTATTTCGCCGTTGACAAATACTACGGATCAGCCAACCGTTTCAAAGAGCTGATAGATTCCTGTCACAGCAGGGGAATTGCTGTAATAATGGATATGGTTCTGAATCATGCATTTGGAAGCAACCCCATGGTAAGGATGTATTTCAACAGCACTGAAAACAAACCTGCCGCCGATAACCCGTGGTTCAATGTCAGTTCTCCCAATTCAGCCTTTTCATGGGGTTACGACTTTAACCATGAAAGCGTTGCTACACAGGCATTTGTCGACAGTGTATGCAGCTACTGGATCACTGAGTTCAGGGTAGACGGTTTCCGGTTCGATTTCAGCAAGGGCTTTACAAATACTCCGGGTGACGGCTGGGCATATGATGCATCCAGAATAAATATCCTTAAACGGATGGGAAACAGGATATGGATTAAAAAGCCTGAAGCCAGACTTATACTCGAACATTTTGCTGACAACAGCGAGGAGACCAACCTGGCAAACCACGGCTTCATGCTGTGGGGTAACTCCAAATTTAACTGGCTCGAAGCTTCAATGGGATATGCATCGGACCTTTCGAAGACATCCTGGAAGACCCTCGGATGGAACCAGCCGGGACTGGTCGATTATATGGAAAGTCATGACGAGGAGCGGATGATGTTCAAGAATATTACCTACGGGGCAACAGTCCCCGGATACAGTGTAAAGGACTTTAGCACAGCTCTGAAGAGGACCAAGCTGGCGGCAGCTTTCTTCTTTACCGTTCCCGGGCCAAAAATGATCTGGCAGTTCGAGGAACTCGGTTATGACTACACCCTTGGGACTGACGATGTCAAACTACAGGAAAAACCGATAAGGTGGGATTACTATGCCAATGTGGAACGGCGTAACCTCTTCAATAACTTCAAGGCACTGATAGAACTTAAGAAGAAGTATGAGACCTTCTCCTCGAACAACTTCACTCTTTACGAGGTTGGCAATCTGAAGCGCCTGAATGTGGAACATTCAACAATGGATGCCGTTGTGTTCGGCAACTTTGACATGATCGCCGGAAACATGAACGGCAATTTTACACGGGTGGGAAAATGGTATGAGTTTTTCAGCGGAGACTCGCTTGATATTACCTCCACTACCCAGCATCTGAGCATAGAACTTCATCCCGGTGAATTCAGGCTATACACATCCAAACGTCTTACCAGGCCCTCATTCCTTCTGGGCAACGATGAACCGTTCCTGCCTGACGGAGATGAGGGTGAGGTTTTTGAGGTATATCCAAATCCGTTTCGGGAAGAGACACTCATCAGGTTTGGGGGTGACGATGAATACCTTCCACATAATGTGGAGATATTTGCCCCTGACGGCACGCCTGTCCGTATTATGGCCATACCTGCAGGGATCAGCGAGGTGATATGGGACGGAAAAACTGCCGGCGGAAGCAATACCGCCGCCGGCGTTTATTATGTACGGGTCAGCACCGGGAAGAGAAGTACGGTGAAGAAAATCATCAGGCTTTGATTTTACCACCCCGTCCGTCCACCAGTTGGTGGACGGCCACCCCTCCTTGAAAAGTATGGGAAATACTTCTTTTTTAATATATTTCTCCTCCTTGGCAAGGAGGAGTACTCCCGTTCGCCAGTTGGCGGACCGGGAGGGAGGTGGTGTATGAATAAAACCCCCTCCCTCCATCCTTATAATTCAGTTTCTACTTTGTAAGAACCAGGTACCCCCAGGCCTCAAGTGTTATTGCTTTACCCTGCTCTATTTCCGTATCTGCTCCGCTGAATAGGTCCTTATAGGTGCCTTTTGTGGAACCGTCTTTAAGCGCAACACTTACAGGCTTTTTATCCAGATTCAGGATAACCAGAACGGAGGCATCACCCTTTTCCCTGGTGTATGCATAAACGCTCTTCTGGCTTGTCTTCAGCACGTTGAAGGTGCCGCCCTCGGTCCCGTGACGCAGCGCCGGGTGAGTCGTGCGCAGGTGAATGAGTTTCGTATAAAACTCACGAAGTTCAGTCTCTTTCCACTCGATGGGGTCACGTTTGAAGAACTCAAGCCGCTTGTCGAGATCGGCTTCCTGCCCGTTGTAGACCAGTGGCACACCGGGAAGCGTGAAGATATAGGCTGCAAATGCCTTCTGTGCATCACCCAGTTTTTCATCAATCGTGCCGTTCCAGGAGTTTTCATCATGATTGGTAAGGAATCTAAGTCTGTAAGAATCAGACGGATAGTACTTTAACTCATACTGCATCATTGTGTCAAGTGCTGCAGGCCTTCGCGCTCCGGAGGCTACAGCATTCATCAGATGGTGATGACTCCACCCGTAATTCATGTCGAAAGCTCTCTCAAGAAGATAGGAATGCTCCTCATCCTCTGCCAGCATAAGTACAGGCTTGATGGCACTCATCTCGGTGGTAGCCCTGAACCAGAACTCCTCGGGAACCAGACCCGGGAAGTCGCAGCGGTAACCGTCAACACCTGCTTCCGCAACCCAGAACTTCATGGCACTGACCATATAGTCCCACAGGGGCATGGCAGTGTAGTCAAACTGAATTACGTCAGTCCAGTCAAAGGGCGAAACAAAATTACCGACAGAATCTTTCTCATACCATTCAGGGTACTCCTCAGCCAGTGGATTGTCCCATGCTGAGTGATTGCCAACCCAGTCGAGAATCACGTGAAACCCCATCTCATGAGCTTTTGCAACAAGGGCTTTAAACTCATCCATTGTGCCGAACTCGGGATTGACTGCCATATAATCCTTTATGGAGTAATAGCTTCCAAGCTCTCCCTTCCTGTTCTTTTCACCTATCGGATATATTGGCATGAACCAAAGCACATTGACACCAAGTTCCTGAAGCGTGGGAAGTGCTTTTTCGACTCCGGCAAGGGTGCCTTCCGCAGAAAACTGCCTTACATTTATCTCATACAGGACCATGTTGCGGGTCCAGTCGGCGTGCACCACCGATGAGGTCAGCGGGTTGGTTATTTTAACTTCCTTCGGACGGCAGGCTACAGCCACCAGGGCAATCCCAATTATTAGTAAAATGAGCTTTAACATGTGTTCTTTCATAATCTGGTTATTTTAGTTCGATAATCATTGCAGTTTTTGGAGCCACTGTGAATGAGGCGATGTCACTGACTGATTTTCCCGTTATCACATCATATCCGCCGGTGAACCCCTTCATAGCTTCAGGGTATCTCTCCCTGGTGATAGTCCGGCTCTCCTTTTCGTTGTTATTGAGAATGACAATTACGCTTTCCTTTTCATTGTACCTTGAATAGACATAAAGGCCGTCATCGGGAACATAATGCATGAGTTTGCCTGTGTGTATGACATCCTTGTCCTTTCTCCAATTAAGCAGCTGCTTTGTAAAACCGAAGGCTTCCTTTTCGTAGTCAGAAAGATTCACTCCGGTGAAAGCGTTCTTCTGATCACCTGCCCAGCCTCCCGGGAAATCAGCCCTCAGGAAACCGTCACCCTTTTTCTTGTCACCCTCCATCACAATCTCGGTACCGTAGTAAAACTGAGGTATGCCTCTTGTTGTCAGGATGAAGCTCAAAGCCATCTTATAGACATCCAGTCTGCTGCCGGTTTCTGTAAAAAAACGCGTCATATCGTGGTTGTCAAGAAAAATCACATTCCGTGCCGGCTCAGGGTAGAGGAAATCCTGTGACAGTAAGTTGTAGAGTTTCGACATTCCCTCTGTGGCGCCTGCAGGTGAGGTAAACGCGGTGTGTGTGACAAAACACAGCGGAAGGTCTGTCAGTGAGGGAAGGTTTGACCTGTAGCCATCACTGTTATTTTTATTCAGCGCCCAATATGATGTGCGCGCAGGGTCATCGTACCAAACCTCGCCGACAATAAAAAAACCGGGAAATTCATCGGTTACACGCCTGGACCATCGTGACATCATTTCCGGTTCTGGGTAGGGGTAGGTGTCCATCCTGATGCCGTCTATTCCGGAGGAGGCTATCCACCAGAGGCTGTTCTGAGTAAGATATGTCTCAACAAGAGGATTGTTCTGGTTAAGGTCAGGCATTGTAACATCAAACCATCCCTGTTCCATTAGCCTGACGTCACTTTCTGAAGCATAGGGGTCCATGTAGGTGGAAGCCTTGTAATTCGTCCGGGTGAACTTATCAAACTGATGTATCCAGTCCTTCGAGGGCAGGTCTTTCATCCACCAGTGTTCCGAACCGAAATGGTTGAAGATCATATCCATGACAACCTTCAGCCCATTGTCGTGTGCCTTTGAGACCAGTTGCCTGAACTCTTCATTGGTGCCGTAGCGAGGATCAGAACGGTAAAAATCGGTAGTCGAGTAGCCGTGGTACGAAGAACGCTTCTGGTTATTCTCAAGGAATGGATTAAGCCATATGCCTGTCACGCCGAGGTCTTTCAGGTAGTCAAGATTATCCGATATGCCTTTCAGGTCACCACCGTGTTTTCCGCCCGGATTGCTCCTGTCATTTTTCTCGAGCATACCTTCAGGATCGTCATTCGACGGGTCTCCGTTTGCAAACCTGTCAGGCATTAGCAGGTAAATGACGTCTGAAGCGTCAAACCCTCTCATGGCTCCTGCAGGTTTATCAAACAGGGGATATTCGTGGGTCAGGCGTGTCTTGCCGCGGGTGAATGTCAGTGTAATGGTCCCGGGAGCAGCATTGCCGAGGTCCAGGTTCACGAAAAGGTAATTCGGATTGTCTGTTTTTATAACTGTGGTAATCGCAGCTCCCGGGTAACTGACACCTGGGTCGAATGACCCGATCTCCTTGCCGTAAACCATCAGCTGAACAATGGGTTCCTTCATTCCGGTGAACCACGACGGCGGCTCGACTCGTTCAATTTTCTGGCTGAATGCGGCTGTGGCTGTTGCTGCCAGCATCAGTGCAGTAAATAATAATCGGTCACTTTTCATCACTTCTCAAAATTTTCTTTTGCACCCGGTCCGAGAACTGTCTCTTTGCCGTAAACCGCAACCGGAATATTATCTTCCGAGAGATTTATTACAGTAACTTTTTTTCCGTTTACTTCTACCCTCATGGGGTTGTTACGGAAACGGACCATAAATGAATATGACTCCCATGCCGGAGGGATGACCGGATTGAAACAGACCCTGTCATTCCGTATCCTCATTCCGCCGAAACCTTCCACTATGGAAAGCCATGTGCCCGCCATGCTTGTGACATGAAGCCCATCCTTAACTTCCCGGTTATAGTCATCGAGATCAAGCCTTGCAGTTCGCAGGTAAAGTTTATATGCACTGTCAGTGTCATGCAGTCTGGAGGCCAGGATGGAATGGATGCTGGGCGAAAGAGAGGACTCATGGACACAGCGCGGTTCATAAAATTCAAAATTACGCCTTATTGTTTCTTCATCGAATTCTTCTTCGAACAGGTAAATGCCTTGCAGAACGTCAGCCTGCTTTATAAATACAGAACGGAGGATACGGTCCCACGACCAGTGCTGATTCAGGGGTCTCTCTGCCGGGTCGAGATCACCGACAGTGAGATTCTCTTTATCCATATACCCGTCTTGCTGCAGGAAGATACCCCGGTCACGATGGACCGGGAGATACATATTCTGAATTATCTCTTTCCAATGCTTCAGTTCATTGTCAGGGTCGAGATGAGTGCGGGTGACAACAGAATTGAATTTAACAGGACTGGTACTACGTAGCCATTCGAGACTGTCTGACGTATATTTAAGTGTCCAGGTTGCGAGAGTGTTTGTGTACCAGTTGTTGTTTACGTTATTCTCATATTCGTTCGGGCCGGTAACCCCCAGTATCACATATTTCTTCTTCTCCTCCGACCAGTTACATCGCTGCGCCCAGAAACGCGAGATGGCGACAAGCACTTCAAGGCCGTACTCAGTCAGGTAGTTTTTATCACCGGTATGCCTGATGTAGTTATATATTGCAAAGGCAATGGCGCCGTTTCGGTGTATCTCCTCGAAGGTGATCTCCCACTCGTTGTGGCACTCTTCGCCGTTCATGGTAACCATTGGATATAGCGCAGCCCCTCCCTTGAATCCCAGCTTGCCGGCATTCTCAATTGCCCTGCCCAGCTGTTTATATCTGTATAGCAGCAGGTTGCGTGCAACGTGGGTGTCACTTGTGCTGAGATAGAACGGGAAGACAAAAGCCTCCGTATCCCAATAGGTGCTGCCTCCGTATTTTTCACCTGTAAACCCCTTCGGGCCGATATTCAGTCGCGGGTCCTCACCGGTATAGGTCTGGTTCAGCTGGAAGATATTAAACCTGATTCCCTGCTGCGCCTCAATGTCACCTTTAATAATTATATCACCTCTTTCCCATTTCTCGTTCCAGGCATTCTTATGGCTTTCAAGCATCGCATCGAAGCCTTTGAGTGCGGCCTCACTGGCCCTTTTCATGGCATTCTTTGAAATACCTTCTGCGGGGTGATTCAGTGAAGAGAGTACAGCCACGTATTTACGCACCTCAAATACTTCTCCTGAATGGTACCGGTGCTCAAAGGTACTTGATGCAAAGTCGCGGTTCGCTTCATGAACAGCCATAACCTTTACCTGTTTTCCGTCGGCATAGAAGACGTTCTCCATTGCTGTTGCCACAACGAATGCTGTTTTGCGTGTTTGTGCAGTCACAACGGCCCGGGGGCCATCGGATTCGGCAGACTCGTTCTCCCAGAATTTTTCCCCGTAGTTGGCGTCCTCATTGTGCACGTCGGCGCTGAGGCAGGGCTTCATGACAAGCAGCCCTTCACCTCCGGTGATTTTGACAGAATAGCTGAGGGCAGCTGTTTCGGGCTCGCTCATCGAAAGGAACCTGCATGCAGTTACTTCGACAGTACGGCCTGAGGTCATCACGGCTGTGAAAGTACGGGTGAGAACACCTTCCTTCATGTTGAGGATGCGGCGGAACGACTTCACCTTGCAGACAGCAAGATCAAGGGATTCTCCGTCAACGGTAACCTCGATGCCTGTCCAGGAAGGTGCGTTGGGTACTTTGGCGAAATAGTCGGGATAACCATTCTTCCACCATCCAACAACTGTCTTATCCGGATAATAGACGCCGGCAACATAGGTGCCCTGTAAAGTGTCGCCTGAATATTTCTCCTCAAAATTGGCGCGGAGGCCCATCATGCCGTTACCCATTGCAAAGAGACTTTCAGAGTCACGGCCGTTCTCCGGTTCGAACCGGGTCTCGGTTATCTTCCACTCGTCAGGCTGAAAACGTGAATTTATCATTTGGGTTTAAAGATTTTTGATCTGGTTTAATGTAATATTCTTCAGGTCTGGCACCACCAGGTTCGCCCTGCCCAGATTGAGCGGGCTTCCCACACCGATGCACTTCATACCGCCTGCCAGGGCTGCCTCTATTCCTGCCTGTGCATCTTCAAAAACGACGCAGTTTTCCGGTGAAACGCCAAGTTCTTCGGCACCTTTTAAAAAGACTTCCGGATCAGGTTTGGCGCTGTGAATCTTGTTGCCGTCAACAATGGCGTCAAACATTGTCCGGAGACCGATACGGTCAAGTATCATTCCTGCATTGCGGCTGGCAGAGCCTATGGCTGTAAGTATACCCTCACTGCGGAGCCTGTTCAGCAGGTCAATGCTTCCCGGGAGAATTTCATCGGGAGTCATGCGCGAGATATATTCGACATACCAGTTGTTTTTCCTGGTTGCCAGCTCAATTTTTTCTTCGTCATCCTTCACTATTCCTCCGACACGGAGAAGAATCTCAAGTGAGGCCATACGGCTTACACCCTTCAGCGCCTCATTGTGATCCTCGGTGAAACCAAATCCCATCTCTTCGGCAAGCCGCTGCCACGCCAGGAAGTGGTACTTAGCGGTGTCAACAATGACGCCGTCGAGGTCAAAAATACATCCCTTCAGATCCATGGTTATCTTTTATCGTCGACGTCTTTTACAAATACAACAACTGCTGATGCGATTATCATTGAAATACCGCCTGTAATGAGTGCATTCATCGTATTTCCTTCGAAGAGATGCCGAACCATGCTTCCCAGGATGCTGGCTGCCAGGATCTGGGGAATGACTATGAAAAAGTTGAAAATACCCATATAGACACCCATCTTGTTCGGCGGCAGTGAACCGGTCAGAATGGC
>Ga0209373_10004437_pt1 | contig 12104 bp, 8 predicted proteins | sample Higcelweek5metaG_FD_187173 | JGI IMG/M metagenome (GOLD analysis project Ga0209373, IMG submission 187173) | Freshwater pond sediment microbial communities from the University of Edinburgh, under environmental carbon perturbations - High... | ecosystem: Environmental > Aquatic > Freshwater >... | reverse complement strand
TCTCCCCGCGGGCTTCATCCGCCGGAGAATTTCTTTGCTCAGAAAATCAGTTGAATTGCGGAATCAGCGCTTTGTCACAATGGTGACAGCCAGGATAAAAAAGTTGACAATAAGCGATTTCATAAAATTCCCGCAATGGTTTGTGGCTGCAAAGGTAGAATTTATTTCAAAATAAGTTCAACTCATAATAAAAAAAACTCAATTTTTAGTACCTTACAATTTTCTCACAACGTAGCTCTCCGGTTCTTTTGTTTTGAATTGTAATGAAATAAACACCTTGTTGAACTCTTGAAAAATCAATCTGACAGGGGTTTTCAAAAGGTTCATGTTTCAGAATCAACTGTCCTTCCATATTGAAAATCTCAATGGAATAATCTGTTGGATTACTTTCAAGCTGAATGTTTATTGAAGATAAAACCGGATTGGGAAAAAACGACAACGGGTTTTCGGAGGACTGTATTCCAACAACAATTTCTTCCTCACAATAGTTTCTAATGCCCGTTTCAAAAACACCAAGATGAACATCTTCGTAACAACGCAGCAGACCTGTCATAAAATCACAGGATTTGTATTGCGGAAAAAAGAAACCCGGATAAAAACCGATTTTTTCGACGATGGAGTCTGACTGTGAAAAATGCCAGTTGTCGCTTGAAGTACTTATTTTCATAGCTTCAAGTGTATCGCCGTTGATTATTTTTTGTCCTTTTCCCAAGACCGTAACAACGATAGAATCATTCGGAAACAGGCTGCTCGGGCGAATTACCCAGGAGTCACCCACATTTTTATTCAGGTTAATTAAGGTATCCACCGAAATCATATCGTCATTCAGCATTGTCAGAATGTTTGAACTTTCTTTTAAAAACACTCTGACTGGCCGCAGATCGCAGCTCCCCATGTTTCGCTCAACTATTTTGTATTCGTCTCCCGATATCAACGTGTCTTTGATGACAGTCATTTTGTAGAAGGATGTATAAAAATTTCCGGTTGCAGAGTCCGCCACAGTCTGGTCGTAGTGCCATGTTGCGCCCACCGGGAGCCAGCTTTGCGCAAATGCACCTGTGTTTGCAAGAATCAATAACTGAAGAAATAATAACTTTTTCATTGTCAAAAATATTTTCATAAAGAAGGATACTTCAAATTTAAAAAAATATTCCATAGCTGTAACAAAAACCTATATTTGCATTATCAGGTAGAATTTTGTGTGCGATTAATTATTCTGAAATCATGAAACAACTTTTTCTTTTATCAATCCTGATGCTGTTTTCAGCACAGTTATCAACGGCGCAGAATTCGCTGCGCTATGCCAAAGCCACCACCTTTGTTGAAAATGAAAGTACAGAACCATTTCTGATTTCGACGCGGCCCGTAACCAACCGCGAGTACTTGTTGTTTCTGCTCTGGAATTACGATATATATGCAGTAAACTATCCCGAAGCAATCGTTGAGCTGTTACCCGGCTATCTGGCTGATTCGGCCGTTTATAGCACGTATGAGTATGGTGGCTCTTTATTTCAGAATTGGTACGATCATTCAGAGCCATTTGTGCGCGATTATATGATGAATCCGGCGTATCTTGATTATCCCGTCATTGGTATCACCTGGTTTCAGGCCTCGAAATGCTGCCACTGGCTGTCGGACCGGTACAACGAATTTTATCTGATTAAAAATAAATATCTGAAATTTGACCTTGGCCAATTTTGCGAAGACTGCTTTGTTTCCGAATCGTATCTGGCAGATATGTACTATGGCAGCCGCCTGGTTGAAAAAACTCCGGTGTGGTCCGATCGCCTGCTGCTGCCTTGTTTTCGTCTGCCAACCAGCAACGAACTTGCTGTTGCAAAAAGCACTGCTGGTGTTCAGACATCATTCAAATCGTATGCTTTTGATAAAAAAGGTTTTTTATCCTTGTGGAATACATATTATCTGGACATGAGACCGGACAGGATGATCTTCAGCTATTCAGGCGGTGTAAAGGATACTGTGTTGTTGAATATTGCAAATCGCGATTACACCGTGAAAGACTATCCGGCATTATCACTCGATCAATTTCCTGAGCAAAAAAACCTTTCGGTGCCCGACATTTTTGTTCAGTCGGGACAAGCTCTGATGGATGTTTCAAACGAATTTGAAAAAGACTCGGTGGGGCAGATGCGATATATCATTATTGGCGAAACAGCCGATCAGAAGCCGGTTGCCGTTGCGCGATATCAGCGCGTACCAGATCCGGATTGGGCTGGACCCGGATACGAACCAAAGCCCATCGTTGCCATATCCGATGCAGAAATGCGCTGTTTTTACTGGGCATGCAGCATAAAAAAGGATTCTTTTAAAAGGTGATTGTTTTCGCGTAATCAATTTATTATATTTGTTGGTTGATTAACCAATTAATATTGCTTTTTATGAAATACTGTCTACTCATTGGACTCTTTTTTGGATTATTTATCATATCCGGCAAAGCTACAGCCCAGGAGGAAGAAATACGGCTGATAGAATTTTATCATGATTTTGGAGGAAATTTTTCGCTCGACTATAATGGTAAAAGTACGCTGGTTCCACAAAAAGGATTTGGTATCAATACAACTCTTGGGAAAAAAATTGGTGGCGCATTTGCCTCGTACACCTGTCGTTTTGTTGATATGGAAGGGTTAAATATTTCCGGTTTGGGAACAGTTTTGAGTCATGAATTTTTTGTAGGCACGCGCTATTACCCGTTTATTCCCACCTTTCTGATCGGACCGGTTGCATTCAGGCTCACTGGAACGGCAGCACTTGGTTTTGACTGGAATTTCGATTTACGTTTTATGTATCAGGCCGGTTTCGAAATATCGCCTGTAAGAAGCACCTTAGGCCTAACGGTTCATTTTTTCAATTCGCTCGGACCATTCAATGTCGCGGGTTATCCGGGAGAATCCTTCTGGGCTTTCAGAATTGGAATGATGATGGGGCCTTCTTTTGAATAATTCATTTAATTTATTTGCCATGAAATCTGTTTTTATTCATTGTATTCTGATAACTGTTTTAATGCTGGGTTCCGGGTTAACTAATTCCGCTATTGCCCAGCCCGACAATTATAACTGTACTTGTGTTCTGTGTCATGTGCCCTGTAATGCGCCACTGTCGTCACACACCAATCCAGAATGCCCTGTTGGAAAAAGACAAACTCAGGGTTATGGCGACACTGGTTCATCGTCTTCCGGTGCTTCGCCCGTATACGATGTAGGAAGCAAAGAGGCTGATGATTGGATGAAAACTTTGTATCAGGAACAATCCGTTTCTGTCAATAACCGCGGCGTCAAGCAATATAAAAAAGGGAACTATCAGGCTGCGGCAGCATTGTTCCGCAAAGCGCTGCAATACTATCCCAACTATGAAAAGTATCGGAAAAATCTTAGTAATGCCGAAGAAATGATTGATCGGGAAAATGCTGCCAAGAACAGTCAAAAAATAAAACAGCAGGCCGCCCAGCGTTATCTGGATGAAATGAAGGCTTTTTCAAATTCCATCAATGAAACCAAAACTTCCTATCAAAAAGTTCAGAAAAAACTGCATAAACAATTGGGCAGTTATGTACCACCAATTGCCTCACGCAAAATCATCAAAGAAGGTGTTATTCTGGGAATGAGCAATACCAAAGATTCGAATGCAATAAAAAAATATGATCTCAAAAGTCCGTTTTCTGACAACAAAATTCCATTTTACGCCACTTCCGATAACTATAAAGTATCTGATTTAGGCCGGGTGACACTGGATAACCTCACCACTGGAAAATATACCACGCTGAAAACTGAAGTGGGTCAGGAGCTGGTAAAAGAACTGGACAACACTTATTTTGAAGTACTGATGGCACACAGCAACGGCGCAACGGTTACCGAAGCATTGCTCCGCGCCGACGTTATCCGGGCAAAGGAACTGCATATTATGGGTGGCGATCGCTCGTTAACCAATATGGGTGGCTATGCCGATCTGATTGCCACCGGCAAAGTGGAAAAAGTAGTAGTGTGGCTCAACCCGGCCGATTATGTACCTTACGGAACTTCTGTTTTCGATTTGCTCATGAACGGCTCGCATGATAAAGATCTGCAGGTTGAAAATTTCAACGCGTACTTTCAGCATATCATTGACGAAATGAAAGCTACTGATAATATTGAATATCACTGGATGTGGGGGCCCGAATATACCATGAAAGGTCAGAATTGCAGATTGAATTTCGATGCACATGGCCTTGAGGTCTATTTTGAAAACATTCGCCGGTTCCGCCAGTTAAATGCAGAAAGACAGAAGGAATTTAATTTCAATATGATGCATTGGTTGGAATAGTGAAACAGTTTCCGGGGTTCATAAAGTCATTTGCAATCTTCTCCAATAAAATATTTTTCTCTGTTTGCTTCTCTTTCTTAAAAACTTATTACATTTGTTAGTATTAATTTTAGTTTTCGAGATCTTTTTAAACATCTGAACATGAAATATGTTGTTTGTTTAGCACTGATGTTTAGTGTCGCTCTGGGCTCCACGGCTCAAAACTGGCGTCCGCTTACCTCTTCCGAAAAATACAATTATGTTGATGCTCAAAACAACTATGTTACTTTTTGGGCCGATTCTGTTTCGGTTTCAGGCAGTGATACCACACTATTACTGAATAAAATTCTGAAAAAGGTTAAAAACGGCGGTTCTCAGTTTTATTACCTTGGCTCATACCTCGAAAATCAGTCGCAGCATTTTTTGTCAAGCTTGACAATCGAACCCGGTGGCAATGTATATTTCAGAGAAAATGACAGCATTCATTATTTACTGAAAACCGCAGCAGGACTGTCCGACACCTGGTTGTTCGATTCATTGAACAATATTACAGCCACCGTTGCACAATGCGGAACTCAAGCGGTTTTCAACACGCCGGATTCCATAAAAGTGATTGCGCTTTCGAGCATGGACACCATCATTCTCTCTAAAAACTTTGGACTACTGTCGTTTCCGGTATTTGATTCCATCAATCAGTATATCAAGCTGACTGGCATCGAAGGCCGTGATTCGGGCGTGGTCATTCCTGATTTCTATGATATTTTCAGCGTGGATTCCGGTGTGGTTTTGTACTATAGAAACTACTATTCATCCCGCTGGGTTTCAGAAAATGAATATCAAAAGGTAAAAATAAACTATATTATTGTTAGTCCCGATTCGGTTCAATGGAATGTTGATTATTGGTCGGGAAAATTCATTCACGGCAATTATGGTGCGGGAGACGATACTGTTTATACTTCAGGACAAAATGTTTTCCGGACATATCAAAAGAGCACCTTTGGATTTGGCGACTTCTACGGCGGGCATATCTGGGGAAACAATGTAGCCGGCCAACATTACAAACCGGTCACCGTGACAACTTTACCCGCGTTTGATCATGTTATAACCAAATCGGTCCCATATAATCAATTTTGTATGGACTGGGACTCTGATACCGTTTTTAACACCACAATGTCCTATCAATGCAGCGATATTAAGCAATCGTACATCCTGGCTGAAGGTTTGGGAATGATTGATGATGCTTTCATGCAATATAATTATAATCCTTATCCAACCTATCGCGGAACAGAGCTGATCGGATTTATACGCGACAGTATCGCATTTGGAACAATTCCGTCTGATTCGCTTTTTACCGACCCGAACATTATACCACCCGACACAACAGTAGTACCTCTGAACTTCAGTATTTATCCCGTTCCGGCAAGCGATTACCTTGATGTTGAATCAACAGTCGCCACCGATGGTTTTATACTCACCATGTACGATGTAATGGGTCGTCCGGTTGAATCGAAAAACCTGAACAATCTTACAACCCGCATCTATTCAAATATGCTGGAGTCGGGCATTTATTTCATTCACATCACAAACGGAGACTATTCGCAGAAATTCACCATTATGGTTCAATGATTTTTCTGCTGTTTGTAAATACTACTTGGAGCTTGCTTTAATCCGCCGCAACGAATCGCTACCCGACATTTTAGCGTCAGCAAGTATGGGTAGACTAAACAGCCTGCTGACCTGGTCCGCCGCGGCGGACGTCGGGTATTAAGAGCTTGTAGCACCCAACAGTCTGTCCGCCTGCCGGCGGAATTCCGTGTCCGCTCTTCAACACAAACAAATGCCGGTCGGACGACAAAATGTTGGGTGCTTTGTGCCGCCTGCCGGCGGAATCCCGTGACTGCGGTTGGGTGTAGTCTGAAAAAGTAATTCTTGCGGGTTGAGTCTGGAGACTCAACCCCACAACTCCGTTTAAAAAGACTACACCCAACCGCCAGGACGTTGTGCGTTGTGCCGCACGCCCCATGCCTTATGCCTCAAGCTCTGCGCGTTGTGCATTGTGCGTTGTGCAAAAATTCGTACCTTTGCAAAAATTTTCAAATGAGTACTTTACAAACCGAAGCAAAGATGAACAACAAAGTGAAGGATATCGCGCTGGCCGACTGGGGTCGCAAAGAAATTGAAATCGCCGAAAAAGAAATGCCGGGCCTGATGGCACTGCGTAAAAAATACGGAACCGAAAAACCGCTGAAAGGCGCCCGCATCATGGGTTCGCTGCATATGACCATTCAGACAGCCGTTCTCATCGAAACACTGAAAGAACTGGGCGCCGACGTACGTTGGGCCAGTTGTAATATATTTTCAACACAGGACCACGCCGCTGCTGCCATTGCTGCCGCCGGAACACCTGTATTTGCCTGGAAAGGCGAAACACTCGAGGAATACTGGTGGGCCACCGCTCAGGCACTGAACTTCGATGGCAAAGGCCCGGAGCTGATTGTTGACGATGGCGGCGATGCTACCCTCATGATTCACCTAGGTGTTGCCCTTGAAAAAAATCCGGCGCTGCTCGATACACCGGTTCACACACCCGATGAAAAAGCGCTCTACAAAACACTGAAAGAGATTTACGTTGAAAACCCAACCCGCTGGACCAATCTGGTAAAAGACTGGAAAGGTGTCTCAGAAGAGACTACCACTGGTGTTCATCGTTTGTATCAGATGATGGAAAAAGGCGAATTGCTGGTGCCAGCCATCAATGTAAACGACAGTGTGACCAAATCGAAATTCGACAACCTGTATGGCTGCCGCGAATCGCTCGCCGATGGCATCAAACGCGCCACCGATGTAATGATTGCCGGAAAAGTAGTTGTAGTGTGCGGTTACGGCGATGTTGGTAAAGGCTGCGCCAAATCAATGCGTTCGTACGGTGCACGCGTAATCACCACCGAAATCGATCCCATCTGCGCGCTGCAGGCCGCTATGGAAGGTTTTGAAATTACAACCGTTGAAAACGCACTGCCGGAAGGAAATATTTATGTAACTACTACCGGAAACCGCGATGTCATTACCATTGAGCATATGGCCAAAATGAAGGATGAATCAATCGTTTGCAACATCGGTCACTTCGACAATGAAATTCAGGTGGAACAGCTGGAGAACTATCCTGGCATCAAAAAAATCACCATCAAACCACAGGTTGATAAATATATTTTCCCCGACGGACATTGCATTTATCTGCTGGCTGAAGGTCGTTTGGTAAACCTTGGCTGCGCCACCGGACACCCGTCGTTTGTGATGAGCAATTCATTCACCAACCAGACACTGGCTCAGCTTGAGCTCTGGAAAAACAAATACGAAATCGGTGTGTATCGCCTTCCGAAACATCTTGACGAAGAAGTAGCCCGTCTGCACCTTGGTCAGTTGGGTGTAAAACTCACGCAGCTTTCGCAGGAACAGGCCGATTATATTGGTGTTCCAAAAGAAGGTCCTTATAAAGCGGAGCATTACCGTTATTAAACTTCAACGAAGTTTAAAACTCTAAAGCTCTAACGTATACAACACTCTGCTTGTCGCGCGAGTTGCTGCTCAGAATAATAATACCCAGCGCGGTGTTTTTCAGCAGCTCCCGGTCGACGCATATATCCAGCGTGGTGACATTGCCCGGAACAATGGCGTTGCTCTTCAGCTTAGCCTGCAACCAGGGCTGATCGGAGCGCATTGCTGATATTTCGAGTGTCTCGTCGCCGGTATTGGTAATGGTGATTTGCGTACATTTATTATTGTCGTCGGTCAATGACAATTTCACATCGTTCGAAGACAGGTTCAGAAGCGGGCCCGAGAGCTTTCGGGTTTTCTGACCGGCGAAATCCGATTCGTAACTCACAATCTGGATACGACGTTCCCGCGCAGCAGAAATACTGAACACCGAATTACGCGTATCGTTCGGATTATCGCTTACAAACGGGTCTGAAAGCGCTTCGCCAACAGGTTCGGCCTGAATAATCAACCGGCCGCCATTCGGAGCAGTACCGTCAATATAAGGTTTCATGCGGCCGCCATCCACATTGTTGAGATAATTCACCAGACTGCTGATGCGCCTCCGCGCCAGATTGATGTTGTATTCGGTACCGGTCAGCGGGCTGCAGAAACCCTGCACCTTCATGGTAACGCGGCTCCCGGCCTCCAAATCCGACATCATGACCGGTGTCAAATCCAATAACTTCTTAAAACCATTCGTCACATACGCCAGAAAAAACACTTCGATTTCTGCTTCAGCATTGATAATTTCATCGCCCGACAAACCCCGCGCATATTCTTTTTTATACCGGTCAATCATACCCATGTAGGAATAGTACGTTTCGGCATAGGTCGAAAGGGTGACTGTATCGCGGCTTCGCGGATCCGGGATGTCGTTGTGAAAATACAAATCGAGCGGCAGCAGAACCTCTACTTTTTGCTTGATTTCGTTTACTTCGGTAACAAGCTCAACCTGCACATCCGGAATGCTGTCTTTTTTAGCGCTTTTCTGGCCGTAATATGCATATAAATCGTTGCAGCAGGTTTCGCCCTTAAAATAATACGAACCCGCGCGATTCGACGTAAAATAGCCATCGCGGTCAACACTGTTGATGTTGAAATAAAAATCGTTGGCGGGTGAATTCACGGGCTTGCCTGAGTTTTCGGGCTTTGTCCAGCTACTGAGTGCGCCTTCGGCCGAGAAAACATCAAAACCGCCAAGTCCGTAATACCAATCGCTTGAAAAAAACAATTTTGAGGAAGTTCCATCATAAAACGGCGTGATTTCGTTTCCTGCTGAATTCAGCACACTGCCTGCATTTACAGGTGTCTGCCAACTATCCGTTTTTTTGATGCTGTACCAGATATCAAGCTGGCCCTGGCCTCCGGGGCGATCGCTTGCAAAATACAATATTTCATTATCGGCTGTATCCTTGTAATAATGCGGTTGTGTAGATGTAAATCCTTCCGCATTCAAAGCAATTTTCTCCGGATTTGACCAACGGTTGTCCTGCCATTTCGAAGCATACACATCGCAGCGGTACTTGTATTCGCCTGTCATTTCGCAACGGTTGAACCATACCTCACTGCCATCTTCGTTGAAACAGATATTGGCGGTATGTTTCGATTTGCTGTTTAAAGGCTCCGGAACCTTCACGGGTCGCGACAATCCGCGTTGTGTAAAATCGCTCACATACAGCGACGACAAAAACATATTTCCCAGAATGCCCGATCCATCATCATTTAATAAAGGTTGCACCGAAGTGAAATACAATTTTTTGTCGCTGAACTGCGTACCGCCGAATTCACTGAACGGCGTATTTACAGGCAATGACAAATGTTCCACTGAAATTTCGGTGGAAGTATCGGCCCACAATTTCTCAATGACATCAAAATTATTCAATTGTTCACCCGCTTTTTCATCAAAGAAAGTCGTATTGTTTTTTTGCTCAAGATACAAGGAATAATACGCTTTTGCCATCAGATAATCGGCGGTATTGCGCGACAATTCGGCCATCCAGAACAATGCTTCGGGGTGGTTTTTCCCCTGATCTTTTTCATACACAATTCTGTAACACTGAAAAGCGGTGTTGTAATTATAATATTCCTTTGCCGATTCACCCATTTTCCACCACAATGCAACGGTTGCACTATCGTGTCGGACTGCTTCGTTGTAATAATTCCATGCAGCCTGATAATTTCCCGCTTTGAATTCGGCATCACCACGCAGCTCAAGATCCGATACAACCTGCGCTTTCAGACATGCGAAAGAAATCAAAAAAAACAGTATTAAACCAATCAATCTTCGCATACTCAGAAAATAGGACAGGGAATTTCGCGATTTGTTTTATGTTCGGGTTTATTGAAAACCGCGACAAAGCTGAACTCAAAGCCACCGCGTAAACGGCTTGCAGGCGTCAGTTTGGAAGTATTGACATCATAACTGATTCCCACTTTATAATTCATAAAATCAAATCGTGTTGAAAGAATAAGACCATCACCAATCCGATAAAACAAACCGCCCGAAACCGCTTTATAATCCCAGGGGTTAAAACTTTTGGTATATCGGTAATTGGCTCCCAGAACAACTTCGGTAAAAGCGCCCTGTTTTGAAAAAAAAGCAGAAGATATCACATCTCCGTTTCGCCCGGTGGGAGCTGAATACGACACATCGGCCACCCAGCGCATCGCCAGACGAACATCGTCGTTGTCGTAATGCGATTGTTTCGGACGATTTATATTTTGGACAGATAATCCTGCAATTAAGTCCTGGCGCGAGCCTTGACGCATCAGATAGGTGGCTCCCAGTCCCATCACCGGATACCAGAAACTGGTTTCACTGAAAATTTCATCTCCGGGAATCTGATCGTCGAACAGCAAGCCGTCGTACTGATTTCCAAAGGTAAGCAACGACGGATCGAAACTGCGTTGATGCATGCGGATAGAGCCACCCAACGATAAAAATTTATTGTTGAAACGATTCAGTGCTTTGATATGTGAAACAGAAAAGCCAACGCCACTTGTTCCAAAACCCGCATCACCAGCCTTTTCGCGCATAAAGTCAATACCAAAACCGGTTTTTCCAAGATAACTTCCTTTACGTTGCAGACTCATGTCGGCCGCAGCCAGATACGTTTGAAAAGGTGTGGTGACCGAATTCCACTGAATTTTTGTATTGGCCGAAATGCGGAATTGTTCGCTCATGAGCCCGGTGCGCGCCGGATTGAAATAAAACGGAAGATTGGTGAACTGACTGAAATGAATGTCCTGCGCTGCTGAAAACAACGGCAGAAACCCAATCAATATAATCAGTACAAATATTCGCATCGTATCAACGTAATAAGGTGATGTTTCCTTTTTTTACAAACTGTATCTGATTAAAACAATCAATTTCGAGATAATAATCAAACACAGCAGGCTCGAGCAAACGACCTCTGAAAGTGCCATCCCATGCGGCAAACGGATCGTTTGTTTCAAATACTTTTTCGCCCCAGCGATCGAAAACGGCCAGATACATATGTTCTATATAACGGCTGTAAATGCGGAATTCATCGTTTTTTCCGTCACCATTCGGTGAAAAAGAATTCGGTACAAAAATATACGGATCGAAGCAATATACATCAAGCACCTCGATGCGGACACTATCGCTGTACACGCAGCCAAAACCATCGTTTAATGTCACATAGTACATGGTTGAAACCGTTGGAGAAGCTTCTGTTGACGCACTATAAGCATCGGTGAGCGATCCCGCAGGCGCCCATGAAAACGACACACCAGCAATGGGTGTTGCATGTATCATTGTCGATTGTCCCTGATAAATTGTATCGTCATCCACCCAGGCATCTACATCATCGTAAATATAGTCCACCACAATGTTCTGTGTGTTCTGTAGTTCACAATCATTAGCATCGGTTACTGTTACAGAATACATTCCCATACAAATTCCGGTCAGATCCTCGGTGGTTTGTCCATTGCTCCAGCTGTAGTAATAAGGCGGTGTTCCACCCGTTGTAGTGTTGTAGATAAAACCATTGCAGGCCACATCGCAATTCACCGGACCAGCTTCGGAAACCAGGCCCAGATGGGTCGGCTGATTCATCAGAATATTGGTGCTTTGCATACAACCATTGTTATCGGTAACCGTCACTTCATACATACCCACCGTAAGACCGCTCAGGGTCGATGTTACATCACCGGTGTTCCATGCATACAAATAAGGAGCAACACCGCCCGATGGATTAAGTGTTATTTGCCCGTTCGAATCACCAAAACAAAGTGGCAGCGTTATACTG
>Ga0209373_10004436_pt1 | contig 12104 bp, 13 predicted proteins | sample Higcelweek5metaG_FD_187173 | JGI IMG/M metagenome (GOLD analysis project Ga0209373, IMG submission 187173) | Freshwater pond sediment microbial communities from the University of Edinburgh, under environmental carbon perturbations - High... | ecosystem: Environmental > Aquatic > Freshwater >... | reverse complement strand
GCGACTGGCTTCCCGACGAAGTGGGCGGTGTTTGCTGGTTTTCGTTCGACAATCCTGCTGAGAGTCCGCGCATTACGATTTTTTCTGGCACACTATCATTGCCGCAATCATTTAATTATTCCGGACAATTTGCCTTCAACGAACAATCGGCCCACTGGCAATATCGTCAGGCCAACCGGATGGCAACCGTGCGCTGGGGCGATGGCCGCAAGCTGATTGAACCGGCACTGATGCAATACGAAGACAAAGCATTTGCAGAACTGGCTGATGTTGAAAAACGCGCCGCCGAATTGCTGAAAGAAGATCAGGCCAACGCTGCAGCCGGCAAACCAACCCAAAAATGCCGCGAATATCTGACCCGCTACACTGCCGACTTCTACTATTCATCGGCCGCAAAGTGGATTGAACTGCGCAATCAATTCTGGACAGATTTGAAGTTGTCGTTTTAGTTTACCCTTGAGATGTTTAAGCCTGTCAAACTGCTGATCAACCTGAGTTACATTCCATTGCTGCTCCTGGTGAGAATTCTAGTAATAGCAGCTCATGACAATATATCAAAGGTGGATGTTGTCAATGAATTGGAAATTGTGTGGGCTCCCGGAATTGCTCTCTTTTTACTGGCTACCATTGTTGATGCCTGCTATAAACAAAGTGAAACTGAAAAACGCCAATCATTGTTTATTAAACAAGGTCTGACCTTCTTTATCGCCTGCGTCATTATTTTCCTGCTTCTGTCGGCGATGTTTTCTTTAACTAAATATGACGGAGTCTTTACGCTGATTGCAATCATTGCTATTGGAGAAATATTTCGGTTTTTATTAAAAAGTCTTTTCCTTCCAAAAACGGAACGCAAATCACCATGAACCGGATGGAATAGCTCGTAAGAGTATTATTGCTTTACGGAATTTTCAAAAACCCATAACACTTACTATCAATCATATAACACAATTCACCCAATTCTTTCCGTTTTTACATGACATTTTACTATTTTCTTTCCACCTTTTCAAGACATTTTTACACTATCAATACATCAACTAATCATTTTTCCTGAGTTTTATTGAAATAAAAGCAGGCTCAAAAACCATCCGGGTGATCAATGCCGCCGAGGTTATGCTGGGCCACGCAAACAGAAATAATCAGGACTACTACTTCGTAGGTTTTATACCCTTCAGAAGGTAGTTGATCACAATTTTATGCACGAATAAATGTGTTAAATCGCATTTTTTCGTACGAATATGTTTATTTTTGGAGAAAATTATTCTTATGAAACATGGAATTATTCTTTTTTGCTGTTTTTTATTGAATACATTTTCATTAACAATGACTGCGCAAACTATTTTTGGGTCACAAAATATCATTTCAGCAACAACAGAACAGCCCCGAACGGTTTTTGCAAAAGACCTTGACGGTGACAACGATGCAGATGTGTTGTCTACATCAGGAACAGGAGATAAAATCGTTTGGTTCGAAAACACAAACGGAAAAGGGTTGTTCGGACCTGAACAAATTATTCTTGACTCTGCAAATCTTCCATATGCAGCCATTGCTTCAGACCTGGACGGGGATGGTGATCAGGACATAGTTGCAGTTGTTTATTACAACTACAATCTGGTTTGGTTTGAAAATTCGGATGGAGCCGGGTCATTTGGACCTCCGCTTATAATTGCAACACTTACAGGCCCCACCTGCGTTTTTGCTGGTGATATTGATAATGACGGAGATCAGGATCTTGTCACTGGAAACTACGATACACCTGATAAAGTATCCTGGTTCAGAAACACAGACGGAAGCGGAACCTTCAGTTCGGAAAATATAATTTCAGGAGCCGTTGACGGACCAATGTCAGTATATGCCTCTGATTTGGACGGAGATGGCGATTTGGACGTTCTTTCCGCTTCGTTCAACGACAGCAAACTCGCTTGGTATGAAAACACCGATGGGAACGGCACCTTTGGCACTCAACATGTTATTTCAACAATTCATTTTGGAGGCGAAGATATCACAACCGGAGATATGGACGGAGATGGCGATCAGGATGTGGTTACAGCCAGTTTCACCGGAGCTTTGGTTTGGTACGAAAACACAGATGGAAACGGTGCTTTTTCATCTTTTGAAACAATTGATCCATCAAATGCAGGCAGTACATATACCGTATTTGTAGCAGACCTGGATAATGATTCCGATATGGATATTTTATCCGCATTTTCAAATACGGACAGAGTTGTTTGGTGTAAAAACTGGGACTCGAATGGTTATATGATATTACAGCCCGATATTACATCAAATGTTCATGAAGTGAATGATGTTTTTGCTGCAGACATAGATGGAGACGGCGATCTGGATGCTTTATCTGCTTCCTATGGCGACCATAAAATCGCCTGGTATGAAAATTTAACTGTGGTTGGCCTTAACGCTTCTGAACAGAAAAGCCTTTCGGTATATCCCAGTCCTGCAAACGATCTCATTCAAGTAAATACATACAGTGATCCTGTTAGTGAAATCCATGTTTCGGATCTTTCCGGGAAAATTCTTATTGAGATCACATCTTTTAAATCCAATAATACAATCAATGTTGCGGATATTGAAAGCGGTTTGTATTTTATTTCGGTTATAACGGAAAATGGATCCTTTACATCAACCTTTGTAAAGGAATAATACTGGTTGTTTATTGCCCAATTCAATTTGAGCGAATTCTTCTTTTAATGAAGTCACTCAAAACCATGTAATTTAATATTTGTCGGACAATTTCGCTCTTTTAATGAAGCTTGTTTTCGGTTTTCTCTTACTTTTGCCTTATTAAAAATGATGAATATGAACTCTGTCACTTTTCATCCCATGGTTGTCCACTTCTCCGTTGCACTGGTGGTTGTGGGCTTTGTTATCGACTTCTTTTACATTTTTGTGGCCCGGAAAGACTGGCGCAAAACCAGTAGTCTTTTTCTAATGATACTGGCGGTGCTTGCCGTTTTCTTTTCGTGGTTTACCGGCGAATACTATTCGCGCAGCTACGATGGCGTTGGCTGTGATGTGAAAGACGAGCACGAGCTGTTTGCATGGATTACTATCTATATTTTCGGCGCCGCTACGGCTGTGCGATTCTTGGCCATTTATCTGAAAAAAGATTTTGCGCTGCTGAAATATTTCTATTTTGCGCTCATGCTTGCGGCAGTCATTGCCATTGGTTACTGCGGCTATCTGGGCGGTAATCTGGTGTATGAACTGCAGCACGATTTGCGCCCCGGACAATAATTTTCAACTTTTTCTGTAATCATTACATGCGACCATTTTTTTTCAGACTCCTGCTTATTACAATTCTGCTTGTCTCCAGCTTTGCTACCGCATGGGCACAGGATGTGACTTTTCAAATCAGAAATAAAGCAAGAGAGCCCTTAATCGGTGCCACCGTAAAACTATCTGCTGAAAAAGATTCTTTGAAAACCTTTCTGGCTGCGGCCGACGTGAATGGTGTTGCTGTTTTGAAAAATATTCCCGACGGTATGTACCATGTTGTTGTGACCTACATTGGCTATACGCCGTTTCAGAAAACCATCGCTGTAAACCAGCAGCATCGCAGTTTTACCTTTACGCTTGATGAAAATTCACTTTCGCTCAACGAAGTCACCATTTCGGCTGATCGCCCCTTTATTCGCCAGGAAGATGATAAAATGATTATCGATCCAACGCCTATGATTGGCATCAGCACCAACACACTCGAGGTAATTGAAGCCACACCCGGCATTTATGTCGATTACGACGCCGGCATTTTTCTTTCGGCAACTACGCCGGCAGTCATTTACATCAACGGCCGCGAACAGAAACTCAGCAATCAGGATCTGATGAATCTGTTGCGCAATCTGCCTCCGGGAAGTATTGAACGCATTGAGATTCTGCGCACACCTTCCACCAAATACGACGCAGCCAGCTCGGGCGGAATTGTCAATGTGGTGCTGAAAAAAGGATTGAAAATCGGTCGCTTCGGAAATGCAAATGTCGGCATGAATCAGGGGAAATACGGCAACCGCACGGCTGGACTCAGTTTCAACAACAGTGGCGACAAAACCACCATGTACATCAATGCCGGATTCAACCGCCACGACCGGCTTGACGAAATGCATACCGTGCGTACTTTAGCTACCGACACAACGCTCAATCAGCAAAGCGAAACGCGCCAGACGTCGGATGATTTATTTCTGGGTTACGGCTTAACCTGGGATCCGGACAGTCTTTCCGGCTTTTCGTACGACGGCCGATTTAGCTTTGGAAACAGAAATGCGGATGTCATCAACAACAGCTTTTTTGCTGAAGGAACAGGTATTCATTTGATGGAGAGCGCAGACAGAATCAACACAGCCAGCGACCGGTTGAGTCTTTCGCAGGATATTGGTTATCGCTATAAGCTTGACACGCTTGATTCGGAATGGGACACTCGTCTGGGTTTCGATATCAGCCGCAATCAATCCGATCAGAATTTCACTTCTGAGTACACTTTCCCATATGATACTATCAGTGCCGGGTTGATGAATACGAATCAACAGCGCATGATTGTTCAGTTGCAGAGCGATCTGACATGGAAAATGAAAAACGATATGAATATCGAAACAGGCCTGAAAGGCTCATGGCAGCAATATAACAGCGATGCCAATTACTTCAGGTATTCCAACACCATTCAGATTGCAGATTCAGGCCGCAATAATACCTACAATTTTGATGAAGGTATTTTTGCAGCTTATACTCAGGCATCGAAAACCGTATGGGGCGGATTGGTGCTGAAAGCAGGCTGCAGGCTCGAGTACACGTATATGAACGGTCAGCAGAAACATCCGTATGATACCAGTTTTCTGGTCAATCGCGCCGATTTGTTTCCGTATCTGTACATCAGCCGCGACCTGCCTACCCTGCTGCCCAACATCATTCCGATTAAACTCAGAACATTTCTGATTTACCGGCGCACCATTGCCCGCCCCGAATATGGACAGCTGAATCCATCGCGCGAATATGTTGATCCATATTTGTACGAAGCCGGAAACCCTGATCTGAAGCCACAATTCACTAACAATATTGAATTTAATATCAGCTACGAAGACATGCCCATTCTGGCATTCGGAATCAATTACACGCAGGATGTTTTTTCGGAAGTCGTTTACACAGATCCGACCCAGAGCGGTGTTGCCGTAATGACTTTCGACAATCTTGGGAAAAACACCGAAAAATATATGCGCGCTATGATTGGCATTCCGCCTGGAGGAAAATATTTTTTCGCACTGGGAGCCCAATACAATCTGAACCATTACGAAGGTTTTTACGAAAGTGTACCTCTGGCCTATGAGCGCGGAAGCTGGCGTTTTTTCACTTTTCATTCGCTCAAGCTGGCACGCAATACCAAATTTACAGTGAACGGCTTTATGATGGTGAACGGTTCGCGAGGCTTTTACGAACTCGCGGATTTTGGATCGCTCAATTGCGGTTTATCGCAAACCTTTTTGAATCAAAAACTCATCATTACACTCAACGCCCGCGATATTCTGGGAACGATGAACAACGCATTTGAACTCAATCAGGGGTCATTGCCCTCGTATGGCGAACGTTACCGCGACAGCCGCCGCATTGGCATCAACATCCGGTATAATTTCGGACTCGGTGGAAAACATGAAAAAAACAATGACAATAGCCCCAACGACAACAACGGAATCGAATAGAAATCATCACACATTGCTCTTTTCGTTGTCTTATCGATAAATTAATATTTTTTAACTACTGATTAATTTATTATATCGGATATATTCACTATATTTGTTTGTTAATCTGTTTGCACAAAAACGGAGGCGACATCATGAATACTCCTTTAATAATTACAATCAGCCGGCAGTTGGGCAGCGGTGGTGCATACATAGGGCAGCAAGTGGCCAGGCATTTGAAAATGAATTATGTCGACCGTCAGCTGATTAGTGAAGTCTCTAAAGAGCTTTCGGTGCCTGAAGAGGAGGTTGCTGCCCGTGATGAACAAATTCAGTCGTTGTGGAAAGCCTTTACTCAGTCAAGTAGTTTTACCTCAAATAGGGATATACCCGCATTTCTGAAATATCCGCCAACCGATTATCAGCTGTTCACGACAGAGTCTGACATCATAAAAAAAATCGCAAAGGAAAATTCGTCTGTAATCATTGGTCGCTGCGGCTTTCATGTACTCAAAGGAAGTCCGAATTGTGTTCATTTGTTTCTTTTTGCCGATATGGATGTACGGGCGAAAAGGGTGGCCTCTGAAAATTCAGTCAATCTGGAAGAAGCATCAAAAATGATTGTTGAAAGTGACCACAAACGGGCACATTATATCGAAGTCTTTACAAAGAAGAACTGGAACGATACCACTTTGTACGATCTGTCACTCAACACCGGCAGGCTTGGATTGGAAAAATCCACCGATTTGATTTTGAATTATCTGAAATCTCTGGAACGGAATATTAATTAATAGGAGAACAAACAATGAAACCGAATCTGATTATTACCATTAGTCGCCAACTTGGTGCTGGTGGAGCTTTTATCGGTCAGCAGATTGCCAGACGGCTTGAACTTCATTATGCCGATCGGGAAATAATCCGGGAAGCCGCCAAACAACTTGCTGTACGGGAAGAAGACATCGAAAAACGGGATGAAAAAACACAACCTTTCTGGGAAACACTTGTGCAATCGACAGGGTATGCACACGAATTTTATGTACCCATCAACATTCAGTATGCGCCAACCGATGCTGAAATGTTTGCAGCTGAAACCGACATCATCCGGAAAATAGCCAAAAAAGGCAGTGCGGTAATTATTGGAAGATGCGGCTTTCATATTTTGGCTGCCCACACCAATACACTGCGTATTTTTCTTCATGCTGATGCGAAAATTCGTGTAGAACGCGTAATGGAACTGTACAAAATGAACCGGAAAGATGCTGAACTGGCCGTTGCAGAAAGTGACCGCGAACGGGCAAAATACATTATGGCATTTGCCGGAGTTGAATGGAAAAACACCACTAATTTCGACCTGACCATTGACACCGGGAAGCTTGGTCTTGAAAATTCAATTGAAGGGATTCTTTCATTTGTGAATTTATGGAAGTGACGGGACCTCCTTGATAATGTTTTATATGATTAATTTACCATTTAATCATTTAATTCATCACGTATATCCTGACATCTTTAATTATATTTGTACACAGAACCTCTCGTAAAAAACAGGAGAAAACATTATGAAACCTACAAATCCTATGATTATCACCATCAGCCGGCAGTTAGGTTGCGGAGGAGCTTATATCGGGCAAAAGCTGGCGAAAAAACTAAAATTCCGTTATGCTGACCGCGAAATCATCAGAGCGGTTGCAGAGAAACTGTCGGTAAAAGAAGAAGATATTGAGAAGCGCGACGAAAGAAGGCAGTCAATCTGGGAATCGATGATGAACAGCACCGGGTTTGCCCCCGAGTTTTATGTGCCTCTGAATATTCGATATGCGCCAAGTGATGCTGAATTGTACGAAACCGAAACCAAAATTATTCAAGAAATTGCGGCCGAAGGTAATGCCGTTATTATCGGCCGGGGCGGCTTCCACATTCTTCGCAACAGACATTCAACCGTACGGATTCTTTTGCACGCCGATATCGATTTCCGGATTAAACGTGTAGCAGAAATCTACAAGGTTTCGGCAAAAGAGGCTGCTGGACTGATTCTGCAAAGTGACAAAGAAAGAGCAAAATACATCAATGCCCTTACCGGTTTAAGCTGGCTCGATGCAACTCAGTTTGACCTGGCGATTGATACCGGGAGAATCGGCATTGATAAAGCCGTTGATGTAATTGCCGGTTTTGCGAAAAATGCATGATTTGCGATTTAAATCAAAGCCGCAATTAATAATCCAGCCGTCAGTATGCCTTGTGTTCTATGCGACACCGGTAACGCCAATAATTATTCTCTTATAAGACTATTTTATGATTTTAACTACAACATAGCCTGTTTTATCAAATATAATTGACTATATTTGTATGTTAACCCGAGTTCCATCAAATCTCATATCCCCATGAAAACAAATAATCATTTGATCGTAACCATCAGCCGGCAGCAAGGAAGCGGAGGTGCTTATATCGGACAGAAGCTTGCGAAAAAACTAAAAATCAATTATGCCGATCGGGAAATCATTCGCCGGGCTGCTGAAAAACTTTCTGTTTCGGAAGAAGAGCTTAAATCAAGAGACGAAAAAACACAATCGTGGTGGGAGTATGTGCTGGAATCGAGCCGATATACGCCGGAAATTTATGTTCCGCCGGTTCAAAAATTTGCTCCAACCGACCTTGAACTATTTACAACGGAGAGTGATATCATCAAACAGATTACTAAAAAAGGTTCAGCTGTTATTATTGGCCGTTGCAGTTTCTCTATTCTTACAGGACATCCTCATTGTGTAAGAGTTTTTCTTCATGCCGATATTGATTTTCGAATTGAACGCCTGAAACATTTGTATAAGCTTACAAAAAATGAAGCAGTTGAAATGATTGAACAGTACGACAGAAAAAGAGCGCTGTACATAAAAAAGTTCACAAAAGCCGATTGGACTGATGCGACGCTGTATGATCTGTGCATTAACTCCGGTAAACTGGGGCTTGATAAATCAGTCGATCTGATCGCCAGCTATGTGAAAGCCTTATAAGTTTTTTGTTGCTTTCGCTTTTTGTTTTTTTGTAAGTTCGCAAAAAATTCCAATGAAACATATAGGTATTGCTTTCTGTGCATTGCTGCTGCTGACCGCATGTAACAATAAAAAAGATAAAGAGTCAGCCAAAGAAAAAGCTGTTCCAACTGAATTTATCGACTCCTTGTTGACCATCAAAGATGAAAAACAACTGATTGAAATTTTCGGTGACGAATTTATTACTACCGATTCGGTGTATGATACCGAAGGTAATCGCAGCGAAGTAACTCTGATTTATCCGGGAACAGTTAATCAGGTAGAAGTTGTATGGAAAAATCCCCGGAAAAAATCCGGTATCAGCAAAGTAACAATCCATGCCTTTTTCGATGAACAAAACGAAGTGTATTTGCCAAATTCGCGCTGGAAAACTTCGTATGGCGTTACGCTGGGCACCAGTTTAAAAGAATTGGAACGGATCAATGGAACTCCGTTTATTTTCTTTGGCTTCGGTTGGGATTACGGCGGAATCATTTCGGAATACAATACCGGAAAACTTGGCCAGTACCCGCTGCAGCTTCAACTTGGAATTATTGATATCAAAAAACAAGGCAATGATCCCGATTATGAAATGCTTATGGGCGACAATGAATTCAATTCCGATGACCCTGAAGCACAGCGGCTCAACCCGATTGTAATTTCTATTTCTGTAAACAATTCAGAAAACGGAAAATAATCCAATCATGAATAAAACCGCTGCAGGCCTGATTAGTGGAGCTATTGCCGGGGCAATTGACCTGACTCCGATGATATTGCAGGATCTTTCCTGGGACGCCAATCTGGCTGCTTTTTCAATGTGGCTGGCTGTGGGCTTTTTTACAGCTCATACCACTATGAAAATCAATTCTTTTCTAAAGGGAATTATGATAGCGTTTATTTGCCTGTTGCCTTCAGCTTTCATTATTGGATGGACAATGCCCGAATCACTCATTGCAATTTCCGCCATGACGCTAGTGTTGGGCGCCTTTGTCGGGTGGCTCGTGAGCCGGCTTACGAAAGAAAACTGAGTGAATGAGATGGCGCGAAAAAATAAAAGCAGTTGCTACAAAGGTCAAAACTGAAATTGTTGCACTGGCACTTGCTTTTCGCGATAAACGGACTCCGGTTCTTGCCAAAATACTTATTTTCTGTACGCTGAGTTATGCACTCAGTCCAATAGACCTGATTCCGGACTTTATTCCTGTACTGGGTTATCTTGATGACGCTCTGATATTACCTCTAATGATTCTATTAGCCATCAGACTTATTCCTTTGGATGTAATGAATGAATGCAGAATGAATGTAACCAGCAATCCAAAAATAAATCGCAGATTCGGCTGGATCGCAGCCATTGTAATTGTGCTAACATGGTTGGTACTTATAATGCTGATTCTGCGTGCTTTTGATGTATTCTGAATCCGGAAATTCAAACATCAAAGGAGTTCTACAATAGGACTGTCAAACCTATCCGCACGCCAAGATAAGTAGTCATCCCATTTACTTGAAGGTCGAGGCCCACGTTTTCATTGAAAAACATTCGGTATCCGAACTGAGCGCCAAAAACGGCTTCAGTCGCTACTGAGCCGGGATACAGGTCGGGAGAATCTGCTATGGCATAACCACCACTTAAGCCCGCATATAAGTCGGAACTTGTATTACTGCGAACCTTGAACATTTTATTAAAATGATAATTAACATCCCCGAGCACGGTTAGAATATTATGCTTAAACATTGTATTGCCAACGTTTTCGTTGAAAAAGCGATACGACACATTGGCCCCTACCGAGAGGTTTTCGGCAATGCCAAAATCAGCTCCCGCATATAACGGAATTCCCTGATTCGTCCATCCTGTTCCAAGGTTAAGCTGCAGTCGGCCTTGTTCAAGCGGATACTGAGCATTGGCTGTTGTAAACATGCCTGATAACAAAGCAAGTAAAAATAATTTCTTCATAATCGTTCTGTTTTATCAATTGATCCTGACAGAAAACAAAAATAATGTTTCATGCAGCTGAATGCAAGTTATTTTTATTTTTTTCGGACATTGAAAATTTTTGAATCAAGTAAATTCCTATTTTTGTATAGAAATACTAAATTCAAAATCCATGAGTATAAAAGGAACCAAAACAGAACAGAACCTGTTGAAAGCATTTGCAGGTGAATCACAGGCTGCACGCCGCTATAAAATGTTTGCCAAAATAGCAATCAAAGAAGGATATCAACAAATTGCCGCCATTTTCGAAGAAACTGCTAGTCAGGAAGATCAGCACAGTAAGCGCTTTTTCGAGTTTCTTGAAGGAGGTATGGTTGAAATTACGGCATCGTATCCTGCCGGAGTATTAGGAACAACCGCAGAAAACCTGGAGGCTGCTGCAGGTGGTGAGAACGAGGAATGGACCGAGCTCTATCCTGAATTTGCAAAAATTGCTGAAGAAGAAGGCTTTAAAAAAGTTGCTACTGCCTTTAAAATGATTGCAACCGTTGAAGCTCAGCACGAAAAAAGGTACCGCAAACTGTTGAAAAACATTGTGGATGGTAAAGTATTCGAAGAAGAAGAAGAGGTGGAATGGATCTGCCGAAAATGCGGGTATGTCCACAAAGGCAAAAAGGCGCTGAAAAACTGCCCGGCATGCGAACATCCGATTGATTATCAGGAACGCAAAGCCAACAATTATTAAAAGATCATTGAAAACCGGTACTGAAAATTACCGGTTTTTTTATAGCTGTTTAAACGCTTCTTCAAGATCTGCAATCAATGTCTCTGCCGATTCAAGCCCAATGCTGAGCCGCACCATACCGGAATATTCCGAGTCCTTCCACAATACATACGGCAAAGCAAGCGACTCGTGTCCGCCCCAGCTAACAGCCAGCCGGAAATACGTTAGCGAATTGCAGAACAGCTCCATCGCTTCAGGCGATTTGTTTTTTAAAACCAGCGAAAACAGTCCCGAAATACCTTTCATCTGACGCTCAGCCAGCTGCATCTGTTCCCGGGAATGACTGCCCGGATACATTACTTTTTCCACAGCCGGATGTTGCTCAAGAAATGCAATTATTTTTTTTGTGGTCTCTTCTATCCGCTGCAATCGCAAAGGCAAAGTCCGTAGCCCACGCAAAAAAAGCCATGCATTGAAAGGGCTCATGATGGACCCAAAAGCTAAAAACTCCTTATTAAATAATGCGGAATAATACGCTTTGCGGCAAACCAGCACACCACCAACTGCATCGCTGTGTCCACCTATGTATTTTGTGGCGCTGTACAAAACAAAATCAACCCCCAACTCCATCGGTCTTTGCAACAACGGTGTTGAGTAACTGTTGTCGAGCATTACCACTGCGCCAACCTGGTGTGCAGCGACAGAAATCGCCTGAATGTCGCATACTTCAAAAGTCTTTGTTAAAGGACTTT
>Ga0209373_10004435_pt1 | contig 12106 bp, 16 predicted proteins | sample Higcelweek5metaG_FD_187173 | JGI IMG/M metagenome (GOLD analysis project Ga0209373, IMG submission 187173) | Freshwater pond sediment microbial communities from the University of Edinburgh, under environmental carbon perturbations - High... | ecosystem: Environmental > Aquatic > Freshwater >... | reverse complement strand
CAATTTTCTGATTCCGAAAATTTCACCAAAAAACTACCGAGCGACTATGAATCAACTGAAACCAGTAGCCTGGTTCAGATCCCGTCCTCAGTCCAACGGTATTTTGCCTTCCGTGGTCTGAGGCGGTACGATCGTGAGTTACCCTGCCTGCTGCCTGACCTCGCCGACCCATATTTATTTCAACTCACCCCCAGTATTATTGGTTCCTGGCTGCAACGTGGGTTCATTGCTCCGGTTACCCATCAGTTTGAAGAATCAAGGTTGTTTGAATTACACAATCGCCTTGCCCATACTGGCCCGGCTATTTTAGAAAAAGACATTCCGCGTTGGTTTAAACAGGTGATAAAAAACAAACGTAATCTGCAATACCAAGGCAAAGATTGTATCCGCCGTCTGATGGACTTTCCCGTTTTTAGTCGCTAATCATCTTCAGCCAACCCTGTCACCACCATCCATATCCACCACATACTTGGTACAAAATAGGTGGTATCCAAACAGAAATTGATAAGGATCGCCCAATAAGCAGCTCGCCAAATCCCCCCGTCCCGCTTACTAGCAAAACCCATCTTCCACGACATAAGGCCCAACCAAACCCAACCAACCAACCCGAAAATGCCCATGCCCGCAACCCACTCCAGCGGCAAACAGTGGACCACGGAAGAAAAGTCTTTCCTTCCCCACCAATGCATTGCTGGATCACCGGAAATGGTTCCAAAATTTCCCAAGCCCACGCCTAATGGATGTTTAGTTAATCCCGCCACAACTTGGACAAAGTAGTCTCGAGACCCGAGCGTTACCTTATTCAATCCCACCACCAAAAAGATCATTACCAGCACCCCAAAACCGACGATCATTTTCTTTCGGTGTCTGGTCCACCAATCATGCATCCAGGCCAAATACCCTACCCCGACCAACGCACTTATATCTGCCGATCGTGACCTTGATGTCCACAACATGACAAGTCCTGGTAGTACCCACTGCCACTGCACTCCACCGGAAAAAGCCAAAATAATCATCACCATCCACCAATCACCTAAGTGGTTATGGTTTTTGTAAGCCGATGCCTCCACCACCAAACTGGATGCTCCGTACGATGGTTGCCAAACCTTGGTAATCGATAGCAACCACAGACCGGTAAATACTACCCCCGCTGCCAAAATCGACCACCGCACCGCGTTTCGAAACCTCACCTGCTTATGGAGGGTTTTTGCCCCCACCCACCACAGTCCACCGCTTGTCAAAAGCAGTGCCTGACGTAACGTCTCCATCTTTTCCACGCTCCATATAAGGGACAGTGCTACCACTGCTATCAAACCTCCAAACCAGGCAAAATACCGAGGGAAAACAATTGTTTTTTCAACCGCAAAAACCGCCAACAACCAGACAAGGCTAACCACAGCTCCCACAATAATGGTCAGTTCCTTATCCAACGCCAGGCCTCCACCCACCCAAACCAGGGTTAGTCCCACCGTCAACAGATACATCAGATTTTGTTTCATAGCTCTATCATAGCTGGTTTTTGTGTTACGCTAAGAGTGTTAGAAAATAACAAGGAAATGTTTATGAAACAACCAAAGATTAATGAGTCCACTTGTATTGCTTGTGGCACTTGCCCATCCTTATGTTCCGCCACCTTTGCCATCAATGGACCCGTCGCAACCGTTATCAATCCCACCGGCAACACCGAGAGTGAAATTGACACGGCTATCGCCTCGTGTCCCACTCAATCCATTTCTTGGGAAGAATCATAAATTCATTAAATAAATAAAAAACTTACAATAGGGCGCTTTTTTGAATAAAAAAACGCCCTATTGCGTCAAACCGCGCACAACTAATGGCTATCTTCCTCTGGGAAATGCTTGCGTTGATGCAAGAGGACTGGTGGAAAAATTGCCAATAAACAACTTGTTCCAAAATAAACTCCACCGATGACAGATTGAAGCCAAAAATGAGCCATAATACTGGCAGCAATACCTGCTACACCGGCAATCACCAGACTACATACAATCATTCTACTTCTGAGTTTTGAAGTACCCGCCTCAAACAAAACGTAGTAGTTATCGGCTGCATATGCCATGATCACCGATCCAATACAGGCCAGCAGAAAAAAATTGGTGGACAATGGAATCATTTGTATATAACTCAACAATTGAGGAGCGTGCAAATCGGCTGATGTAACATAAAACCACCATATGAACACTGAAATGGTATATCCAAGCATTAATGCCCAGATAATTAATTTCCGCAGTAGTTTTGCTGGATCTTTCTTCTTATTGCTCATTATGGTTTCTCCTCGACGCAAAAGTCTGTGCTTTTCTTGATCACAACGAAATCCACATCTATCCAAGGCAACAGTTCTTCACAAAACTTCTTCCGAGCGTACCCCAAAGTCAACATTGTCAGAATATTGAGCAGTGCCAAAAAGAGTCCTAGTCCTGTCAGCCAACTACCTACCGTCTGATGATTCAATGAATGAGATAGGGTTGATAAACAAACAAACTCCAAACCGATGAGCACTGCTCCGAATTCAGCCACCAGTGTCAACACAAGTACATACACAAAAATCTCATCCATCGTGATGCGTTCATTCGTTTTGTTCATCCTTCCCTCCTAACCAATCGATGAATTTAAATTTGGATACTATTCCAAAAATCAGAAGTGAAACAAGCAATATGGCAAGGTCAACAAAAACGACCATCGGGTGTTTTGTCTCGAGAGTAAATACGCCAAAACCATCGACAATGATTTTTAAAAAACTAAAGGCCATGATAATAATCAATAACTTTTTAAGGTTCCTCACTGCATTCCTCCGTTAAGTCATAATGCTTTTGTCAGCAAAAATAATATAGATCAGGAACAGATATCCCAATCCCATAATGGTAAGGCCACCAAAAACAAGAAATTGCTGAAGAACCTCATTTATATTCGGCGAAAATAGTCCAACTCCAACAGGTATCAACATGAAAAATTGAATGAACAAAACTCCCTTACTCGCCTCCTCCTCACTCACAAAATTTGCTGGGTTAAACCAATATCCTTGGGGTCCAACGAGACATTTACCATTATGAGGCCACTTCATTTCTTCGTTATCATCTACTCCTCCTAGAGTCTTTTAAACACAGGATAAGAAGATGAAACGTTGTTATCAGCCCCATACCAACTGCAATGGCAGCGATAAGAATTACCGAAAAAATATTATCCGGCAAAGTGACTATTTCAGCAGGTTTCATGCGTCATTCTCCTTTTGGTTTTTCTGTTGATCGCAGAGATGAGATGGTTGCCAAGATAAACGGCAAACTAACTACCATCATCGCAATTCCAGCAACTCTAGACGACATCGTCCATTGAGATGGAACAAAAAATGACCCAACCAACAGCACAACACCAACAACAAATACTCCTCCAACAAACAGTGGTGGTAAAAACGGTGCGACATACATAACTGCAAAAAACAGCCCTCTTAAAACCAATTTAAGCAGTTCACCAAAAAGATACGCTGAAGAAATCAGTAATAGTGGAAGGAATAATCCAACCCCTACCTTTGTCATATCTCCCTGGTTGTCAGAAGTAAGCAACACGATGATCACCACAAGAGATGTTACCAACGTAATTCCCATGATTATGGTCTTCTTCATTTTTCTCCTCCTCGAAAAAATCGGCACGAACTATCAAAAAAGTTAGGTTGAAAATATAAAAAATGCGCGGTCTGTTAACGTACTGAGCTTTTCAGTTGTTGCAAGAAAAGTCCCAGCTATTGGAAACAGGTCACAACAACCACGCTCACTAAGGACAGAAATACGCGCTTAGTATACCACTCGAGAAAAATGAAGCTCTACTCAGTTATCCCCAAAGCACTTTTGTATGCCCCGGCACCTACATAAGGAGTGATCGTCGAATTATCCCACCGAGTCAATTTCGCAGGCACATTTGCATCGTACATTCCAGTCAATAACTCGTTCATTTCCGGAAACGATTCTGAATATACAACCCAGCTCCCGTTACCGAATTGATCCTGCAATCCTTCGCTAAAACTCATTGACGTACCATCTGTGACTCGATGAAAAAGAGCTGGTCCCGCATCAAAAATTTCCACTCCTTCCGGAGTTACCCAAACTGTATGAGCAATTATGTCACTCGTGCCTTCATCATACTCATGAATAAGTGTGTCGCATTTATCACTCACTGTTTGTGCTGGCTTTTGCAACACTTTTCCAAAATAATCCTTGCATGCTTCAAGGTAAGCTTTCGGAGCATTTCCATTTACCTCCGCTTTTCCATAGGGCAATGGCATTGCCGCAGCTTCCGTAGGAGATATCGATCGTTGATCTGCCGACTTGCATCCCGTCAAAGCAATAAGCAGCAATGCAAACGACGACAGCTTTACAGTATTTTTATCCACAAAATGCCGAAATTCTGGACTAAACCCGCCATCACCAACCATAAAAACTCCTTCTATTTATTCTTTGATCAGTCTAGCATATTTGAAAATGCGTTGATCTGACTCCAAATATTGACACGTATACAAAATCAAATCAGCTGAATAATCAGAAATCTGTGTCCCCTCATCTCCTGCATACACCTCATACATATACCGGCGTTGATTCCAATCAACCGCTATCTTGTCTCCAATCACCATCTTTGGCAGATTAAAAAACGAATGGACTCGACGGTAGGTATTTGACCAGTTCACATACCCAAATCGATGAGCCACCAAAATCGTGGGTAGTTTACGGTTATCTGGCGTCCCAAAACTTGGTACTCGCCAGACACCTTGTTGGAGTGCCTTCTCATACTCTTCGGCAGGAGCTTCGACCACTTCCGTACTCACCTTGATTCCAGAAATAACCACCATATTCTTTTTCAATAAGGCACTATCACTCGCCGGTTGCCAATCGTCATACACTCTGACCAATGTCTGCTGTTTCGGTTGAACTACGGGCTGCTGGAGCATACGTGCCATCGTCCTCGTCACCGATGGCTTCACCTGATACCACACCCACGGCACCACCGGCACCCCGACGGCGACTAATCCTAGTGTCACTAGACACAGGGCGGAAACACTCAATGCAAGTGACAAGGATGATGGCCGAGCCAACCAGATTGTTTTTCTGCCTGGTCGAACCTTAACTGCTCCCTTAATAGGTGGTTGAAACTTCTTCATACGAATATTCTAATCTACTTAACTCTCCCTTGCTAAGGGAGACCGGCTGAAAGCCGAGAGAGTTATGCTACTCAGTCGCACTTGTCCCACAGAACCACTACAAATCTCCAACATTTCTCTGCCTGGAACCAGGCAAGAACACATACTCACCATCTACCACTACCAGACTAGCAGTTGGATACCTTTATCCCCCAATAATCACTGTTTGGAAAACAATTCCACAAACAACCTTGAAAGCAAAAATGCATGTCGCAATGTACACAAATAGATACAGAAAACGGGTTAAAAGCCTGCCCTGCTCGTAACCCGTTATCTCTAAAGTCGACCTAAAAAACTACCTATTTTTTGGTCCACTTTTAATCTGGTACAACACAAATCTAGCAATCAAAAGGACTTGACTGCTAAAGTGACAGTTGATATTTTGTGACTTAAGTTAATGCGTTCCCTGTCCGAATGCATATACGTTCTAAAAAAGCATCGCTATTCGTGGGCCTCGAACCAGCGCTAGAGATGCTTTTTTAATGTCTACTTTTTCAAAGTTCGTTCTAAAAAGGGCCTCGAATATAGTACCCGGGATGTAAAACCGGCACTCTATTCGTATTCATAACTCTTCATTCACCTCTCCCTTCTTAAGGGAGATCCCCTTTTAGGGGAGAGAGTTATTCCCTTATTTCCACCCGGATATGAGTGGTTGGTTCCATCGGTTCATTGCCGCAAATTGCTGGCGATAAAACGACTTTCCTTTTTTCTTGTTAGTGTGCTTAGAGCTTTCAGCATGCCATGACGCTATAAGTTTCTGAATAAGTGTCATTGCTTTTGCTAATTACCCTCGTCCTAGATGTAATAGACCCAATATATCACAAGTTATGAATTCATTCAAGCCTATAGGAAATAAAACACAAAAACATGCATACCCTATAATCTAAAGACAACATAATCACCTCTGGAAAAATATAAAAAACAGACATTGTGGATAACTTTTAAAACGTTGTAGAAAACATAAAACTGCCTATTGACAGGTTTTATCCCCCACTCGTCCTGAGCCTGCCGAAGGACTTCCCACCAGATGTCTTGCCGCCATAACCGCGAAAGCAGTTATTTTTAGTTTTTGCTAATGCATTTTATGCAGCATCCACAGCGTAGCGAGGACCAGCGAATATAAAATGCGTTGGCAAAATAGAAAAATGTAGAAAAAAACTATGAAATGACTGCTTTAACCACTTCCCGTATCGACCGATACGTCTCCGGTGACGCCACCGTAGAAAATCCCATCCGTTTAGCTTCCTCGATTCGTCGCTTCAACATGCCCACTTTGCGAAGCTCCCCCAGTAATCCGACTTCTCCCACCGATACCAACCCTTTGGATAACGCCGTATTGGCAAAACTACTGGCAATTGCCAAGGCTATTCCCAGATCTGCAGCAGGCTCATCTACCTTGAGGCCTCCGGCAACATTCACAAAAATATCTCGAGTTCCCAAGGATAAACCACATCGTTTCTGCAAAATCGCCGCAATGACTTGAAGTTTATTCAGTGGAATCCCATTAACCACTCGACGTGGCATAGCCAGTTGAGACTCAACTACTAACGCCTGGATTTCTACCAAGATGGGTCTTGTTCCTTCCATCAAACTTACCACCGCACTTCCCGGCACACCTGACTGAATTTCCTCGAGGAAAACCCCGGATGGATTAGCTACATCCACCATGCCTGATTCAGCCATTTCAAAAACAGCTACCTCATCTGTGGCTCCAAATCTATTTTTCTGAGTTTTGGCAAATCGCCATGCCCTATCTTCATCCCCCCACAACTGCACTACCACATCCACCATATGCTCCAACACTTTTGGCCCAGCAATCGTTCCCTCTTTGGTTACATGCCCGACAATAAACGTAGTAATGTTTGCTTTCTTAGCGAGTTCCACCAAACGCAAGGTACACTCTCGCACTTGCCCAACCGACCCAGCCATTCCTTCCAAATCTCCGGTCGACAATGTTTGAATGGAATCGACCACCATCAGGCCCGGCTTCAGCTCTTTCGCTTCTGCCACGATCGTATCCACGTCCATTTCGGGTAAAAAGTAAAGTTGTTCAGTCTTTGTACTCGTTAGCTTTCCCAGTCGTTCCACCCGCAATCGTACCTGTTCCACACTTTCTTCACCACACACATACAGTGCCTTGTCATTGCTTGCATGCATCACCAATTGAGTAAGTAATGTGGACTTTCCAATTCCCGGCTCACCTGCGACCAAAACCACGGATCCCGGCACCATTCCTCCACCCAAGACCCTATCAAACTCTTTCGATCCCGTTAAAACCCGTTTAAACGACGTGTGTTCGGCTGCAACATCGGAAAGTTTGACAATTTGTGATGCTCGCTTCCCCAAACTCTGTTTCTTATGTCCTACAGCTTTCTCCTCCAACTCTTCCACCATCGTATTCCACTCTTTGCACTGCGGACACTGACCTGCCCATTTCGGGCTGGTTGCTCCACATTGCTGACAACGGTAAATGCTGGTAACTTTCGACATAGCCAAATTGTACAAGCACTTTAATCTATTTGATATACTAAGCCATATGTATGAGTTAACACCACGAACCGAAACCTTTCTTCCTGTTCAGTCCAATGTCTTCGATCAAGGCATATTCATGAATCTCAATGTATTGCTTCCACAAATCGATCTTCCTCCAGAAATAATGGAGGCAGCCAACATACTGTATCCCCAAGATGAATCCGGTAACTCACAAGAAAAATTCTTGCATCGGGGAGTAGTTGGAATCTGTCATCATCTTGCCACCCATTTTGTTGTTGAAAACAGATCAACACCTGACACTCTAGACGCTGCGTATTCCGGGCATCCAAATATATGGAATAAAATTATAAATGCAACCCAATATCCTTTTCTTAATGATATTAGCAAGAAAATGATCCAAACATTGTATCCGGCAAGTATTATTTATCTCCATGAAAATACTGCTCTTCAATCAACTGAAAACTACGGGGCAAGTGTATTTGGTATAGTATTAGACCCCTTCACCCCCACATTTGAGTCATGGTCAGCGACGAGATCAAAAAAGCAACCAAGTCTGTTCACTGATGCTAAGGCAGCCGCCGTCGCCGAAGTTGGTCTCGTTACTCCTTCAAATGTCAATGAAAATCGTAAAAAATATCGATAGGTTTTTAACACTACCCAAGAATCTGTTTTATCAGTGCTTCGTTTTTCAGGTCTTCGACCGACAAGGTAGCCCCTTCAGACGTTAGGGGGCGAATCCGCGACTTTTTTCCTTGCCCATCACGCTGTAAGTCATAGAGTCCCAGGTTATACATCACACCACTCAACAACCGGAATTGCTCCCACACCTTTGCCCCATGACGAATCAGAGCTGTCGTCAACGTATTCTCTTCAAAATCTCGCATACAGGCTGTTTTCCCCGCCACCCGTTGGACTAGGTCGACCAATGATTCGTTGTTATTCCATTGTTTTACTGCCCCACACACTTCGTTATGATTCATGATCGCGACACACCCAAGTCGATCAATCCTGCCTTCTGAGGCTTTTTCATACAACCAGGTAGCAATAATCCGCATTGCCTCATATCGCTCCCCCGTTGGCTGCACTGCTCCGCCCGCTACCGTAATCATCCACACATTCCTCGTTCCACCCATCGAATGCATTTCCCAGGCGTCGTATACCATATCTTTATCGGTGCAGGTCAACACAATCGTGTCGGTATTCGCCAAGATCCCGAGGACCACCTCTTCGGTAATCCCGTCCGGCAATTGAGTTAGGTTATCTTGCCACTGAATCGGGGTTTCCCAAGGAGCATAGATATGGAGCCAAGAACCACCGCTATAGGAGCCGTCACCGGCAAACACGTTATACGCCGTCAAAAATTCTGCAAAAGAAGGCATATAAACACTATAACTTTTTTATTCTATCTTGGATATTAGCTATTGCTGGCCGGTCATTGCCTGAACGGTAGCCAAATAATCTTTCATTTCTTGTTCAACTTTTTGCCAATCTCCTTTTTCTTCTCGGATGGCATTAAAGATAAACTCCATATCAACTAACAACTGATCATCGTACACAATCATTCGTTGTTTTGACATATAAAGTATTCCTTTTCAATTGATTCTCCCTTCTTAAGGGAGATCCCGCCTCAGGCGGGAGAGAGTTAATAAAATTAATTGTTTGAATTAATTACGCCTTATTCTATCATGCTATAACCAAAAACGCCCCCTTGCGGAGGCGTTTTTATAGTATCTAATTTCAAGGTCTACTTATATCCAACAGGTACTTCTGTCAGGACAATTCCCAAAGACATGCGGCGTTGCTCGACATCAATGTTTTCAACAAAGATTTCAATTTCACCACCAACCTTTGGTTCATTACCGGAAGGGATCTTGGAGATGTGAATCAAGCCATCCACACCTGGTTCCAGGGTCACGAAGGCTCCAAAAGGAGCTGTTCGGGATACTTTACCAGATACTTTGGCACCAACCGGATATTTGGTTTCTACGGTCTTCCAAGGATCATCTGTCAATTGTTTGACGGAAAGGTTAAGTTTTCCGGCATCTTCATCAATACCCAAGACGCGGACTTTAACTCGATCACCGAGTTTGAAGTAATCGTTGGGATCGTTGACTTTTTCCCAAGAAATCTCGGAAATGTGAACCAAACCTTCAACTTTACCCATACCTTCTTTACTGTCTGCAAGGGGCACTTCTACCCCTACAAAGACACCAAAAGGCATAATGCCGGAGACCACACCTTCAAAGGTGTCGCCAGATTTAACGAATTTCAAAGCTTCAGCTTTCTTGGCAATTTCTTCAGCTTCAGACACCAAGCGTTCGGAGAAAATCAAACGATTCTTCTCTTTATCCACTTCGATGACTTTAACTTTGAAATCTTTCTCGATCAAGAGATCCATTTTACCGAGGAAGGTTTTACCGAATTGAGACGAAGGAACGAAGCCTCGGATACCTTCAGAAAGGACAATCATACCTCCCTTGTTGACTTCCAAGCCCTTCACTTCGACAGATTCACCGGTAGCCATGTACTCAGTGAATTGTTCCCATTTGCGGTCAACCAAGGCACGTTTCAGGGACAAAAGAATTTGTCCGCGTTCGTTCTCTGGGGAAACCACAAACACACTCACCTCATCACCCATCTTAAGATCGGTGATGTAGTCTTGAGCGGCTTCGAATTCACGATCCACCACCATACCTTCAGTCTTGGCACCAATATCCACCAAGATCATTTTCTTGGTGACATCGGTCACAATACCTTTAAGGACGGTACCTGGCTTGGGTACGTTTAAAGCGTAACCAGTCATTTCCAACAGCTCTTCCATGGAAGTTGGTTTCTTGTTTGAAGGTTTAACTTCTTTAACCTCTTTTGACGAAGTGGTTACAATTTTTTCCTTTGCCTCGACGGAGGCGGGTTCAACCACTTTGTCATCCGCCGGAGAGGCGGGCTTAACTGCTTTTTTTGCAGCAGTCTTTTTAGGAGCCACTTTGGCTTCGACAGGTTTTTCAACTTTTACTGCAGTTTTTTTAGTGGTTGCAGCTTTTTTGACCACTTTTTTCTCTTCTACAGCTTCTGCTGCAGTCGATGCTTTTTTAGTTGGCATAATAATCTTTGTTTTGTTTTTGAAAATTCACAAAAGAAGACTAATTAATAATAAAGAACAGACGCAATTCTACCAGATAAACGCCTCAAGAGCAAATCCTATGTTCCACCATCATTCCGATCTTCATCAGCCAGTGGAGTATCCTTTGGCAACAAGCTCTCATACGTTACTTCAAAACCAGTAATCTGATTAAATCGATTCAGCACTACTTCTGCTTGCTCTTTGCTTATTTCTCCCAATTGAACTGCAGTCGTAAGCGGCCCAACAACATTACCAACCATTTGACTTCGAGCATATTCAGGCGGCTGGTCTTTATGAACTTCTTGTTGATATTTTATTCGTTCATCCATTCCCCCCATCATATCCGTGAACATGTCAATTTCTGGAGGAGTTACTGGGGAATTTTCAACCATAGTTGCCCATATCATACCACCAACACCAAAAATCCCTCCAAAATGGAGGGATAAAAAATAAAGCCCACTGTTCCCGCTATGAACTATTTTCGCATGCAGTTACCCACATACTATCGTGATCGCTGACATGTTTCACGACTCTGTTCGAAATGGGAAGAGGTGGTACCACGTCGCTCTAATAACGGGAACACTGGGCTTTATCTTTACCTCGTCCCCTTGGGGACGGGTGTAGCACAGTGAAAGAAGGGTTTTATAGTTCTATTTGAATCTCTACGAATTAAAAAATTGCGCATAGACTCCCTAAAATAAGCCATTGTCTTACGTAAACTCAAAGCTTCAATGGAATGAGGCCTTAAGTTATACGCAAGAAGAACTTAAATTAAGCTACTCGTTGACCATTAGTACGGGTTGGCTAAACACCTTTCGGTGCGTACACCGCCCGCCTATCAACCTAGTAGTCTCCTAGGGGTCTCTCGTCAGACTTGCGTCTGACATGGAATCCTTATCTTGGGTGCGACTTCCCGCTTAGATGCTTTCAGCGGTTATCCGACGGTAATGTAGCTACTCTGCAATGCCCCTGACGGGTACAACAGACACACTAGGGATTACCCCACTCTGGTCCTCTCGTACTGAGAGCAGATCCCCTCAAGATTCCCACGCTGACAGCGGATAGAGGCCGACAATCATTGTTACTATCCTCGATTTTATCGAGGGCGTGGCTATCTATTTCTAGATAACTCTCATAGTCGCCTATGAGTTCGGACTATATCTTCATTCCATAGGTTATGGAACATTTTGCGTATAGTCTCTGAGGATTCTCCGACTTTACGTCGAAGTCTTTCCTGCTGATTGTCCGCAATTCATCATTGTCACCTGTTCAGGGTAGATGAATATACTCGG
>Ga0209373_10004434_pt1 | contig 12106 bp, 6 predicted proteins | sample Higcelweek5metaG_FD_187173 | JGI IMG/M metagenome (GOLD analysis project Ga0209373, IMG submission 187173) | Freshwater pond sediment microbial communities from the University of Edinburgh, under environmental carbon perturbations - High... | ecosystem: Environmental > Aquatic > Freshwater >... | reverse complement strand
AGCTAAAACAACTTTTGACGATGCGACCACTCCAAGTTCAAAATCATGGGCTGGTGAAAAAACAGAAAAACCATTTACTAATATTGCTGAAAATAGTGGCACAATAACATTTGATATCACTTTTGAAAGCCTTAGCAACTTTGTTGCTACTCCTTTCAGCACTTCTCAGATTGATCTATCATGGAACAATAATTCGAACAACGATGCCGTGATGATAGCAGTTAACTCATCATCAACCTTTGGAACTCCTGTTGATGCAACAACTTATTCTGTAGGAAATTCAATTGATGGTGGAGGAACAGTAATTTTTAACGGTTCAGGAGCTTCATTTAACCACACTTTGCTCATTCCCAATACCGTTTACTACTACAAAGCATGGTCGATTCTCTCTGGCAATGTTTATTCTTCTGGCATTTTGAAAAGTGCATCAACACCATGTGGTACATCAACATTACCCTTTGTCGAAACCTTCGATAGAACAACAATCCCAGAATGCTGGTCGCAAGTTGATCATCAGGGAAACGGACAAATATGGGAATTTGGCACCACATCGTCATTTGGATCACAGGCACCAAATTTGGCGAATGGAAATTATGCATACCTAAATAGCGACAATTATGGTAATGGCAATACACAAAATGCAGATTTGATAACACCTGTAATCGACATGAGAGACTTCTCGTCCGTTAATATCCAATTCAACCACTTCCATCAATTTTGGGATGCGACAAATGCTTCAGCAACATTCTCTTATTCAATTGACAATGGGGCAACGTGGAACATAATTCAACAGTGGACTGAATCAACAACAAATCCGGTTTCATTTAATCAGAACATCACAGAAATAGCAGGCCAGCAGGAAGTAAAACTTAAATGGAATTACAGTGCAACCTATGGTGGAGGATGGGCAATTGACGACATTAGCTTTACTGGCACTCCTGCAGTCCCTCTTGATTTAAATATCGCAAACAAAACTGTTGAAATCGGTGATATAATATGCTTTGATGCCCAAAATGAAATTACTGTTGCAGGAGGCTCCTCCTTAATAGTGTTCCCAAACGGTTCAAATGAAACTTTAATTGCAGGTCAATCCATCCGATTCCTCCCGGGTTTTCATGCCGAACAGGGTTGTACAATGAATGCTCACATCACCACTTCTGGTGCATTCTGTGAAAACGCATCGGACAACAGAGCTATTGTTTACCAACCTGCAGAGGCATATTCTGAAAAGGAAGATGTAATGACCATACCAGAGGTTTCACAGAACAAAAGAATGGTGAAAATCTACCCAAATCCGAATAACGGAAATTTCACTTTAGCTTTAGTTAATTTTGAAGGTTCATCATCCATCTCCATCATCAGCACACTTGGATCTGTTGTATATGAGGCATCGATAACTAATGCTAACATTTCAGAAGTAGAGATGTCTCATTTGCCAAAAGGATTTTACTTTGTGAATGTTCGAAATGGTGACTATGTAAAAACCAATAAAATAGTTATACACTAACGGGTAAATCGTATTCGATTTTATTTTTTTATCAGACACTTACAGCGAGAAATTGTAATAGCTTATGATTTTTCGCTTTTTTCTTATATGTATCTAGACTGGCCAAATACATTCAATTTATAGTTATTAAAAAGATGCAATATTCCAATCTTTGCACACTCTCAATTGGTCTTAATATTTCTATTCATCGGCATTATACCTGAACAGCTTTTAACTGATTTGAAATTGTAATTGATACAAATCTAAATGCTAAAATAGAATTGTACTTTAATTTGAACACTAAAGGTTTCTCGTAAAAATTCTCCTATATCAATGAAATCAAGTACGCTAAAAATCGTATCATTATTGCTTAGATCTTCAATGTAGGTATAGTGTATAGATTTTTGAATTCCTCTTAACGAAATGTTAATCGATTGGAAACCTAAATTTGTCAATTAATTTCATTTCAAATCTTAACCATGACAAAAAGACTTCTCGTTGTTGCATCACTTTTGATCTTGATTGCACTAGTAGCCTTCCAAAATGAAGCAGTTGCTGCTCCCGCAGATCCAACCCCCATTGAATACAAACAGCCCGATGGTTCAATAATTACGATCAGCCTTAAAGGCGACGAAAAAGTAAGCTGGGCCGAAACTTCCGATGGCTATACCCTACTCCAAAATAATAAAGGCGGTTGGGAATATGCAATAAAAGATGAAGCGGGAAACCTGAAAAATTCAGGAGTACTTGCGCACAAAGCAGGGAAACGTACCACAACAGAATTAAGACTGTTAAAAACATTAGAGAAAAAAGTCCGATTTAGTCCAGCTCAAACCAATAGACTAAAGAAAGCATGGGAATCCAAGTATCGAGCGAGCGAGCTTGAAGGCACGGGGTCGTTTTTCAAAACTGTTGAAAAAAAAACATTGAACAAAGATGGCTTGAAAAGTACAGAAGTTTTCACCCCTTCTGGACAAAAAAAACTATTGATGATTCTTATTGAATATAAGGATGTTAAATTCACAAAAACACAACCTGAGTTTGAAGGATTGATGAACACCGAAGGTTATACAGGAAATGGGGCTCATGGCAGTGTACGTGACTATTTTCTTGAAACCTCTTACACTTTATTTGATTTAACTACCACTGTAGCACCTCATATTTATACAGCGGCCAATAATATGGCCCATTATGGAGCCGATTTGAATGGGGATCACAGCCCTAATGCTGACAAATTAATGGAGGAGGCTGTACTTGCAGCAGATGCCGATGGCATAGATTTCTCGCAATACGATAACGATGGTGATGGCTCGGTAGATGGTGTATATGTTGTATTTGCCGGATATAGCCAAGCAACTGGTGGCCCTACTGATGCAATATGGCCTCATGCTGGTTCAATAAGTCCAGCCCTAACATGCGACGGTAAAACTGTGTCAAAATACTCTTGTTCAAATGAATTGACAGGAGGTAGCGGTACAAATATCACAACCATTGGGGTTATTTGCCACGAATTTGGACATGTGTGCGGTGCCCCTGATTATTATGATACAGATGATGCCGATGGCGGAGATTTTAACGGTTGTGGTAGCTGGGATGTTATGGATGTGGGGCTCTATCGAGGAACTCCAAGCGGTAGCCGTCCTTCACATTTTAATCCGTTCGAAAAAATAGAGGCAGGTTGGGTAACCCCTACAACACTAACTAGTCCAACTACAATTACCAACATGCCCAATATTACTTCAAGTCCGATTGTTTATAAGTACAATACAACTACTGCTGACGAGTATTTCTTAATTGAAAACAGGCAACAAACCGGATTTAATACAGATTTACCGGGACATGGATTGCTGATCTATCATTATAGCAAGGCAATTTGGGATTTAAGTAGAAATAATGCAGCACCACAGGGTTTTTATCCTGTATGCGCCAGAGCAAGCACAAGCCCAACCACCTCGTCAGATGCTGCAAGCTATGGTGACATTAGTACTGATGGCTGCCCTTTCCCTGGAAGCGAAGCAAAAACATCGTTTACCGATGCAACGACACCAAGTGCAAAATCGTGGGCAGGGAATAATTCATTTAAACCAATTACAAGCATAACAGAAGATAATGTAGCAAAGAGTGTTAGCTTTACTTTTATGGGAGGAAACACTTGCACCCCACCCTCCACACAAGCAACAAACCTCTCTTCTACCAATATTCAAGAGAACGAACTAACACTAAACTGGACGAGAGGTAATGGCGATAAAGTGATTGTTTTAGCACGCAGAAATTCTGCCATAAATTCTACTCCTTTAAACGGAACTGCTTTTAACGCGAATAGTAGTTTTGGGGCGGGCGATTTGATCGATGCCGGCACGTATGTGGTATATAATGGAACTGAATCAAATGTTACAATTACCGACTTACTTAAAAATTACACCTACTATTTTGCTGTATATGAATATAATACAACCAACAACTGTTATTTGTCTCCTGCCTTAACCGGTAGTACTTCTACAACTGGATGTTCTGCTTGTGCTCCAACTGCAACAACAAAAGGCAGTTTTGGTATCACCAACGTAAGTTTCAACACCATTAATAATTCATCCGATTACTCCTCTGTAGATTATACAAATTATGCCGAAACCATAACGGAGGTAACCGCCGGCACAACATACACTTTATCGGTGAGTACCCATTCGTATAGCGATCAAATGGTTTATACAAAAGCGTGGATCGATTGGAATAACGACTGCACATTCCAGTTATCGGAAGAGTATGATTTAGGTTCGAATATCAATGAAGGAATTGTAACAAAACAAATACCGGTACCGGCTAATGCATATTCGGGATATGTTACCATGCGTATTAGAACAAAATATAGCTCTGCACCTACACCATGTAATAATCAAAATTATAGCGAGGCCGAAGATTATACGTTGAAAATTGTAGGAGGGTGTACTCCACCAACAGCACAAGCAACAAATTTTACGGCAACAAACATTCAAGGTAATCAGGCAACCATTAACTGGACTCGTGGAAATGGTGATAATGTGTTGGTTATTGCCCGCCAAGGTGCTGCTGTTGACTGTAATTTGATTGGAGCTACCGATTTTACGGCCAATGTTGAATTTGGAACAGGTGCACAAATTGGAACAGGCAACTACGTGGTTTACAATGGCACAGCAAACAATACAACAATAACAGGATTAACGGCTGGCTTGGCATACCATTTTGCTGTTTACGAATACAATTCTACAAGTTGCTTTTTGATGCCTGCCTTAACTGGAAATATTACCACCGTTGATGACGCCATTTGGACAGGAACAACTAGCACCGATTGGTTCGCAACAGCTAACTGGAGCACCGGATCTCTTCCTACCTCAACAACATCAGTTACCATTCCGTCGGCACCTACTAACCAGCCACAAATTAATGCATCGGGTGCTGTCTGCAAAGATATAACAATCGATAATGGGGCAACATTGGCCATGAGCGGAACTACGGCTTATACATTGTCTGTTTATGGTAACTGGATTAACAATGGAGGTTTTTCGAGTGGAATTGGAACCGTTTGTTTTCAAGGGACTAATGAACTTCAAACCATCAGCGGTTCAGCAATTACTACTTTTTATATTTTGGAAGTAAAAGCAGAAGCAATTGAAAACATCGTTGAAGCAACTTCGTTAGTAGCCTTCCCTTCAACACCAACAGTTAATCCGTTGAAAATAACCAGTGGAACATTTAAACTTTCAAGTGCATCGACTATTAAATTCCCATCAGTGCAATTTGATATCAATGGAGGTTTATGGAATAACGGAGGCACAATTAATTCAACTTTAAATAACGTCTATGTTTCTGGAAGCTTTAAAAACTCTGCAGGAATAAGTAATTTTCTAAGATTGTATTATAAAACAGGAGCTTCAATTACTTTGGAAGGAGGATCTGTTAATATTTCAGCTCAAATCCGTCCAAATACAGCTGGTACATCCACTACTTCATTCACTCAGACCGGTGGAACACTAACATTTTCTGTTGGTGTAACAAGTAGCACTGCTGCCCCTTTTGAAATTACAAGTGGTTCATCGTTTACTATGAGTGATGGTATTATTGCGATACAAAAGACATCTTCAAGCAACTCAAACGATTATTACAATCTGGCTTCAACTTTTAACGTAACTGGCGGAACACTCCAAATAGGAAACGCATCAACCACTGGCAGTCCCATTATCCGCATAAACAGTACTGCACCTATTTATAACCTTACAATAAATACAGATGGAACTCCAACTGCCAAATTACTTGCTGATTTCACAGTAGAAAATGATGTGACAATTGGCTATGGAGCAATAATAGATGCCAACTCGTTGAACCTTTCAATTGGAGGGAACTGGACAAATGATGGAACATTTACCCCGGGCACTGGCACAGTAATATTCAACGGAACAGCATTCCAAATCATGGCAGGCAGTGCAGAAACAACGTTCAATAATTTAACGGTAGACAATGCTACTGGTATAACTTTAGGGTCTGCACTAACCATCGTAAACGGAACATTACTGATCAACAGTGGGAAAAAACTCACCATTGGATTTAACAGTAAGCTTACCGCCACAGCCCTAACTAACTATTCAGACGCAACTGGCTTAACTATTGGGAGCGAAGCAATTGGATCGGGCTCTCTAATTACAGAAAGCATTTGGGGAGAAGCTACTATTGAACGTTACATGACTGGCAATGCATGGCATATTGTTTCGCCATCGGCTACGGGCAATAGTATCAGTTCGTTTATTCAGGATTGGAAAAATGAGATCCCAAACAAAAGTGGAAGCTATGGAATGATGGATTATAACGAGTCTGGCGATTTTTGGAATGCCTACTACACTTCGGCAACGGGCGAAAACCTAACTGCAAAAAAAGGCTACAATATGCGCCGTTCAGCCGATGGAATAGTGACTTTTACAGGAACACTTACCTCTGGATATCAAACAATGAGCCTCACCCGTGGAGGTTCTGGCTGGAATTGTGTAGGAAACCCATATACATCGGCCATTGGACTGAACTCGTCGGCTGAAACTTTTGAAAACTTCATCACACTAAATAGTGGTAATCTTGACGGAAGCTATGCCTGTGTGTACGTTTGGAATGACGCAAGCAAAACATACGACATCATCAGAAATATTGATGCTGCAACCTATTTTCAAGCGGGACAAGGCTTCTTTGTGAAGGCAAAAGATGCAAGTTCGTCGCTCCAATTTACGAAGGACATGCAGCTACACCAGCCCAACGCAGCTTTAAAATCGGCAAACAAAACATGGCCCGAAATAAAACTTACTGCTACCGATGGAATTAAAAATACCTCGGCGGTTGTGTCGTTCAACAGCCAAATGACCAATGGGCTCGATCCAATGTACGACGCGGGTTTGTTACGCGGAAGTTCGGGCTTAAACATTTACTCCCGATTGGTTGATGATAACGGTGTCGATTTTGCCGTTCAATGCCTGCCCGAGAAATACGACAGTCTGGTAATCCCTATTGGTGTGGACTATGCAAAAGAGGGCAATCTGGTGTTTAATGCCGAGGTAACAGATATTCCTGATGGCTGCAAGGTTATCCTTGAAGACAAGTTAACTGGCGATTCGACTTTAGTGAGCAACGGCAACTCTTATTCCGTTGCAATTGACACCAGCACTATCGGGATTGGCAGGTTTTATCTCTATCTGTTCACTCCAAAAATTATTGAAGAACCAACAGTTTCAAATTCAACCAACAGTTTCAAATTGAAAGCATTCCAAGCTGACAATCAGATTCTGATAATTGGCAACGTTGGATATTCGGCTGGTGCTTCTTTAATCGACATAAATGGCCGGAAGTTGGGAGAATTTAAGTTGAACGAAGGAACTCACAACAGCATCTCGACCAAAGGGCTTATTCGAGGCATTTATTTGCTAACAGTTACCGATGCCGGGAAAAAATTCACAACAAAAATTGCAGTTAAGTAACTGTTTTATATTGACATAAAAACAAAAAAAGATATGGAAAACGAAAAAGAGATTAAAAAATCAGAAGAAAAAACTGAAAACCTCATTTCGAGGAAAGAGGCAATTAAGAAAACGGGGTATATTGCTTTATCGGCTGCTACCATGATGCTCTTGCTCAATAAGCCCAACAAAGCCGTAGCAACTTCATCAGCTCCGGCTGCTCCTCCGGGATGGTAAGCAATCTTTCGAAAAGAAACTAAGATGGACTCCAGAACAGGAAAAAGTGTGGTCAAGGTTGCCGATGATGCTTACATTCTTTGGCTCGAAAACGGAAATCGATTTATGTGGCTCGAAGAACCGGCTTTCTTTGTTGCCGAAAGCTATCTCAATGGCATAGATCGAATGTCGATTTCAAAAGAATGCATGTTGCGTTATCTGGCGAATGAAACCGAAAGCTTATTGTTTGTCGACAGTATAGTAAATGAGATTGAAGCATCAGAAATAGGTAATCAACAGGATGAAGTTGATACGATCAATGACGAGATTTCAGATGATAAATTTGCGCCATTTCTTGTCCACAATTATTTGATTAATGGGAAAATACTTTGCTTCTATTATCAAACAAAACTGCACGAACATTACCTGCATCCATTGTTGCAGCACCTCGAAACTGAAGAATCATCGAACGAAAAGATTGTTTTTGAACTGTTTGAATTCAACAAAAAAGTTACACTTCGTATAAAGAATCAAGTCAGGGGTGTTTGGGGCAAAGACGAAATTCATTTACTAAAGGGGATGGCTTTCCTCCAGATAATGAATGTGGCTTATGAAAAAAACGATGACAATTGGATGGCTGTAATTCATGCCTCGGCGGTAACAAATGGCGAAAAAGCAATTGTGTTTACTGCAAGTCAGGGCAGTGGAAAGAGTACAATTGCAGCCCTGTTGCTACAAAGTGGCTACACGCTGTTGTCCGACGATTTTGTGTCGGTCGAAGCCTCTACCAAAAATGCATTTCCTTTTCCGGCTGCCATGTCGGTTAAACAAGGTTCAAAGGAGATGCTATCGGCGTTGTACCCATCGTTGGCCAACAATGAAAATGAGCACTATACGCACAACCAGAAAACTGTAAGCTACCTAACATTCAACAACGAGGCAACTCCTGCTCCGGTCGAAGAGATTATCTTCATAAAATACAATCCTGATGTTGATTTTGAGATGGAAGAATTGCACCGGGTCGATGCGCTTAAAATGTTGCTCGAAGAGACTTGGACTCATCCGTCGCCCGAGAACGCAAGTTCATTTATCGACTGGTTTCTTGGCCTTAAATGCTTCAGGTTAACCTATTCGAACAACGAAAAAGCGATCAGCAAAATCACTCAACTGTTTGCGAAATGACAAATAATGAACTGTTTGTGTTCCTTGGCAAGTGCCTTTCACTTGGTGACGATCAAAAAAACGATCAGGTTGTCTTCGAACTTATCAAATCGGGCAAAATTGACTGGAACAAATTTGTTGAGTTGTCGAGCAATCATTTGGTTCAACCCGCGCTCTATCTCCGGTTTTGCAAATACGATCTTCTGCAAAGTCTGCCCGATGAATTGAGCAATTACCTTAAAATGGTTTATGATCTGAACTATTCGAGAAACATCAAAATACTTGAGCAGATCGACCACATCAACCAACGGTTTGCTTCGAATAATATTACCCCAATCTACCTAAAAGGGGCAGGCAATTTGCTCGATCATTTGTATGAAGATTTGGGCGAACGAATGATTGGGGATATTGATCTGCTTGTGTCGGACGAAGAGTTTCTGACAGCTGCAAACCTTCTTAAAGCCGATGGCTACGAACATCTTTACGAGTTTCATGAAGACCAACGAACAGCAACCAAACATTTTCCAAGGCTGGTTCACCCAACTGAGCTTGCCGATATTGAGATACACAGGGTGCCCGTAGAAATAAAACTCTCGGAATATTTTAGCTATCAAATTATTGACAAAGAAAAGAAAAAGATTTACCCCGATTTGCCTTGCTCCGTATTATCCGATCGTCATAAAGTGATCTTGAATTTCATGCATGGCTTTATGGCCAGCGAAGTTCAGTTAAGTTGCCGCATCACCTACCGTAACATGGTCGATTTCCACCTGTTGTCGAAAAGGGTTAATGTGGTTGAAACACTTGCACAGTTTCCACAATATCAAACAGAAAGCAGGGCTTATTTTGATTTTATTAATCGAAGTATGTGTATTGATAAAACAAACCTGCCAACAAAACAATCGAAACGGTTTATAAATAAGCACCAGTTGTATCATGAATCAAAACATGTTTACAGGTTGGTTTGGTTGCCAAAGTTCATGTTTTATCGATTTTGGAACGGCTATTTCCTGAACTTTGTTGGTATTTTCTTCAATAAACAGAAAAGGAAATCGGTGCTCAGACGAATTACCGATCCTTCATGGTATGTGGGCCATATAAAATCATACTCAAGTAGTTTTAAAGAGAATTTAAGTTAGTGCAGCTCACTTACGCTGGTTCGGATTTGCAATCCGAACCTCAGTTATACTTACTCTCGCAACACTCCTACTCGTTTGCAACGAGGGGTTAAATATTTGTCGTTTGTAACGGCACGTTGTTATTTGATGGCGAAATCATCGAATAACTTCAGATCACTTCAAACCTCAGTGATGCCTACCAAAGATGCATCGTTTTTTTTCCGAACTGAAAAGGTAATCTTCGGCCTTTTTCACAAGAGTCTTGGTTTGTAGTTTGTTCGAGGAAATATTCTCTGTTCACGCTCTGCGTGATTAGTGTGTTACCGCCTTTAGCGGCACAGGCAGTCACAAACGACTTTCGACGAACCCCTCGTTTCCGCTGCGCTCAGACGAAGGGAAGATAAAGTTCATGCGCGATACGTTGAATAAATAACGTACCCAAACAACTAATTTGCCCCTACAGTTATTCACTGAAGACCAAAATAGAAGCTCTTCATAAAAGCAGGATTAAACAAAAGTATTATCTTAAAAAAAAGAGGTATGTTTATGCGTTTATTACTAGTTGTTTGCAATAGTAATAAACGCCCCGGTTGATAATTAACAGGAAAGAAAACAAATTGATTTATGACATTTAGTTACTTTAAATATCCAAATTCTATCAAGTTATTATTGGTGATTTATATCGTTGGATTTGCGATTGGGACAACGAACCATACTATTGGATTAATTGAAGGTGGATTCTTGCCTTATACTGATGTTCCGCTGTGGAAAAATATTTACTGGACAGCTCTAACATTTTTAGATTTTCTTGCGTTGTTTCTTATTTTTAAATCGTTAAAACCAGCATTGTTGATTTCTAATTTGATAATTATATCTGATGTTTTAATTAACACAAAAGGATTACAATTTTTTAATGACTTTAATATTTTTTTTCAAATTCTCTTTGGGCTATATATTGTGACAACGACACCAATTATTATTTTGAAATATAAAAAGACAGTAAAATAAGCTACATGCACACAACACTGTATATACTGCACCCCTCCTACTCGTTTGCAACGAGGGGTGAACTATCAGTCGTTTGTAACGACACGTTGTTATTTGATGATTCCTTCATCGAATAACTTCAGATCACTTCAACCTCAATAATTGTAACGACTTAAATTGCCACAACTTTTAAAAAGACCTGACAGGTATTGAAAACCTGTCAGGTCTGAAACTGGCAATTATACCATTACCTCTTCGCCGATAATTGAAAACCATTTATCTGGAATCTTATCGGGGTAGACTTTCATCAGAACCACTTCGGCATGTTTCGGGTCGATCAGTTCGTTCGAATCTACTCCGCGGCATACAACCTCGGTATTGACCAGCTTTTCGTAAATGCGGGCATGTTCGGGACTGAAGGTGAAGAAACAAACCGGGATCTGATTCTTCAACAAACAGCTTGCAATAATTCCTAGCAGAAGCCTGATTATCCGCGTGTCGTTGTGATAGGATGGCGAAATGGCCAAACGCCAGAATGAAGCAATTCTCCCGTAAAACCTACGGTATTTGTCAATCTGTTCCTTAAACCCATGATCGACCATCAACCCAAACACACTGTCGATGGTAAAGGTAACAGTCCCAACCAGTTCCCTGTTTATTTCGACAAGATAGATAGTTGTCTCGGGCAAAACATCTTGGTCGGGATGGTGGATGATCATTTGGTGAGATTGTTTCGGGCATAGCCCTGCAGCGACATACGAATCGTGTGTCAGCCGGTAAACCCTGTGTAAATCGTCGAGGGTTACCACATTTCTAATCTCGATTTTATCCATGACGGGTTTCTTTTAAGTGGTTAAACTTTCGCTCAAAATCGAGTTCCATCTGTTGGTCAAACCAATGGTATTTTTCAAAGGTGACCATCATCTCGTCAGGGTAAAACTGATTGACCAACTCAATAAACCGATCTTCTTCTTGCAGTGTGGCAATTTCCCCTCTTTTTAACTGAATGGAGAGTGCAGCTTTCCCGCTGTTGTTTTGCAGTGTGAAAAACCCGGTAATCTTTGCATTCAACGAGTAGTCGGCGAAAAGCAACTCTTTGATGTCGGTAATCAACACCTTTGTTGAGGTTGAGCCGAGCCAGTTCTGGTTTCTACCCAGAAAGCCACCATCGGCAA
>Ga0209373_10004431_pt1 | contig 12111 bp, 12 predicted proteins | sample Higcelweek5metaG_FD_187173 | JGI IMG/M metagenome (GOLD analysis project Ga0209373, IMG submission 187173) | Freshwater pond sediment microbial communities from the University of Edinburgh, under environmental carbon perturbations - High... | ecosystem: Environmental > Aquatic > Freshwater >... | reverse complement strand
CAGAATGTCACTCACCCCGATGAAAGCGGGCTTGTTCTCTCCGGTGATGACGCAGGCATTGGGTGAGATTGAAAGTTCACAGTCAGTGAAGGCATACAGGGCGTCAATTGTCTTGTCAGGTGAGACGCCGCTCTGCAGCTGTATCACTATCTCGACACCGCCGGCGGTATTGTCATCTATCTTTTTGATTTTGATCTTGCCCCTGTCACTCGCTTTCACTATTGACTCGATGAGTGACGAAGTGGTGCGTCCGAAAGGAATCTCGGTGATCACAAGTCCTTTTTTGTCAACCTTCTCGATCTTCGCCCTTACCTTGACCACTCCACCGCGGGCGCCGTCATTGTATTTGGAAACGTCAATCATCCCCGATGTAGGGAAATCAGGATACAGCTCGAATGGCTTTCCCTGAAGATAACTGATTGATGCGTCTGCCAGTTCGTTGAAGTTATGAGGGAGGATTTTCGAGGAGAGTCCGACAGCGATACCTTCCACTCCCATCGCGAGTAGCAGGGGGAACTTCACCGGGAGGGTTACAGGTTCCCTGTTACGCCCGTCGTATGAGCTCATCCACTCGGTAGTCTTGCTGTTGAATGTAACCTCAAGGGCGAACCTTGAGAGTCTGGCCTCTATGTACCTCGGTGCTGCTGCACCGTCGCCAGTCAGAATGTTACCCCAGTTACCCTGCGACTCCACCAGAAGCTCCTTCTGACCGAGCTGTACAAGAGCATCACCTATTGAGGCGTCACCGTGGGGATGAAACTGCATCGTGTGGCCGATTATATTGGCCACTTTGTTGAAGCGTCCGTCATCCATTCGCTTCATGGAGTACAGAATCCTTCGCTGCACCGGCTTCAGCCCGTCTGAGATATGGGGCACGGCACGCTCAAGAATCACATATGATGCATAATCCAGGAACCAGTCCTGGTACATGCCTGAAAGCGCCGTGACTGTATGCAGGGCTTCAGGTATAAAACTGGTTTTGGTTTCTTGCTTCTCTCCGCTTTCTTCGTCGGGGATCAGTTCAAAAGGATCACTCTCTTTCATAATCTGCTGCAACCTTCACTCACGCCTGGGCTATTTCGGGGATCTCCTCCTCGACCCGCAGGTTGTCAATAATAAAATCCTGACGTTCAGGGGTATTCTTTCCCATATAAAATTCGAGGAACTGAGTGTACGGGTCTGACTTCTTCATGATCACCGGTTCAAGCCTCATGTCCTTACCGATGAAATGCACGAACTCATCGGGAGATATCTCACCCAGTCCCTTGAAACGGGTTATCTCCGGGTCAGGTCCAAGGTCTCTAATTGCTTTCTGCCTCTCTTCGTCACTGTAACAGTAGCGGGTCTGTTTCTTGTTGCGGACCCTGAAGAGGGGTGTCTGTAGAATGTAAACATGTCCCTTCCGCACAAGATCCGGGAAGAACTGCAGGAAGAATGTCAGAAGGAGCAGCCTGATATGCATCCCGTCCACATCCGCATCGGTTGCAATCACCACGTAGTTGTAACGCAGGTCATCAAGGGACTCTTCTATGTTGAGGGCTGCCTGTAAAAGGTTAAACTCCTCGTTTTCGTAAACTATCTTCTTTGTCAGCCCGTAGCTGTTGAGCGGCTTGCCCCTGAGACTGAACACGGCCTGGGTTTCAACATTGCGCGACTTTGTAATGGAGCCGCTTGCGGAGTCGCCCTCGGTGATGAAGAGGGTTGAATCGAGCCTCCTTTCGTCGTTGGAGTTATAGTGTATGCGGCAGTCGCGCAGTTTGCGGTTGTGGAGGCTGACCTTCTTCGCCCTCTCGCGCGCCAGCTTCTGAATGGAGCTTATTGCCTTGCGCTCTTTTTCCGACTCCTGTATCTTTTTGAGCAAGATACGGGCGGTCTCTCCGTTCTTATGCAGGAAATCGTCAAGATTCTTCCGGATGAAGTCAACAATGTAGTTGCGCACCGTTGGGCCCTGCGGACCCATATCCTTTGAACCAAGTTTGGTTTTCGTCTGCGATTCGAATATGGGCTCCTCAATTTTTACAGCTATAGCGGCGATGATTGAGGATCTGATGTCAGAAGCGTCAAAATCCTTTTTGAAGAACTCCTTAACAGTCCTGGTAATGGCTTCGCGGAAAGCCATGAGGTGTGTCCCCCCCTGCGAGGTATGCTGACCGTTGACGAAGCTGTAATAATCTTCGCCGTACTGCATTCCGTGTGTCAGGGCAATCTCTATGTCATCACCCTTGAGATGGATGATTGGGTAGAGTCCTTCGCGGTTCATATTGTCATTCAGGAGGTCAACGAGTCCGTTACGTGAGACTATCTTGTTGCCGTTAAAGTTGAGAATCATACCCGCGTTCAGGTATGAGTAATTCTTCATCATGCTCTCGACGTACTCGGAGATGAAGTGAAACTTGCCGAACATGGCTTCATCCGGCATGAAAATCACCTCAGTACCGTTCTCCTCCTGGGTAGTCTTCAGGGGCTCATCCCGCACCAGCTCACCGGCTCTGAACTCTATCTCCTTGAGCTGACCCTCACGGAACGATCTGAGTATGAATGATGAAGAGAGGGCATTGACAGCCTTGATGCCAACGCCGTTCAGCCCTACCGATTTTTTGAATGCCTTTGAATCATACTTGGCGCCTGTGTTCATCCTGGAAGTGACGTCAAGAACCTTTCCGAGGGGTATGCCGCGGCCGAAGTCCCGTACCCTCACCTCTGACCCCACGATGCCAACGTCTATCTTGCGGCCGTAACCCATCATATACTCGTCGACCGCATTATCCATCACCTCCTTCAGCATGACGTATATTCCGTCATCGAGGGATGAGCCGTCACCCAGCTTGCCGATGTACATACCAGGGCGCAGCCTGATATGCTCCTTCCACTCAAGGGTTCTGATGTTCTCCTCAGAATAGTTGCCGTCCATTAAGCCAAATTTTGGGCAAATATAAAGAATTAGGCAAGGCGATTCTTCCCGATTTATCAACAACCCAGGGGAATTATACCCAGTAGGCAGTAGGCAGTAGGCAGTTGCAGTCGGCAGTCAGCAGTAGGCAGTAGACAGTCGGCAGTTGCAGTCGGCAGTCAGCAGTAGGCAGTAGGCAGTAGGCAGTTGCAGTCAGCAGTCAGCAGTCAGCAGTCAGCAGTAGGCAGTTATTATTCACCGCAGGCGATCAAGCATTGTAGAAGGAAGGAGATCCGGTAATAATTCGCCGTAGGCGATCAAGCATTGTAGAACAGGATCCGGGAAAAATATCGGTTGCCCGTAGGGCATTCAGCATTGTAGATGGCAGGTCCGGATAATATTATTCGCCGTAGGCGATCAAGCATTGTCTTTAGCAATTCACTTCCCGCTGCGCAGCTGGTCCATGGCAGTGACCATCTGGGCCTGCACCCTGGTGGCCAGCTCCTCGGGGTCACCCGTTCCGAACTGCCCCGGGAAGATCGGGTCGAGCACCCTGATCCTTACTATCCGTCTGTTTCTGAAGATGATGCCACCCTTCTTGGGCATGATCTCACCTGTGCCGTCAATAAGCACAGGCAACAGCGGCTTGTCAGTTTTAACTGCAAGCTGGAAGGCTCCCGTCTTGAACTTTCCTATGGCACCGGTAAGTGTCCTGGTTCCCTCCGGGAAGATGACCACAGAGATTCCATCCTGCAATGACTCCACGCACTGTTCCATCATCCTGATTACACTTGCCTTGTTGCCCCTGATAAGTTCGATATACTTGACCATCCTCATCTCCCATCCAACCACCGGCACGCTGAAGATCTCTTTCTTGGAGACCCACCTCAGACGATGGCGAAGCATGTTGAAGAAGACAATATCAAGCAGCGACTGGTGGTTCGGGATAATAATATAAGCCTTTTTCTGATCAATCTTTTCCCGGCCTTCCACTATCACCTTCCAGAAAGGACTCATCTTTGTCAGGACGATTCCCTGGATGACCATCCACCGGTTGTTCATGAGCCTCCTGCTGTCAAATGCAAGAGCCAGGAGCCATAGAATCAGTGCAACGGGGAACGCGAGCAGGACGAAGGTAATGCTCGAAATCCATACCCACAGCGACTTGAGAATATTCATTGCTTTATGTTTTTATCCATTTTCCCTGCAACCCATGCAAGGCCTGCGCCTGCCAGTATTCCAAGAAGTGCTCCTCCGATTATGTCTCCGGGGTAATGCACTCCGAGGTAGATTCTTGAATATGAGACCAACAGTGCCCAGAAAACGACCAGCCAGGTATACCACCTCTTCCTGATCAGCGGTGCTGTGAAGGCTGCAATGCCGAAGCTGTTTGCAGCATGTGCCGAGACAAATCCGTACATCCCTCCGCAACGGCCGTTAACAGTATGAACCAGCCCCGCAAGGTCAGGCTCATGACACGGTCTCAGTCGTTCAAACAGGTTTTTCAGCAGTCCTGAACCCTGGTCGGTTATTACTATAAGAACAGGAACAAGGACCAGCGGGATCCACACGCGCTTCCCGTACCGTGTTGCCAGAAGCCAGACCATCACTGCATAAAACGGGATCCAGACCACCCTCATGCTCACTACCCTCATGATCTGATCAAGCCAAGGAGTGTTCAGGGAATTGAGAAAAAGAAATATATCTCGGTCCAGCTCTATCATAATCAGATGTTTATGGCTCGCCAGAGCATATCTTTAAGCACTGTGATACCAGTCCCTGTGACAGAGGAGATGAAAACCACAGGAATGTCATTGGGCAGAAGCGGTCTCATGGCGGCAGTAAGTTCCTCATCAAGCAGGTCGCATTTTGAGATCGCCATCACCCTCTCCTTGTCCAGCAGTTCCGGGTTGTACTTTTTCAGCTCCTCAACGAGGATGTTGTACTCCTTTACCACATTGTCCGTATCTGCCGGGATCATAAAGAGCAGCACGGAGTTACGCTCAATATGCCTCAGGAACCTGTGACCCAGCCCTTTCCCCTCGGCAGCACCTTCAATGATTCCGGGTATGTCTGCCATCACGAACGATTTATCGTCACGGTAACTGACTATCCCGAGATTGGGGGTGAGAGTTGTGAACGGGTAGTTGTCAATTTTGGGCTTCGCGGCGCTCACCACTGACAGCAGTGTTGATTTGCCGGCGTTGGGAAAGCCGACAAGTCCGACGTCTGCCAGTACCTTGAGCTCGAGAATGAACCATCCCTCAATTGACGGTTCGCCCGGTTGGGCAAAGCGGGGTGTCTGGAAGGTGGCTGATTTGAACTTGGTGTTTCCCTGTCCACCCCGGCCGCCCTTGACAAGAATCTTCTCTTCGCCGTCGCCGGTTATCTCGAAAATGAATTTTTCCGTCTCCTCTTCCCTGACCACCGTACCGAGAGGGACATCAACATAGATATCTTTCCCGTCAGCGCCGGTACTCTGGTTTGATGACCCGGAACCGCCGTGACCGGCGAACAGGTGTTTTGTAAATTTCAGATGAAGTAGGGTCCAGAGCTGAGAATTGCCTCTGATTATTACATCGCCTCCCCTTCCTCCGTCGCCGCCATCGGGTCCTCCCTTGGGATTGGATTTTTCATGTCTGAGGTGCCTTGATCCCGCACCTCCCTTGCCTGAGCGGCAGAAGATTTTTACATAATCGACAAAGTTGGTATCAGCCATCAGCTAAATTATTGTTTCAATCTGCCCGCAGAGTCTTTTGAAGATATCATCAATTGACCCTACACCGTCAACGCTCCTGGAGACTCCGGCCTTCCTTCCGAATTCAATCACAGGCTCTGTCTTGGCGCGGTAAACGGCAATGCGGTTATTTATGACTGCCTCGTCAGCATCGTCAGCCCTGCCTGAGACAAGGGCTCTCTTCTTCATACGTTCCGTCAGTTCGGTGTCATTCACCTCAAGAACCAGTAACAGGTCAATTTTCATACCCCTCTCCTCCAGCATCTTCTGCAGCGCCTCTGCCTGTTCCACAGTGCGTGGGAAACCGTCAAATATGAAACCGGCCTTCCCGGTTGTGACATCGATCTTCTGGGCTATCATTGCTATCACAACATCATCGGGAACAAGCTCACCTGAGGCCATTATAGCCTCCATCTTTTTACCCAGAGGTGTGCCTGCAGCCAGCTCAGCCCTGAGCATGTCTCCTGTTGAAAGATGAAGGAGGTTATATTTCTCTGCAAGAGTCACCGACTGCGTCCCCTTCCCTGAGCCGGGAGGGCCGAACATAAGAACATTTATCATTTTAAAACTATTTTGTGAGTTTATAAATCGCCTTCAGGTTACGGCCGTAGCCGTCATAGTCAAGGCCATATCCCACTACAAAGTTGTTGGGAATTTCGAAACCGATGTAATCAATCGGAAAGTCTCTGGTGTACGCTTCGGGTTTGAATAGAAGGGTGCATATCCTGACCTCCACTGCTTTCCTGAGTGTCAGCTCTCCGATTATTCGTTCGAGGGTGCTGCCTGTATCTACTATGTCTTCAAGGACAATGACGGTTTTACCAGTAATATCCTCGTTCCAGCCAATCAGTTCCTTGATTTTACCTGAGCTGCTTGTACCCTCATAAGAAGCAAGCTTGATAAAGGATATCTGAGAATGGAGGGTGATCTGCCTGAAGAGATCAGCGGCAAAGAGGAAGGCGCCGTTGAGAATCCCGAAGAAGAGTACATCCTTCCCGACCAGGTCTTCGTTTATCTTTTCCGCAAGGGCCGTAATACGGCTTTGTATCTCGTTTTCGGTGATGTACACCGAGAACTCTCTGTCAAGTACTGTGATCTCATTCATTGTCGAGGTGGTTGATGCCGCTAAATTATAAATTTTAAGCGTATTTTTGCCCCTGACAGTGGCTTAACATTAAAAAAGAGAGTATGAATCCGTCAGTTAGCATCATTATGGGCAGCACCTCCGACCTTAAGGTAATGGAGAAGGCTGCGGAATTTCTTGACAGCATGTCGATACCCTTTGAGATAAATGCCCTCTCGGCGCACCGGACACCTGACGAAGTTGAAAAGTTTGCCCGCGGAGCAGCAGGGAGGGGAATAAAGGTAATCATTGCCGGCGCGGGCATGGCCGCCCATCTGCCAGGAGTAATTGCGGCGATGACCCCGATTCCGGTCATTGGTGTTCCGGTCAAAGCCTCACTTGACGGCATGGATTCATTGCTGGCCATTGTTCAGATGCCTCCCGGGATACCTGTTGCCACTGTAGCCATCGACGGGGCGCTCAATGCGGGCATCCTTGCCGCACAGATGATAGCCACGGGTGACAAGGCAGTAATGGAGAAACTTATTGCCTACAAGGAGAGCCTGAAGGAGAAGATTGTGAAGGCGAATGAGGAGCTTGCGGCGGCGAAGTATAGGTACAGGACTAACTAAGAGTCCACAGTCGGCAGTAAGCAGTCAGCAGTCTGCAGTCTTTCTCAATTAAATTTGGAAGGGTTCCGGATCATATGATTGAGTAATTTTCCAATCTCCAGAGATCGTGTTACATAATCATGATATATTTCATCAGAGATATATTTACATTCATAAGCAAGGTCCAGCCATACCTGCGTTTCTGAATTTTCCATATCTGCGTCTGACATCTTGCTCATAAAATGTGCCTCGTAGATCCGTTTACGATAACCCTCACCTATATTAGAGCATACAGACCGTGAAGATCTCCGGATCTGTGAGGTAAGCGAATACAACTCATCATTCGGAAACTGCTTGGTAATATTGTAAATATCCATCGCCAGACTGAATGCCTTCTGGTATATAATCAAATCTTTAAATCCGCCATTCATTGCTGTATTTTTTAATTATTTGACTGCCGACTGCCGACTGCCAATTGCCAACTAAAATCCTATCCGCACCTGCCCCTTCACCTCCTGTTTCAATCCGCCCACGGAAGCTGAACAGGCATACTTCAGCCTCGCTTCAACTCGCTCTGCCGGTTTCCATGAGATCATGATGAATGACCGTGTCATCTCTCCGTATAGCGCCGGCACGCTGAATGAAGAAAGCAGGTCGTTCTCCCAGGCATAGAGGCGACTGTCCCATCCTTCAGTGGAACAGAGGGCATACCTTAACCAGAGGCGCAGAGGAACCCTGCGAAATGAGTAAGAGAAATCCTGACAGAGAAGATACCCTCTCTCTTCTGCCGGTGAGATGAGTGAGAACGAAGCCCTGGTGGTAAGATGCAATCCCGTAACCGGGTCACAATCCAGAACAAATCCCAGCTGTTGCCTTATGTGTGTCACAGACGATGCGGCACCGGTTTCGGAGGGGGCATCATACTCACGAGATGAAGAGGTATAAACCACCCTCAGTGAAATATCATCACGGGGCAGGTATTCCGCTTTGATCTCTGTCCTGCTGCCGTATGATGGCGATGATGAGCGATATCGCGGTGCCGGGATCCTGTAATGATCAACCGCTGCAGTAACGAACAGATGTCTTGCTGCCTCCACGTGTACAGATGCTGCCAGGCCTGTCTCATTGCCGGATCCTGATCCGGCCTTGAATGCACCTGAATGAAATGAATGATAATCAGGTGAAAAATGCCGTGCCAGGAGGTTGAATGTCACCCTCCCCGAAGGCTTTGCCCTGAGTCCTGCTGTGGCTGCCCATGATCCGGGGAGGCTCAGTCCGGCTTCGGCAAACAACAGGACAGGTCCGGCCCCTGCCCTGAAGTTCGTCCCCAGATTCAGAAGCCTGTCTCCTTCAAAGGCATTGATGTTCTCTGGCTTGTCCCTGTCAGGCCTGAATGGAAGTGAGAACCATGATGCGGATGCGGTCACTCCTCCCCTGATCTTATCAGCTCCGGCAGTAATGTGAAGACCGGCAACAGTTTCTCTGAGACTGTTGCGTGCCTCAAGCTGCGATTCAGAAATATGAAGCCCCCCTCTGACAAGGTTGCTCACTCCGGACGCAGTGCTGTCGTCATCAAACAGAAGTCTTGCATCTATATTATTATCAGATGCAAAGAGAACTGCACCTGCATTAATTGTGCCCAGCGTCAGGCTTATGCCTCGAAAGAAGCTGTTCTCCTCCGTGGATGTATACGGCGTCGCTGTACTTCTGCCGGACATGAATGACGGTGAGCTGAGCCATGAACTCATCCACTGGCTGCTGTTGAAGATCAGTCCTTCGCCGGTTCTAAGGGCAAAGTCGCCAATTATAACCCTGCTTATCAGCCAATTCGGCCTGAAATCGATATAACCTGAGAGGAAGTCTGTCCCGGGTCTGTCCCTGAACCCGAACGGCTCTCCGGGATCATTTTCAGCAGTAAGTCCGAAGCCAAAGCGTTTCCTTTCGTGATTAATCTTTAGTAACGACCGTATGCCTTCAGTTTCGCTTTCACCGGCATTGAACCTTGCTGTTGCTGTCAGTGTGGCCTGTGTGCGGCCGAAGTCTTTTCCGGTATCCAGGCGGGCGGGTTGAAGTGAAATATACGGCGCCATGAGCATCACCGTGCTTCTGTCAAAGGCCGGTAGAAGGGCTATCTCATAGATGGTCATCACATTCCCGTTTTTTCTGACATGATCCGCAAGAACCAACACCTGGAAATCCGTCAGGAAAAAGAGTCGCGATATCTCATTTTCATCACCGCTGTTTATATTCACGGGCGACTCCTTGAGTCCGGCAAGCTCTTCAAGCAGCGCCGAGGGATCTGTGTCATCCGTGAGAGCCAGTATATCTTCGACGGATTCATTGAAACCCCGGTTTTCCTCCTGGCCGAAAAGAGGACACAGTAGGCAGATACAGATCACGCTTATGACAGTGATCCTTCGGCACCACCAGATATTAATGCAATACTTGATGAATTCACAATGGCATCCACACGCGATCATTCTGTTTTCAGTGCAGTTCAGCACATGATCACAATGGCGGCGCCGGGAGATCATTTCATTGTCCATATAATTGACAAAGAGGAGGTAAGGCCTGTTGTGCCGTTGAGCAGGAATCCCGTATCAGCCTGCACTGTACCTGTTCTGAAACCTATCCCGAATGAAAAAGCTGAAGGCGAGCTCATGTAGCCTGTCCGGATAACCAGTTTGTTCATCACATTCCAGCTTAACCCGCATTGTACCGAGAGCGGTTCGCCGCTGACCTTGGATGTTCCCGTGACAAGGGAGAAATCGTCGGACTGTTGCCAGTGCAGTCCTGCCTCAATTGATGAAGGCAGCGTATTGAGCGCGGCCAAAGGATTGAACAGGTGAACACCCATTGTCAGCGATGACGAGAGAGTGCAGGTCAAACCTGTTTCGAAAGTCAGATGCGACAAGTCACGGTACTCGCCAATGCTGTGTTCCGAGATAAAATCGACCTGCAGACCCAGCGAGAGACCGTCGGTGATTCTGACTGCACTTCCAATACCGGTAAAAATCCTGTTGTAGTCAGCGTTGCCGTAATGTGTTGCCACAATTCCAAGAGGTGCGCTTCTGACTGCTAAGACTGCACTTATTGCCTTCGATGACATTGCAGGTATCATGAAACGGTTCTCCAGCGAGGCGGAGAAGCTTGTCGCCGGGGCGGCTGTGAGTAGTGCCTGGTTATGGAAACAGTTCCAGTGCCCGGGAGATGCCGTAACTGCAAAACCCATTCCCATCGCACCGGCCCCATGTGGTACAAACAGAGGTTCGCCTGCGCGAAGCACGGCAGCAGTTAATATAAACGACAAGAATACTGCATTCCACCGCAGCATCATAGTGAGACATAATTACACAATCAAATTTATGACAGCGAAGGGAGAAAGTCAAGGAAAAGAGGAAAAAAAGGCAATAGCCATTAGGCAATAGGCAGTAGTGTGACAATGCCTAAATAACGTTGACTCTTTTTTGATTGATTTTTCTTCTTTTATTTATATGATGATGGGCTGTTGATAACGGGAGATAACCGGAAGAGTTATCCTCGTTATCAACAGTCTTTTTGAACTCTACCGGAGTTAATTTTCCCAGCGCTTTATGTGGCTTCTCGGTATTGTACATTAGTACTGCCTTGTCTAATAAACTCTTAAGTGAACGTATGGTTGTTGGCCCATATGGATAAAGATAGTTGTTTTTGATAATACCATTAAGCCTCTCAGCATGGGCATTCTCATACACCTTCTCCTCGGTCATCGAGTTGACCATTCTAAGCTCCTTTGTTAGTGCCTTAAATTCCTTGCAATAGTATTGCCCTCCACCATCTGAGTGAAGGATGGATCCCTCAATGTTGGTCCTGCCTCTCTGGTTGATTAACCTGTGCAAAGCAGGCAGTGTTGTACTCTCCGTACGAAGGTTATCACTCGCTGACCAGCCGACTATCTCACGGTTAAACAGGTCCATGATCAATGTAAGATAATAGGTTCTGGGGCCCATATCATAGTAGGTTATGTCACTTACAAAAATCTTGTTGACCCCTGTAACCTTCATATCCTTTATCAGGTTAGGGAAGCGGGTTACCCCAAGACTGTTCGTCGTAATTCTGTAGTTCCTTAGCTGCTTAAGCCGGTAGCCGGAGTCCATGCAGAAGCGCTCGAACTGATCACGACCCATACAGCCAGGCTGAAGCTTCAGATAGATATCCCTGGCTGACATACGTGGATGATCCCTGCGGATCTCATTGATCAGCGGGATCAACTGTTCCTGCTCTTCAAGTCTGTATCTCCTACGTCTGTACATCTGATAAAATGACTGCTTACTAATCCCTACTACCTCAAACAGACTGCTTAGTCTTTTTTTGTGCTCTTTACGGTGGAAGTGGTACCAGGCGAGAGTTTTGAACTCAATTTTTTTTTAATGTCAACCCCGTACGTCTCCTCCGCGATCTCTATCATCTTGTCCTTGAACTCCAGTAGTAACTGCTTCTGTCCTACAATACGCTCGAGCTCCTTAATGCGCTCTTCCAAAGCCCTGATCTTTTGGGTGTCGCTCTTTGCTTCAACCACAACTTTTACTTGTTTCTTTGCCATTGCTGAGTATTTATAGATCCATTTATAAACTGAAGTTCTGTTCACTTCATAGGTCCTGCTAATATCGGCAATAGACGTGATTCTTTTCTCTAATTCCCTGACTTTAGAGCGCTTGAAGTCCTCACTGAAGTGTCTCTGGATCCTGGGCTTCTTTTCCCAGTCAAAATAACCTACATTTGTCATAACGTTTACCGTTTTTTCGGTCAACGTATTTCAGGCACTGACAGT
>Ga0209373_10004430_pt1 | contig 12111 bp, 7 predicted proteins | sample Higcelweek5metaG_FD_187173 | JGI IMG/M metagenome (GOLD analysis project Ga0209373, IMG submission 187173) | Freshwater pond sediment microbial communities from the University of Edinburgh, under environmental carbon perturbations - High... | ecosystem: Environmental > Aquatic > Freshwater >... | reverse complement strand
TCTATGCCGCAACTTTCAACCGGAACTTCATACACCGCAGATTCTTCTTTCGGTAAAGGTTCCCGCGCAGGTGAAAGTAACTGGTATTGTATCTACAACGGGAATGAGGCAAATGCAGTATTACTGGGTCTTAAACCATCAACAATGTATCGTATTGCAGTAATTGATTATAATGGCGGAAAAGGTGAAGAGCACTATCTGAATAAATTGTCTGATCAGAATATGATATCACTAACAACTGCTGATGGTGAAAAGAAAACTCAAACCATAACATTCGATTCCATACCGGTTGCAGAACCCGGGAAAAGCTATTCACTGAAGGCAGCTGCAAGCTCTGGCCTTGTGATTTCTTTTGCTTCAAAGGATTCGTCTGTGGCAGTTATTCTTGACGGACAGCTGAAGATTAAAAGCCCAGGGGTAACAGCGATTGTAGCTTCACAGAAGGGAGGTAAAGCGTATCTGCCTGCACCGGATGTGACCCGCATACTCTCTGTAGAGTTGCCGAAGATATCGCTACCTGTAAATGAACCTGTTGTAAATGTGACGAAGGTAACAAGCTGGTGGAAAAGACGCCCAGTCATATTTGGTGCGGGCGGTGCTTTTGTCGCAGGTCTGATTGTCGCAGCCATAGTTGCATCTCATAATGATGATGGCGCAACAGCTGCCGCTGATCGCCCTCCAAATGATCCGATATTGTCAAAATGAATATGCTGTATCTATAGATATGATACTTTTGCGGCATGCCAAAACCGGGCATAACTATATAAAGGGACAGGTGCTGAAATCTGTCCCTTTTATCATTATCCCATCTGTATGATGACCGCGCAGGGTTGCTTTGCTTTTTTACCTGGTCGCTGATCTGAACATAAACGATCAGCGGCCGGGTAAAATGGTGATGAAATGATCTCTGAGTGTTCGCAAAATAAAATAGTGTTCGCAATACTTTGTATTAATATTACCTAATAAAATCAATGATATAAGATGTCTTTTGTTCGCAAAAAGTATGTCGGTAGAATGTTTTTTTAATCTTATACCATACACAATTCCTTTATATTCTCTATAATGGTTCAAAGGCTGTTCTGTGATCTGTGTTTTCCGCTGCACTGCAGCAGAGATTGTTTTTGTAAACAAACCTTATAATAAATTAAATAAAGGCAGGGTTTATGTTAAAAAGAGCAGTTCGAAAAAAAATCAAAATCGGGACCACATTACTATTTATAATGTTTATCAGCGCATTAAATTTATTATTTGTATCACCTGTAATGGCTGGAACACAGGCGACCTTTTATGTTTCACCAGAAGGCAGTGATGATAATGACGGAACCATTGGCGCGCCATTCAAGACAATCGCTGCAGCACGGTATGCTGTGCGGACAATAAACGGCAGCATGTCCGGAGACATTATCATATGTTTGAGAGGCGGCACACATGTGATCACAAGTCCCATCATACTAAAACCTGAGGATTCAGGAAAAAACGGATACAGAATCTATTATCAGGCATATCCCGGTGAAACTCCGGTTGTGAGCGGTGCGACAAAAGTCACAGGGTGGACACTTCATAGCGGCAACATATACAAGGCAGCATTAGACCGCGAAACCAAACTGAGGTTTCTGTATGTAAACGATAAGCGTGCACTGATGACAAGCAAAAAGGTCACTGCAAGAGGTGGACAGGGAACCTACTCTGTGACTTCCGGACAGGCTTCGTGGGCCTGGGCCAGCGGCAGCAAAAGTGACGGCGTAAAATATAACACATCAGATGTACCTGCTATTGCCGGTAACAAAGACGATCTTGAGATTGTAAACGGCACCACATGGAACGAAAATATCGCATGTGTCAGGGATGTGATCACTACCACGGATAATTTCAGGGCACTCATGCTGCAGCAGCCTTATGGTGCAATAACACAGACTCCAGGCTGGGGTGCGGCATTTACCACATCGGGTAATCATACAATTTACAATGCATATGAGTTCCTGAATTCTCCGGGACAATTCTATTTTGACAAGACTGCCAGAACACTTTATTATTATCCGCGTACAGGTGAGAATATGGCTGCTGCAGATGTACAGGCGCCAATGGTTGAGAAGCTGTTTGATATCGCGGGTACCTCAAACACAAGCCGGGTCGAGAATATAACCTTCAAGGATATCACCTTTGCAAATACAGATTTTAACCTTTACAATGTCGGAGGTTCCTGCGGTAAATCGACATGTCAGGGTGCCAATGGCTACATAGCTTTCTACGGCGATGTCAACTGGCATACCACAAGGTATGAGATCCTTGATTTAAATCCGGGAATGATTACTATAAGTAACAGTAAGTCAATTGACTTTATTGGAAATGTTATAAAGCATGCCGGTGCCGACGGCATAAATATGGCAAACGATGTCCTGAATTGCAATATTGTAGGCAATGTCATAACTGATATCACATCAAGCGGCATAACTGTCGGCCATCCCCAGCATATTGAAATCGGAGATGGAGGGACTCATGCAAAGTATCCTGCCGGTAAAGAGGGTATCTGTAAGGGTAATACAATCAATAATAATTTTCTGTTTGACATAAGCACAGCTCCGGGGTTCGGCGGATGCGCCGCAATTACCGCATACTATACCGATTCGCTCTCAATAACCCATAATCATATTGAATACACAGCATACAATGGCATCAATTTAGGATGGGGATGGAAAGAATTTAAAGCCTCGACAACTGCTAAAAACAACACAGTGAGTTACAACCGCGTTATTGATGCCTTGCGGAGGCTTCACGACAGCGGAGGAATCTATACAATCGGTCAGAATCCGGGTACAAACATCAATCAGAACTATGTAAGGGGAATTCCTGACAAGTCAACCGGACCCACATACGGTTTACATAATGATGAAGGGACTACATACGTAACTGAAAATGACAATGTACTCGACATTGACAAAAACGTTACATATACGATCAACTGTGAAAAATATGGCGATAAACATCATTTGACAATTCTGAGAACTTATGCGACAGTAAACAGAATGGGTGTAAATCCTGATAACAGCGTGATTGACCCGCCAAAGGTCTATGCTGATGCAGTGTGGCCGGTTGAGCAGTACAATTTGACATGTGCGAACTCTGGAGTAGAGGATGCTTATATGGACATTATTCCGCGAAGCGTTCTTCCGCTGCCCGATTATGTATTTCCGGCAAGCTGCTTTGTTACGGGTTCCAAGGCTGCTGTAAAAATAAACAGCAGCGGGGATTCTTCAAATACAGTATGGTTTGCACGTGCAGGATCAGGCAGCTTTTCTGAATCAGTTTCAATGACAAAAGCCTCAGGAACTGCGAATTCAATTCAATCCCCTGCTGGAAATGGGGAATATAAATTGTGTGTAGTGAATTCCGAGGGGAAGAAGATCGGCGAGTCAACTTCACTTTTAAGAGTGACCGGCGGAGTTGCGGTTGAACATATATCTGCAGTATCAAAAGTCCAGACGTTTATCACCGCGATCTCAAGAGAAAGACTGATTATCAAAAGTCAGTTTGGAGATGAAAAATACAGTGTGTCAGTTTTTATGCCCAATGGTCAGCTTGTTAAAAGAGCTGACGATATAAAAGGCTCATACATATTTCCGATGAGGGCAAAAGGCTTATATCTTCTGATGATCAAGTGTAATGGAAATGTTCAGAAAAAGACAATTTCCTGTTTTTAAAACTGCGATAAATGGTAATTGTAAAGAAGACGGGGAAACTATGCAGAAAAGAACAGCTGTTCAAAATGCTGATGCATTACGATTTTTTAAAATGAGTAAGGTGCGATTGATAAAGTACTCGTTCATATTATCTGCCGTGTTATTATGTGTAAATGTTTTTTGCAGAAAATCCGATTGTCCAGACAAATTACACTGCAGATCCAGCCCCGATGGTTTATAATGACTGGGTTTACTTATTCACCAGTCATGATGAAGATGTAACAGAAGAGGGCTTCTTTACAATGAGAAACTGGAGATGTTACTCATCTGCTGATATGGTTAACTGGACTGATCATGGAATGCCTGCATCATTTAAGGATTTCAAGTGGGTTTCAGTCAATAACGGCGCGTGGGCACCTCAGTGTGTTGAGCGTGACGTGAAATAATCAGGCTGTCAATAAAGGGAAATCAGCCGCCCCGCAGTATTACCCGACGCCTCGTGTATCTGAACAAGAACCGGACCTCTGATTTGGCAGGGGATCCTGAGTTCGATTGTTCCTGCAAGGTTTAAAATGGGTTGTGACCAGATTGTGCGCCCCTGTAAATCAATAAGTTTTGCTATAGCAGGTTTTGCCCTGTCATTATTGCATGATACGCGTATGATTCTATTCAGTGCAGCAATTTGCAGTCCGGAGTTTCCGGGGCCTGCGGTCACCTTTCCTTTTACAGAGATTGAACCCCAGATAGATGTCGTTGCTGTCTCCCATTCACTGTCAGAGGGGACATCTTTTGTGGGGAACAGGTTTACGGCCACAACATTATCTTTTCCCTCTTCAGGCGCTTTCTGGTTGAAATTGTAAACCGTGTCCGATTGCCCGTTTTTTGACTTGAACACGATCCAGTCTACATAGATCGCCCCGTGAAATGCCTTTGAATATGCCTGAAGAGCTAAAAAGTCAATGGCCGCAGGATCGGCAGGAACCAGTGCGGTGTTCGTGTCTGCCTGATTTGAGGAGACAGGAATGCTGTAGGTTTTCCAGTCGTCCAGGGTCAATGCGCCAAGTGACTTCTCGCGCCATGTCCAGTTCTTTGACATGGTGACAAGGCTTAAAGTGAGTTGTCCGTTTTTTGTTATTCCCGCAGAATCGTACCTGGAGCTCCCCTTTAAATAGACCCGCAGGAGAACCGAGTCGCAGGTAGTCATATTCCCTCTGGCAACTGCAAGCTGTACCTGTCCTCTGCATGAATCTTTTGCAGAATACAGTATACGGACGCTGTTGTCGCCGGCGGCAACCCTGTAATCGGCAGCGGTATCACCCGGAAGTTTCTGCAGTCCTGCGCCGTCTCGGATCGCGTTTAACAGGCCAAGGTCATAGATGGCGCCTTCCTTGTCTTTTGCGCGGTCGAAAATCGTCATGGTTCCATCACCCTTTCCTCCGGCATCCCAGGCGACAGGAATCATACCGCGGCTCAAAGCGGCCTTTACGACATAATTGTAGAAATGACGGCGGGACAGTATGGCGAGCTTCAGGTTATTGTCTGTCAGTGTAAGACGTTTCAATGCGCCGAATTCACCCACGAGAACCGGGATATTCTTATCAAGGTACTTCGGTTTCATCAGGTTGAACTGGGAATCGACGTACGATTCCTCTCCCCATGTGGAATTGTGGTTTGCGTCAGTGGTTGAGTGGTTGGCTTTACCCCAGTAGTAGAAGGGCGCACCCCAGTCTGCCGGCTGCGACATCAGACAGAACTGGTAGGGGTAGAAGTGGGCTTCCACCATTATACGGTCGGTTATTACGTCTTTTGGAAGAGTTGTCACCCAGTCGGCTGTGTGCTCGAAAGAGGTGCTTGGTCCCTGGAGTATGAGTGTGCGGGAGGCGTTGTTTCCTCCTGTTGAGCGGACTGTATCAATAAAAATCTGGTGAATGGACATCAGGATGTTCAGATTCTCTTGTTTATCGACGCCGGGCTCGTTGGCACTGGCAAAAATAAGATGGCGGTCGTAGTTTCTGAATGTGGAGGAAATCTGCTTCCAGTAGGCACCCTGCCGGGCTTTCATGTTCGAGAGAAGCGCCGGTTTTGTTGCTGCCGAGTCTATTTTGCCTTCGAGCCACCCGTTGTCCCAATGGATATTTAGAACCACGAAAAGACTGTCCTGGATGGCGTAATCCACGACCTTTTTAACCTGAGCCATCCAGTCCGGTTCAATTATGTGAGTCGTCTGGTCAGCATGCATGCTCCATGCAGCAGGGATGCGGACCGTTCTGAAACCGGCGGCTTTAATGGAGTCAAAAAGGGTTTTTGTGGGAATTGGTTGAACACCAATCAGTTCCATCGTGTTTCCGAGATTCCACCCGGCACCCATTTCTGCGGCTATGGACTTTGCCGTAGGCAGATTTTGCGAGAAGAGAAGAGCTGCCGGGACTATAACGATCAGGGCGGCTTGCGAAGCCCATGAATACAATTTCTGCAGATTCATATATAAACTCCTTATTAACATATTGACATTACATAAAAAAAGGTACAAATATTATAATCTTTACTATCGACTAATATAATTATACATTTTTTTTCTACTGGAGAAATAAAAGCGGAGCTGGAAAAAAATGTTCCAGAAATTGGAACGGAATTTGACATCTGAAGTATTGAAACCTGGATATTGCAGATAGTTTTGGCTATATTCATTAAGATTCAGTTCGAACGGGAAACGTTGATTAACTGCTCAACTCCATTTTGAGGTTCGGTTTAAATTATATATAATAAAACTGATGGATAAATTATAACCATTTAGAAGTGTAAAACCATGGCCCGACCTAAATCATTAATCAGAATTTTCGATTATACCGATTACAGGACGTATCTCAGTGATTACTATAAGGATCAAAAATTACGTAATCCACATTTTTCCTACCGGTATTTTGCAGGAAAAGCACAAATAAGCTCAATTGGACTTTATAAGGATGTCGTTGACGGAAAACAATCGCTTTCCCGGCGGGCTATTACGAAATTTTCAGAAGCTATGGGCCATTCCAAACGTGAAACAGAGTATTTCGAAGCGATGGTGTTTTTCACAGACGCAAGTACAATCGAGGAACGAAAGTGTTACTTTGAACGGTTGATGGCATGTCATGAATCAAAAGCATGTATTGTCAATGCATCCAGCTATGAGTATTATTCTCAGTGGCATTATAGTGCAATACGTGCGCTTTTATCATTCTACCCATTCAATGGTATCGATTTTACAGCTCTTGCCAGTAAGCTCTCACCTCCGGTTAAAACCGAACAGGTAAAAAAAGCAGTCGAAGTGTTATTGCGACTGGGCATGATTCAGAAAAATGCAGACGGTTTTTACGAACCATGCGACCAGATCATCACTACCGGTCCTGTGCGAAATAACCGTCAGGCACAAGTCCTTGGCATAATTGACTTTCAAAAGAAGTTTCTATCTCTTGCAGCTGAAGCGTATGGCCGCTATTCGGAAAAGCAGATTGACATGTCATCTGTTACTCTCAGTGTTTCAAAAACTACACGGCAATTAATAAAAGAAGAAGCTGCTGCGTTTCGAAAAAAGGTACTGAGCCTTGCGGAAAACGACTCAAATCCACAGTGTGTGTATCAGCTTAATTGTCAGATTTTCCCACTGACGGATCCCGGAAAGGATGAGTAGAAAAATGTACCCGTTTGTGCGGCGAATTCAGCTGTTCATGTTTATCTGTATTCTTATCAATGTTTTACAATGCACATCCCTGCAGACAACCGGCACTGGCGGTACGGGTTCCGAAACGGTTATCGGTAAAATAACACATGAGGACGGGACTGGGGCTGCTCTGACTGTGGTCACACTTTATCCGTTTGATTTTGATCCGTCCTCAGGTGTAGAACGTTACAGTTTTTGTACTGATACGACAGACAGTGAAGGTAATTACAGCGTAACCATTACTTCTTCCAATATCAAAAAGTATACTTTACAGGCAATAAATCTGCAGCGGGGAACCAGAGCGATTGTTCCCCATATCGAAATCTCGGCACCCGGCGATCTTAACCTGATTTCGTCTGTTTCGCTTTGCAAAACCGGCAGTATCAGAGTGATTCTTCCCGGTAAAGCTATTGACGCAAAAGGATATGCATATATTCCCGGTACCGCGTATTTTTCCTATCTGGTAAACGGGTGCGCGATAATCGATTCTGTACCGGCGGAAACGATTCCCCGGGTTTGCTATAATGACAGCAGCAATGTGCCCCAAACGCTCTCTGAAAACATAGACGTCAGATCAGGAGTTGCAGCTGTTGTTGGAGCAAACGGATCTGCTCATTTTATGAAAATTGTTCTCAATACCACCCCGGAAGGCGCAGATATAGCGGAAAACGTAAAAGGTTTTCCTTTACTTGTAAGGCTTTCGGACAGTAGTTTTGATTTTAGCCAGGCCCGGGCTGACGGGTCTGATATAAGATTTACAAAGTGCGACAACGTTTCTCTTCCTTTTGAAGTTGAAAGGTGGGATGCTGCGGCGCACCAGGCTGAAATATGGGTGAAGATCGATACCGTTTACGGCAATGACAGCAGCCAGTTTTTTGTGATTTACTGGGGAGAAGCTGCATTAGAAATAGCTATTAACCATGCGGGAGTATTTGATACTGCGGGCGGCTTCAGAGGCGTCTGGCACCTGTCGGAAGAAGCTGCAGGTGTCGGCGCTAAGGGACTATATAAAGACGCTGTCGGACTATGCAATGGCGATGATTATATCAGTTCAACCGATCGGTCGGGCATAATCGGTTACGGGCACGCCTTTAATGGAATTGACGATTTCATTGCGCTTAACAGTCCTGTAACTGATTTTCTGAAAGGCGATCTGACCATTTCCCTATGGGTCAATATTCTTGACAGCGGGGGCACGATTCTATCAAAACTCGATTCCACAGCAGGATGGAACGAGGGGGAATCAAGTCTTTACTTCGGAGACGGCAGCAACATATATCACACTGCAGGCCATAATGGAATGCGGCCGTCATTTGTCGGATATTCAGACGATTATGCAATCGCCTCCGGGGCTGTTGTCAATGATTGCTGGAGTCACCTTGTATATACCTGGAAATGGAATGGTGACAGTACCGGAACAGCACGGTATTATATTGACGGAAGCGAAATTTCTCCAAGCCGTGATTCTCTTGTCATACGTACCGGTGAAAATAAAAACGCCACTGTCAGAATCGGTCAGCCAAACAGCAATGAATCGTATTCCTATTTTAAAGGGCATATGGACGAACTTGAGATTTCAGCCGTTGTCCGCAGCGCCGATTGGATAAAACTCGCTTTTTTAAACCAGGGGAAAGATAACCTGCTTGTAAAATTTTAAGCCGGATTGCTGCCATGAATCGTAAATCATCCTTTATTCGGGGATAAGGGTACGCTGTGCACAAAAGAATATTGTGTACATAAACTTTTGTAATTATCATCCATTAATTCAATATGTTACACAAATTATTGTCTACAAAAACCACATTGTTAACTATGAAAAAAAACGCTGTTCAGTAATTTTTATACTATATTTGAATTTATGGATACAACCGCGCCAATCATATTTGAGTTTATGGATTACCAGCAATTCTTCAAGGCTTTTTATGATTTTCATAAGTCAAAGAAGAAATCTTTTTCATTTCGGTATCTTGCCCGGTATTCCGATGTTTCCCCGAGTATGCTCGCTGCAATAATAAACGGTAAAAGAAGAATCTCCGGTGATGTTGCCGCAAAGTTGGCGAAAGCAATCAAATTATCTGCCCGCGAAACCGATTACCTTCTTGCACTTGTCGAATTTGAAAAGGCTAAAAACCATGCAGGTAAAAACGAATCGTTTTCCCGTATTATAAATCTGAGGGGGCAGTCAAGACTGAAATTTCTTGATTCAGATCAATATGAATACTACTCGCACTGGTATCATTCAGCAATCCGTGAGCTTGTTTCCCTGCCTGTATTCAATGAAGACCCCGCATGGATCGCCCGGATGCTCTTACCGGAAATAACCGCAGTACAGGCAAAGAAATCACTGCAGCTGTTGCAGCGTCTTGCAATAATTGAGCGTGATGAAGCTGGGATGCTGCGTCAGACACACAAGGCGATCTCATCTGAATACGAAATCCACAGTCTGTCACTCAGGAATTTTTCAAGAGAGATGATCGATCGTGCAAAGGAATCACTTGAAACTGTACCTGTCGAATTGCGTGAAATAAGCGGAATAACATTAGGGGTTTCGGGTGCATGCATTGACAGAATAAAACAGCGTATCCGGATATTCAAGGAAGAGATCATGTCAATGGTAGTTGATGACAAAACAGAATCGTCGGATGTGTATCAATTGAATGTTCAATTCTTTCCGATAATTAAAAATTCCAGTAGTGAACAGCAGGGTGAATCCAATGTTTTGTAAATCCCTTAAAGTCTTTACTGTATGATTATATGCTGTTGTACGTCCAAATTTATAATATCGCAGAAAAGAGTTATTTGCATTGTTTTTTTTGGCTTTTTGGAGCGGTGAAGGCAATCACGTCGTGATTGAAGCAGTTAGTGGCCATGTTTGCCCTGGGCGGAAAAGGAAATAAGACGCGCGCGGATAAAGAAAAGAGAAAAAATGTTGAAAATAAAATTTACAACTCTTTTACTTATGGGATTATTCTCACTTGTTGAATCTCAGATATCAATACCAGATGGATGGCAAAAACCAAAAGACAAGTTGTTTTTTCAAGAATGGAGAAAACAAAACAAGTTTCAATACCTTTCGTTTGGAGCAGACTTGAATTGTGATGGTTTAACTGATTTAGTTATGATTTTAGAGTCAAAGGAAAATAATGGAATAGGTCTCTTTCTTTTTTTAAGAGGACAAAATGAGAAATATTCGCAATTACAGCTATATGATAGTCATAAAGATAGCTCAAACAACGATAAAGATTTAACGGAAAACCAGAGAAAACAGATTCAAAAGCAATTTAAACCGGCATATGGTATTGATACTGTACCACCTGGACTTTACAAAACAGCATGTGGTAAAGGTTATTATGATTGTAAAGAGAGCGAACCAGAAGAACTTTTACTGAAATGTTCTGGAATTAATTTCTTCCTGTCCGAAGGTGCTGACAGTTTTTATTATTGGGATACTATTAGAAATAAATTCCTACATGTTTGGATAAGCATTTGTCATTTAGCACCAATTATCCGCACATATTGTGCAGGTGAATTAAATAAAGAGAATTCTTATGTCATCAGTAACAAAAAGGAAAATCTTTTAAAGGCAACTACTCGGGTATTCGCACGATTTACAATACAAATTCGACGATGGTTTTGTAGTGCGTTTCGAAACTAAAATAGAAAAATCAATGACTTAGAATGATATTTGCAGATGTCAGGTTATACGGAGTACATGAAATTATAATGTCGTTTAAAAAACATATTATTCCCTGTTTTCTCTCAGAAAACACTGTTTTATAGAAGTGGAAGATATATTCGGTTCAAAATTAAAGTATAATTTATAATATAAGAATGGATGTAAAAAAGAACCATTTCACATAAATATAGAGGTGTGCATGAATAACAAATTATACTACCTGCTTTTTACAATTTTCATTATTTTCGCTTGCAATCCTGTAGATACGACGCGTGTAGATACAACGCCTTTTCGGTTTTCTATTGGAAACCTGTAGTTAGATAATGCATAAAGAATAAATAATATCGCAAAAATGCTCAGAAAAAAATTATCATATTTTAAAAATTAAAGTTTTTCCTATACATAAAAACAAGAGATTGAAAGGATTTAAAAATGAAATTAAACTTTTTAAGAATCTATACTATTCTTTTATTAGGATTTATAACTTTCATTGAAATAAAGTGCAGTCCGACTTCTCCGAAACAGAATGACCAACCAAATCAGATTGACAAAGGCATGGTTGTTGGTGTGATCTTCAATAAAGACGGCTCATTTGCCCAAAACGCTAAAGTCTCTTTTCGAAAAAGATCCTCACTCGCAGATACTTCTCGAACCATGTATAAAAAACTTGTTGCATCAGATACTGCAACAGTAATAACCAATAAAAGTGGCACGTTTGTAATAGATTCCATTGATACCGGAACTTATGTGATATTGAGCACTGATGGAACCAATAATCTTACTTTAAACGATTCGGTTCCTGTAAAAAGTAAGGATTCAACTTTAATCCTACCAAATGATACTTTAAAACCTGCAGGTGCAATCAAAGGCATAATCAACCTGGCTGAGGGTGGTGACCCACGAAAAGTTATTGTTTTAGCTTTTGGAGTCGATAGGTTTGCTAAGGTGAATGCTGATGGTAGCTTTAAAATATCCGCTCTTGCTGAAGGAAAGTATGATTTGAGATTGATTTCTAGTCTTGATAATTACGGTGTTTTAGATACAATAAATATTCTTGT